>Ga0065719_100125_pt1 | contig 16029 bp, 13 predicted proteins | sample GBSCel85sediment_FD_59106 | JGI IMG/M metagenome (GOLD analysis project Ga0065719, IMG submission 59106) | Hot spring sediment microbial communities from Great Boiling Spring, Nevada - Cellulolytic enrichment CS 85C v3 (version 3) | ecosystem: Environmental > Aquatic > Thermal springs > Hot... | reverse complement strand
GGCGAAAAGGACTTCAAAATCCTTCCCTCCCGCGATGGAGGGGAGGGCGCGGGCCTAATCCCGCCGGATACTGCCACCTGTAACCAGTGCCTAAGGGACATGGAGACGCCCGAAAGCCGCTTTTACGGGTATTGGGCCACAAGCTGCACGGACTGCGGCCCGCGGTTCAGCGTGGTGGAGGCTTTGCCCTACGATCGGCCACGTACCGCCTTCCGCGATTTTCCCATGTGCCCGGATTGCGCGCGGGATTACCAAAATCCCCTGGATCGGCGTTACCACGCCCAAACCATCGCCTGTCCCCGCTGCGGCCCTAAGCTCTCCTTTATCGTCGAGGGCCAAGAAGTACCCGGAGACCCCATTGCGCTTGCGCAAAAAGCTCTAAGAGAGGGAAAAATTTTGGCCATCAAGGGCTTAGGCGGGACGCATCTTGCCTGCGACGCCACGCGGGAAGGCGTGGTGGCGGAGCTCCGCCGAAGGCTCGCTCGGCCGGCGCAGCCCTTCGCCCTCATGGCCCGGGAGGACCAAATTCCCCTTTTCTCTGAGCCTACCGAAAAGGAATGGGAGCTTTTGCGCTCGCCCAGGCGCCCCATCGTCGTCCTCTTGCATAAACCCGGGTATTTGGCGCCCTCGGTAGCGCCGGGTCTCCACACTGTGGGCGTCATGCTCCCCTATACGGGCCTTCATCACCTCCTTTTGCGGGGCCTTCCCTTCCCCTTGGTTATGACGAGCGCTAATTTTCCCGGCCGGCCCATGCTCATCGAAAACGACCGTATCCTCCGCGAGCTTTCTCATGTCGCCGATGCCTTCCTTTTGCATAACCGCAGGATCGTGGCCCGCTGCGACGATTCCGTATTGAGGTTGGGCCCTGCTGGTCCCGTCTTTCTCCGGCGGTCCCGAGGTTGGGTTCCTGAACCCATTCCTCTTGATTTGGGCTCTGAGCCCATCTTGGCCCTGGGCGGCGACCTCAACGTGACTTTTGCCCTCTATTCCCGCGGAAAAGTTTTCCTCTCCCAGCACATCGGAAACACCGAGGAGCTCGAGACCTTGGAGTTTTTGGAGGAGGCAGTAGCTCATTTTCTTCGTCTCCTAGGGATTCCCCGGCCCAAGTGGATTGCGTGCGATCTGCACCCAGGGTTTCCCACGCGGAGGCTGGCCGAGGAATGGGGAAAGGCCATCCCCATCCAGCACCATGTGGCCCATGTAGCTGGACTTGCGGGCGAGCACGAAGTGGAGGAGCTCGTGGGCATCGCTGTGGACGGCTACGGCTACGGCCTGGACGGTACAGCCTGGGGAGGGGAAGTGATCCTTTGGCGCCGCGGGGAATTCCGGCGCGTGGGGCACCTGCGACCTGTGCCCATGCCCGGAGGGGACCTTGCTGCTCTCCGGCCCGGCCGCATGGCCGCAAGTTTCCTCTACGCCACTGGCCTTCCCCCAGACGAAGCGGGGCTCCCCGAAGAAGAAAGAAAAATTGTCATGAGCCAGCTTCAACGCGGCCTCAACGCTCCTTTAACCACAAGTGCGGGAAGGTTTTTGGATGCTGTGGCGGCCTGGCTAGGAATCTGTTCTGAGCGCACCTATGAAGGGGAACCCGCCATGAAATTGGAGGCCCTCGCTGCCCAGGGAAAGCCTCTCCCCCTGGAGATTCCCATCCGATGGGAAGGTGAGGTGTACGTCTTGGACACGGTGGAGATCTTTCGCGCGCTTTGGAAGGCGCGGAAAGCGGGAGCGCGGGCCGCGGACCTTGCCGCTACAGCCCAATGGGCGTTGGCCTTGGGACTCGCCCGCATCGGCCTTGAGGTAGCCAAGCGAGAAGGGGTGAAGATCATAGGGCTTACGGGCGGAGCTGCGGTGAACGCGGCCTTAACGCAAACGATCAAGGAAGAAGTGGAGCGAAAGGGCCTCCAGTTTTTGGCCCACCGAAAAATTCCGCCGGGAGATGGCGGCCTTTCCTTCGGCCAGCTCGTCCAGGCCTCGTACCTTTTGCGGTCCCAAACCCTGCCCTAAAAGGGTGTACGCTGCTCTCGAAAAAGTCTAGCCCCTACTTCGTTTGGTGGACGGATTGATCAATGAGCACGAATTGTTCCCAGCGGTAGCCGGCGCGTTCCAGGGCTTCCCGGATTTTGGCCCAGGTAGCTTCATCCAGAGTGGGCGTGCGGGAGAGGACCCAGCCGTATTTCCGCGCGGGATGGCCCACCACCGCGTAGGAATAGTCCGGCGCAAGCCCGATCACCCAGTAATCCCCAGGGAAAAGCCAAATCCCAAAGAGGTTCACAAAACTCACCTTGAGTTTGGCCGGCTCTTTGGGGTCCGGAATCCAGGCGCGGCCGCGTACAGCTTTCTTTTGACCTTTTGCATCGAAACACTCGTTCAGGACCTCAATTTGCCCGTTGGGAAGGATGGTATAGGTGGCGGTGGTGCCTTTCGCGCACCCGCGCTCAAAGCTCGTGGGGATATGCGCAAGGGAATACCAACGGCCGACATAGCGCGAAAGGTCGAGCTCCGCCACCGTTTGAAGGGGCGGTGGGCTTTTTGCCCCTGAGAAAATCAGACCGCAAACCACTATACCTGCCACCAGAATTAACCCCAAATTTTCCGTCATGGCGCCGGAGTCTAGCCTGGAGGGGAAAGAGAAGACAAATCCCGGGAAGACTCTTTTTTCGGTCCCTCCTCGATGCGCACCAAGGCAGGGATGAAAAAGCCCACGACGCCCATGAGGAGGAGGCTCATCCCGCCCAAAATAAACCAAATCTGGATCCCGAAAAGGTCGGCCACCGGGCCGGCGATGGCCAGCCCCAACGGACTCGCTCCAGTGGCAAGGGTTTCGATAATGGAAAAAACTCGACCCTGCATCTCCGGAGCCACCGCAGCCTGAATGATCGCTACCAAAGGCCCATTGAGAATCGGACCCATGATGCCAATGAAGACATGAGCTCCGACTGCTCCCAAAAAGAGCCAAGCGGGGATGAGCCCGAGGAACAAAAAGCCCATGCCCATTCCGAGCATCCCGAAAAAGGAGGTGTAAATCCGACGCTTAAACCCGCCCCAAACGGATAGGATGAGCCCTCCAGCGATCGTGCCAAACCCAAGCGCTGCTTCCAGCATTCCTAGCTCCAAGGCGCCCTTCCCGAAGTGTTTGCTCACAAGAAGAGGAAGAAGAGAAGAAGCAGGGTGAAGAAGGGCGTTGAGGAGCGTAGCACCTAAAAGGAGGTAGAAAAGTCCGCGCCAATTCCACACATATCGGAACCCTTCGCGGAGTTCACGGAAATAGGAAGGTCGCCCTCCTTCCATCTTGGGTTGGGGGATAAAGACAAAAAGGAGAGGAACTACGCCAAGGAAAGCGGTAAACACGTCGATCATAAGGATGCCGGGGATGGGAAGAAGGGAAAGGAGAAACGCGGCGAGAGGCGGTGTCACGATGCTCCTTACCCCTTGCAGGGTTTGGTTCAGCCCAGCGATGCGGGTCAGATGGTCTTTGGGAACCATGAGGGAGATGGAAGCGGCCAAGGCCGGCCAGTGGAACGCTCCTCCCAAGGCCCGGAGGATCTTCACAAGGAAGATGTGCCAAACCTCAGCCTTTCCCGCCCAAAAAAGAAGGGCAAGACCGAGGGAAACTAAAGCAATGAAGCTATCGGCTACGATCATCACCCGCCTTCGGTTCCAGCGGTCGATGAGGGCTCCGGCAAACGGCCCAAGGACGATTTGGGGAAGCATGGCCACAAGGCTCGCCGTGGCCAAAACCGTCGCGGACCCGGTCTTCTGCGTGAGCCACCAAACGAGGGCAAACTGCGCGATGGCGCTCCCAAACAGGGAAAACTGTTGCCCTACCCAAATCGGGAAAAAGCGGACCTTCCAATTTCTCTCGAGCATCACGCCCTCCAAAGCACCATTCCTAAATCCCTCCCAATCTCCTGAAACCCCAAACGCTTTGCAGCCTTGATGACGTTAGCAGTTTCGAGATTGACCAGAAGGAGCGCTTTTCTTCTTGGAGCCGCGCGAAGACCGCGGATTAGGAACGCCTGGGCTACCTCCTCACTGACCCCCTCTTGCGCAAGATGCACCCTCAGCTGCAAAACTTTCCCCGGGTAAAGGCTCATGAGGCCCAGCGGATCCTCATTCCGGAGAAGGGCGAGAACCTTTCGCGGGGAAGAAAATAGCCGGTTGATCCCGCGGGGAGGCTGGGGTAGGCCGTAAACTTCCAGGGCCTCCGGAGAGCGGCTCGCGCGCAGGGCTTTTTGGGCCCTTTCCTCCCAGGGAGCACTTTTCACGATCTGAAAACCCGGGGGCAAAGGCTTCTCTTGGGGAAGCGGGGAAGCCTCGCGGAGAAGATTTACCCGGGTTTCGAACGGCTGGAAGTCCAAGGAAAGGTAAAGGTTTTGGGCGGGGAGGTTGTCCTCGCGCACGTGGAGGACAGCCTTTTTCGCGCCGTACTCGAACGCTACTTTTACGGCCTCAGAAACAAGCGCCCTTCCGATTCCCCGGCGCCGGAATTCCGGATGGACCATGACCGCAGCGATGTAGGCGAAATCTTTCTCCCATCGAATCATTGTTCCGCCCACCGCCTTTCCTTTGGCCTCGGCCACGAGGAATTTGAAGCGGGGTTTTCGGCGGAGACGCTGGGCTAGAAGGAGTAGGCCATAGTGGAAGAGCATCTTCCCGACCTGGGCGGTGTCTAATCCCAAGAGACCGATTTCGTCGGCAAAGGAAAGCCGGGCGATCTCCAAAATTTTGGGGATGTCTCGACCGCGAAATTCCCGGATTCGAAACTCCGCCAAGTTAGGCTCCCAGAAGTCTCTCCCGAAGAAGCTTTGGTGGAAGCGAACCTTGGGAGAGGATCGCATCGTGGATTTCCCGAAGGCTTGCGCCTGGGTGTTTTTCCTTGTACTCCTCGATCACCTTGAGGATTTCCAGCTTCCCCACAAGATACGAAAGAGGTTGGGTGGGGCTTTGCGTGTAGCGGCGCACCTCGGCAAGGGCATTCGGCCGCTCCAACCCCGCCTCCCCCACGAGAAATTCCACCCCTTCCTCCACGCTCATCCCTTTTGTGTGCAGGGAAACATCGAGGATGATGCGGGCCGCGCGCCAAAGCTGGTCCTGAAGCCGCGCGAGCTTCTGGACTGGATCGCCTAAGTAACCCAGGCTTTCCATGAGCTCCTCGCAGTAAAAAGCCCACCCCTCCACAAAAAGGGAGGAGAGGGCGCTTCCGAGTTTCCTGGGAAGGCTCTTCGCATAGCGGTTAGCGAAAACGAGCTGAAGGTGGTGCCCAGGATAAGCCTCGTGGACCACGGTCACGGGGATCTTCGCGAAGTAATGGCCCCGCAGCTTCTCATCCCGCACGTGCGGAGGGGCGAAGCGGTCCACCGGAGTGACGAGGAAAATCCCTTCCTGTTTTTTCTCCAAGGGGCCGGGCATCATGTAGGCAGCGTAGGGAATGGTGGGCCGGAACGTCGGCGGTGTGGGTTTCACCGTGAGCTTTTCGCCCTCGGGAATGGTCACAATCCCCTTTTTCTGCACAAACTCCCGCGCCCGAGCCATCTCCCGGCGATAAACAGAAAGGAGCTCTCCCGGCCGCGGATGGTGGTTTTTCGCGTCCTCAAGGATCTCCCGCGCGGACTTCCCCGGCGCGATCTTTTGGGCAAGGGTTTCCATCTGGCGCTTGGTATCCTCAAAGATCTTCCAGCCCAGCTCCAAAAGTTCCTCCGCGGAGTAGGGAAGCATGTGGTTTTCGCGGAGTACCTCCTCGAAAAGTTCCTTTCCGGCTGCAAAATCCCCTTGGGCCTTGGGAAGGACTTCGAGTCCAAGAAACTGGGCGTAGTCCTGGAGGGCACGGGAAGCGCGCCGGCTCTCCCGGATCACCTTGGGAGCCAAACGAGGAACCCGCAGGCTCAAGGAGGGGATCACGAGGCGGAAGAGGAGAAGGCTTCGGCGGGCTCCTTCGAGGGCGATCTCCGCCCAAACTTTGGGAACTTTTCGCGGCTCAAGGTTCTCTTTTCCCTCTTTGAAAACCCTTGGAACCTCGCTCAACCTTGCCCGAATGCTTTCCAATCTTTTGGGGAAGGGCGCGAAGTCCCGCAAAAGGAGGATCCCCACTCCGCCCACGACCTCCATGAGGTACAAACCGGGACTGCGTTCAAATGGCCGCACCTTTTGGAATTCCCGGAGGAACGAGCGAACAAGATGGCGAACGAGGATGTAATCCACTTGGGCATCGGCGCTCCACCCCTCCGTCTTTACCGATTCCAGTTCGGCCAAAGCCTCGCGAAGGAGCTTCTCCTGGCGGGCGCGGGCCTGGGCGTGGTGTTCGCCCAAGCGGTGATCGAACCGGTGATCCCCAAGCTGTGTCGCCGCTACCGGGTTTTCCTCCAAGAGCCGCTCAAGCCAAACCTCGAACTTTTTATAAAAATCCGCCTCCGTAATCTGCGACATCTTCCCTCCTTAGGGCTTGGCAAGGGTAATATCGCCCGCTGCCGTTTCCACCCAAACCCTGGCTTTGGGGGTCTCGCCAATGCGGCCTTTCAGTCGGCCCTCTCGCACTTCCTCGGCTGAAAGGGAAAACTCACAGTCAATATCCCCAAACTCCGTACGGAGAAGGATCTCCGCCTCCAGCGGCTCCGCGAGGGCCAAATGGACATCGCCTGAACCGGTGCGGATTCGCCAGGTCTCTTCCGTAAGCATTCCCTCCACTTCCACATCGCCGCTTCCTGTGATGATCCGGAGATCCCCTTCGGCATCCCTTAGGGAAACGTCGCCGGAACCGGTCTCTACATCGATATGACCCTTCAGCTCTCGGCCATCGAGATCTCCGCTCCCCGTGCATACAAATACCGCTCCGAAGACTTGGTGAAGCCGGATATCTCCGCTTCCGCAGCGGACATGGATTTCCCCGGAGACCCTTGCTAAATCGACATCGCCCGAGCCGGTGCGGATGCGCACGCTTTTGGAAAACCCGGAGGCCTGGACATCGCCGGACCCCACTTCCACCTCCACCTCAGCCTCCGGAGGAAGAAAAAGGACATAGTCCAAATCGATACCCTCGGGTTCCGGACCCACGCGGAGCGTCCCATCCAGGAGATAGACCGGAGGGTTCGCCAAAAGCTCGCGTTCCCGGGCCTCCGCGAGGCTCCCCCAGCCATGGACGATGTAATGGACTTCCACCCGGGCTTTTCCCTCTTCAGCGTGGAGGGCGATGTCGCTTGCTCCGCCCACCACCTCCACGCGCAGGACCTCCCCGGCCGGAAATTCCCGCACAAGGCTCCCCCGCTTCATCCTCACCTCCAGCGCTCGAGTTCCTTTTTCCAACGCTCGAGCTCCTTCCTTCGCCGTTCCTTGGCCCAAAGGAAGAGAAACGGGGAGAAAAGGAGGGCCAACACGATCCCTACGGTCACAAGGCCCAGGACTACGGCCACAATGGGAACGACAATGGCCAAAACCAGGCCCATGACGCCGAGCACGATGGGAATGGTCACCGCCGCGGCGATGAGCCCAGCAAAGATCCCGCTTATCCCTCCCACGGCCCCGCAAACGCCCCCAAGGGTGCTTCCTAAAACTGTGCCCACGATGCGGAAAGGAAGCCCCAGGGCCAGCTCCACCACCATCCGCGCCTTCCACGCAAGCCTGGAAAGTAAACTCATCCCTTCACCTCCTCCTTCACCACTGCCTCCGGGGAGACCTCGAGCGTCTCCGTGTACTCCACGCGCTCGATGCGGCAGCCCGGCCCGATTTTGATCCTCCCGCCCCGCACGAGCTTCGCTTCGGTGGCCTCAAGCTCGATCTCGTCGCCCTCAATGGTTTCCGCGAAAAGCTCCCGCGGTGAGCCCGTGCCAAAAATAAAACGAAGGGCTGTGGAAAGAAGCCCGCTTAAGTGCTTTTGTCCTGCGCGCACGACGATTTTCTCCCCGCCGATTTCCCGGGCTTGGGCCCGGCCCTCCAGCTCTACCTCCACCCGGTCTGCGGAAAGGAGCCCGCCGATCTCAAAGGCGCCGGTGAGGCGGAAAGTCTCCACCTCCACGTTTTCCTCCACGTGGAGGGATCCTCCGGCCCGCAGATAACCGCCGGTGATGCTTTTCGCCCGGGCGGAGCCGGCCAGCCGTAATTCCTTGGCCTTAAGGCGGCCCACCACGGCGAAGGAACCGGCGGCCTCGGCCTCCTCCGCTTCCAGATCGCCCTCGCACTTGAAGGAACCCGCGACCTCGAATTTTTGGGCCCTGAGGTTCCCTTCCACTTTGGCGGAGCCCGCGGCCTTGAATTCCTCGGCGGTGAGGTCTCCCATGACTTTTCCGGAGCCGGCGATCTTCACCGTGCCGTAGGTTCCGCCCTCGATGCGGCCCGATCCCGAAATGGTGACGTTGCGCTCACTCACGTCCTTCACCTCCCAGGGCCAGTTTCACCTCTTCCACCACTTTCTCCAAATCCAGCCGAACTTTCACCCGGCAGTCCCGGTCCAAACTGAGGGGCTCGCGGCCAAGCGCGGCCAAGGGAGCCCGAAAAGAAAACCCTTCCCCTTCCACAGTTTTCTCCCCAAGGAGGAGAACGAGACCGGAGGGTGCGCGTAGAGCCTCGGAGGCTTTGCGCACAAGATCCACGAGGAGTTTGGCCTCCGCTGGTTTTGCGCCGCGGCGGACCGCCTCCGCACCCGCGGCCAGGGCCACAAGTTCCGCAAACGTATAACCTTCGGATTTCCAAAGGAGTTCCGCTCCCGCAGGGCCGATGGGCGGGAGATCAAGGGGACTGGGATGGGAGACCTCGGCGGGGACGACCTCCGGCGCGAGGATCTTCACAAGCTCCTCAAGGGGATGCTCGTCCTTGAGCCGCAGGATGTCCTCGATCCTTTTGAGGATCTTTTCTTTGGGGAAGAAGGTCTCTTGGCCGGTGAAGGTGGAGCGGCGGATGAACCAGGCTTCAGGGATAAGGCCCAGCCTTTTCCAGCGGTAAAGCTGGCCGTAGGAGATACCGGTGAGGCGGAGGACCTCCTTTTTGGGGATCAGCTCCTCGTTGGGTTCCACGGAGGCCTCACCTCCCCTTTCCCCCCATTCCACAACTTAACGACGACTTCTGCGGGCCAATAGCCGGAAACTGCGAAAACCACGGGGCTCAACATGGTCCATCACCTCCTCCAGGCCTTAGTGTAACATCACACTGTGCCATAGTCAACCCCGGGCTTGCCTAAGAGCTCACCGAAGCAAGTCTCGATCCTCCCCTCCCTTTGGGAGAGGGTCGGGGTGAGGGGGAAAGAAGAGGTCAAGATTTTTGAGACTAGCTGATCCTGGACGGGGTTGCCCCGAAAAATTCCCGCTGTGACCTTTTTCTCTTGCATCGAGGATCACGGCGGGATCGTTTAACGAACGCTTTGCGGTGTGCATCTCGTTTTGCTCGCGGATCTCCGACGAAGGAGAACAGGCTTACTGATAAACACGCGCACAGTGCGCACCCTGTGCCGTGCTCCTTGTGATTTCCCTGAACTTGTGGATGAATCGGGGATTGCGAACGATGTCTTCTCGGGCGAAAGGAGCTTCGCCAAAACCTCTGGCGGCCAATGGGCCGTCGCCAGTAACGCGCCAAAGTTGAGCATCGAGCCACCTCCGAGACCAGTGTAACATAACAATGTTACACAATCAAGGGGTGCAACCCCTCTTGCAGGGTGGGTGGCGCAAGACCCNNAACNCCGTTCACTTGNCNTCGGCCCTTCAGGCTANNTCAACGTCCGAGGGAGATTGGGNGTTCACGGCGAAGCTCCANGCATACCCCTGACAAAACCCGCNAATTCCTCACCGAGCCCCAAAAAGAAAAAGCCCGGCCCCCCATCCTCCCTAAAAAGGGCCGGGCGCTCCGAAATGGGATCAGCGGGCTACGACGGATACCCCTTGGACCAAGATGGGCGGAGTAAGAAGGCTTCCTCCCACCCACTCCGGCTCCCCGCCGATCTGGATGAGCCCATCCCGGAGGACCTCGTAGGCGTTCCCGAAAATCATGGTGTTTTTCACGCGGCCCACCACTTTCCCGTCCCGCACGACAAAACCCACGGCGACGTTGTTGGAAAAGGCGCCGGATTGAATGTTACCCTGGCCTAAGCCAATCACCTCGCCCACGATCAGGCCCTCCTTCATCTCTCGGATCAAGTCCTCCAAAGATCCCTCACCGGGCTTGACCACGAGATTGCGGGGAGCGGGCCCTGGAGGCGCGCGAAAACCGCCCTCACTAAAAGGCCCACCTTTGAGGCCGTTTCCCGTGGGCTCGGCTCCGCTTAGGGCCGCCGCGCGGAGGTCATAGTAGAAGTTGCGCACCACCCCTTCTTCCACCAAAGGAAGCTTCCCCACGGGAACTCCCTCGTCGTCGAAGGAGCGGGTGCGGGGACCAAAGGGAACAAGTCCGTCGTCCCAAACTTCAAAATCCTTGTGGAAAACCCTCTCCCCAAGTTTTCCCTTGAGGGGGCTTGTGCCCAAGAACACCGCTAAGCCCGAAAAACCGTGGGTTAGGGGGAGAAAGAGCACGGGAACGGCACTGGGAAGGAAAAGGACGGGCGGCCTTCCCGCAGGTGCGGGTACCGTTTCCGCACCCCAGCGCAACTTCGTTAGGATCTTTTCCACGAGCCCCTTTCGATCGAGGTCCTCCAGGCGCCGTACCGCTTGGCTTTCGTAAAGAAGCCAAATATCCCCTTCCCGTATGCGCTCGACACCTGCCCCAAAAGAGACGAAGGTGCGCTCTTCTTTAAGCTCGCCACCGCTTGTGTTTCGGATGAGAACCTCGCTTTTTGCGCGCGCAAGGTAGACGTTGACCACAAGTTCCGGAAATTCCCGCTTGATGGCAGCCACAACCTCTTCGCCCCAGGCAAGAAGCTCCTCTGCGGAAATTTCCGGGACGCTTGGATCGTACACGGAAGCCTTGGGGCCAGGCTTAAGCGCGGGAAAGCGAAACGGCGCGGGGTCACCATGTTCAGCAGCGGAAAGGGCTGCCTCCACAAGCGCTTCCGGCGTGCCCCCGGCGGTGGAAGCAAAGCCCAACCGTCCCTTCACGATCACCCGCAGGGCCCGCCCCAAAATCTCCTCCGAGGCCACTTTTTCCACTTCCCCGCCGTGGAAGGAAACGCTTAAAGCCTGGGTTTTCGCCTCATAAAGCTCTGCTGCTTCCGCCCTTTGTCCCGCAAGTTCCAAAATGTCCATCACTTACCCCCTACGATCACGTTCCGGATGCGCACATGGGGCGCACCATGGGTCACGGGAAGGGGCCACTGCCCGCCCTTTCCGCAACCTCCGGCACTCCCCTTGAACTCGAAATCTTTCCCGATCATCTCGATGTTTTTCAGGGTCTGGAAAACGTTCCCCGTGAGGACCACGTCCCTCACCATTTCCCCGATTTTCCCGTTCACGATCTCGTAGCCATAAGCCGCGGAGAAGGTGAATTGCTCGAACTCTGTCTGCCCGCCGAAGGCCCCGCACGCATAGATTCCGTATTCAATGCCGTCGAGCATCTCCTCGAAGGTGTAGGGGCCAGGCTCAATAAAGGTGTTGCGCATGCGCACGATGGGTTCGTGTTGCCAGGAGACGGCGCGGGCGTTTCCTGTGGGTTTTGCTCCGAGTTTTTTGGCCGTAGCCCGGGAGTGCATAAGGCCCGTGAGCACGCCCTCTCGGATGAGGTAGGCCCGACTTCTCCGCACGCCCTCGTCATCGTAGGGGCAGTTACCCCGCGCGCCGGGGATAAACCCCTCGTCCACCACGTTGAGGGTCTCTACCCCAAAGCGCTTCCCGATTTCCATGACTTTCCGCATGGGTTCATTGCGCAAAAGAAAATCGGCCTCACAGATGTGGCCGAAGGCCTCGTGGATGAAAACGCCAGCCAGTTCCTGATCGAGGATGACCGTGTAGGCGCCGCCCTTTACGGGCTTCGCGGAAAGGAGGTCCACAGCGCGCTTGGCCGCGGCCTGAGCGCGCTCCTCGTGCCCCAAGACCTTCTCAAACCCGCCGGCAAAGCCCATGGACTCAAACCCTTGCTGGACATCCCCATTTTTTCGGGCTACTGCGGCGAGCATCAGGGTTACATCAGGAATTTCCTGCTCGATATAAGTACCCTCAGAATTTGCGTAGATCACGCGGCGGAGGCTATCCGTGTAGCGCACGGAGCTCGCCACAATGGCGGGGTTGAACTCGAGGATGATCTTGTTGTAGTTTTCCGCAAGCTTCCTTTTCTCCTCCAAGGAAACGCCGCGGATATCCCGCTCCATTTCCCCGGAAAAGCGATCCACAACAGGCTCTGTCTCTGCCAAATAAACCTTGTCCCGCACGTGTGGGGCAGCTTTTTTCGCCAGGTGCGTAGCTTCAGCGATCTTTTTTGGGAGATCCTCAAGGTCCGTGAAAATCGCGATTCCCCAGGCGCCATCCACGAGGGCCCGCACGATGCCCCCGCGTTCCTCCGTGGCTTCCAAGGCCATGAGCTGATCCCGCTGGAAGACCACCCTGGAGCGGAAAACCTCCTCCCAGCGCACTTCTGTATAGTCCGCCTGGCTTTCCTCCAAGAGTTCTCGGATGGTCTCGTTCATGAACCCCCCTTCGCCGCCATTGTAGCCCAAATTACAACCAACTGGAAATGACAACGCTAAAATCTGAGCAAGGAGGGGGCCATGAGAAGACTGGTGATCTTGCTGGGTGTTGCCGCTGGCATGGTTGCTCAAGCCGCGGAAATTAGGTTTGATCCGGACCCTAAACTTTTGGGAAAGTTCCAAATCGTGGTGGAGGGAGTCCAAGAGAAATCAGGCACAGTTTGGCTGCTCAACGCGACTTCCGGCCAGCTTTGGGAAATTCCGCTTACGCTGGAGGGTGGGATCCTCAAAACGCCAGTGCTCCAAGCGGTGCGCCCCTGTGATACTCCAGACCCGGATGCCAAGGCCATTGAAATCAAATCCGTAGGCGATACTTTGGTGGCGGCCACCGAGCTTGGCTGCGGCCTTTCCGTGACGAGAAAGGTTGGGGCCCGCGAGGGAAAGCCCGCGTTAGAGGTTCAAATTCTCTCCCAGGATGAGTGGAAACCGGTTGACGCCCTTTCCACGGGCCGCTTTCGTGTCCTAATTAAAGCTCCTTTCCTTGATCGGACTTGTGATCCTGATCCTCTTCCAGGGGGTTTGGTGCTGGAAGTAGGTAACGAAAGAAAATGCGTGCCACTTCAAGAAAGTGATCTGACCACGGGAGAGTTTGTTTTCGAGTTCCAGGGCAAACTCGAGCTCGATCGAGAGAAAGGCGCACTCCTTTACCGAATGGAATGGGATGGCGGAAGCTGGAGTTTTCCGGGACTTTGCCAAAGCGTGATTTTCCATACTGCTTGGGGAAAAGAACACACGCTAGAAGAGAACGTTGAGCTCAAGCTTAAAGTAGCCACGCTGGAAGTGAGGGTAGGGCCCACGGCTGTTTTTCTTCCGGTCGGTTGTCGTGCGCGCCTTGAGCTCCTTTGGCCGGAAGAACCGGACGAGGTCCTGTGGCGAGTTTCCGGCTGGGGTTGGACNTCGGGTAAAGTTCTGGAACTCGCCGCTGAGGAATCCTCCTTTTCCCTNCCCNCTTTCCCCTACGCGTTGTTGGCGCAAGTATTTGCACGGACTGGAGAAAACTGGGGTACAGNACAAATAGCCATTACGGTTGTGGAAAGGCCTAGCCTTTCCTTTGTGGATCCGGTAAGCGGGGAGAAGTTAGAAAGCTTGTCCGCGGACGCGCCTTTTAAAATCCGGGTGGAGAACGCGCTGGGCCTTATGGACGAGACCCTAAAAGTTCGCGTCGGCAAGCTCGGCCTTCATCCCATGCCCAAAGCGATAGAGCTTCACAGGGTTGAAGACGGTACATACGAAAGCACTTCCCTAAATCCGCACGATTGGCAGACCAAACCGGGGGACTTCCTTTGGGCAGAACTTGACTACCCTGCTCCAATTACCTGCGCTATTGCTGCTCTTCTTCCCCTGCGATGATCCCTGTACTTGTATTGGCCTTCGGAATCGTGGGGTGGGCCCTAGAGGTGGCCCACCCCGTTTTCTTTGCCCGGGAACCGGTGGTGGTTTGGACAAAAGCCCACCGAGCCCGAGCCCACTCTCCTCTTCCGAGGCACGCTGTGGCCCGCGGAATGGACGTGCTACCAGGAAGGGGAACGAGTCCGCTGGGAAGCAGATCTTAACGATGCTCCCCTAGGGGTCTGGATGGTCTGTGGCCAAGAATGTTTCTCGTTCCTACGGGTATCTGAAGACTTTGGGCTTGTGGAAGTGCGCAATGCACCGCCGGGGCTGGAGATAAAACTCGGGAATAAGGCTCACGTCGCTGATTCCCAAGGGATAACTTTCTTCCTTGTGCCTCCGGGCGTTTACGCCTTGGAAACGCAAATCTTTGGGGAAAGGCTTCAGAGATATGTGCATGTAGATCCAGGAAAGCGAGAAGAAATTGTTTTGGTTTCCGCAGCCCTCGAGCCTATGAGTTTCTGGGCTCTTCCGGGAGCACGGCTAGGGATGACGATTGCGGCGCAAACCGCATTTGACCTTCCCTTCCTTCCCGTAGAAGCTTCCCTTCCCTACGGCTGGGAAGAAGAGCCCGGCCCCGATTACTTAATGCCCGTGCCCAAGGGAACGACTGCGCTCCGAACTTGGTACATCTCCATCCCGAAGAACGTCGAGCCCGGGGAATATCTTTGCACATTCAGGGTTTTTGGCTCCGTGGTGTCCACTAAAGTCCGCGTGGTGGAAAAGCTTCCGCCCCTGGTGGTCGTGGGCCATTGGGACGTGAAAAGGGGCGCCCTTGATCTTTCCTCGCCCTTTTCCCTGACGTTTGAAAGGGCGCTCTGGGCGGCAAGCCTCTTGGGACAGCCCATCCCCTATACCGACGAAACCATGACCCCTGAACTTTTGCGCGAGATCCTCCAAAGGTGGGCTAGCGGCGAAGGAGGGTAAGGATCAAGGAAAGAAGGGCGGAGACGATCAACATCGAGGTGAGGGGGAAATAGAAGACAAAGCCGTCGCGCTGGATGCGAATGTCACCAGGAAGACGACCCAAGAACGGAATTTTCCCCATCAGGACCAAGCCCACCACGACGAGTATAATTCCCATCAACACCAAGACTCTTCCAAATCCGGAAAACTCGGGCGGAAACATACCGGCTATAATGATAGCAAGGAAGGAGGAGAGGATGAACGAGGTGCTGCGCGCTATCCGTGAACGCCGTTCCATTCGCGTTTTTCGACCAGATCCCATTGAGCCGGAGAAACTGGAGGCCATTTTGGAGGCGGCCCGGTGGGCGCCTTCTGGGCGCAATACCCAGCCCTGGCGCTTCGTGGTCGTGGAGTCCAAGGAGAAGCGGGAGGAGCTGGGCCGCGTGGTAACGCAAATGGACATGATCCGCACCGCACCAGTGACCATCGCCGTTCTGCGCGATAAGGACGCAGGCTACGATGAAACCAAGGATATCCAGGCCATCGGAGCGTGCGCCCAGAACATNCTCCTTGCCGCTCACTCATTGGGCCTCGGNGCTTGTTGGCTAGGGAGNCTCCGCGATCCCCAGGTGGAAAAGATCATCGGCGCCAAGGAAAACGAGGAGCTCATGATGCTCATTGTGATCGGNTACCCNAGGGAGCGCCCAGCGCCGAAGGAGAGAAAGCCCCTTTCAGAACTTGTCCGGCGCATTTAAGTTAGGGGAGGCCTAGGCTGCCAGCGTTTTCGGTAGCCTAGGCTTTTGTTTTTATCCTGGGCACTGGGTGGCGATCCTTTCGTCTATCCCTAGGGGAACGAAAGTTTTCTCGAACTCCCGACGGAAATCCTGGGCCAATTTTTCCGCACGGTGCCGAAAAGCCTCCTTGTCTTTCCAAGTATTCTCCGGCCAAAGGATTTCCCTGGGCACTCCGGGACAATCCTTTGGAACCCAAAGGTGGAAAAGCTTGTCCTCTTCGTAATCCACTTTCTCAAGCTCGCCCAAAAGAGCAGCCCGGACCATCCGTCGGGTGAGGCGAATATCGATCCGTTTTCCCTCGCCATAGGGGCCGCCGGTCCAGCCCGTGTTCACAAGATACACCTTGGTTCCGTA
>Ga0065719_100579_pt1 | contig 16116 bp, 15 predicted proteins | sample GBSCel85sediment_FD_59106 | JGI IMG/M metagenome (GOLD analysis project Ga0065719, IMG submission 59106) | Hot spring sediment microbial communities from Great Boiling Spring, Nevada - Cellulolytic enrichment CS 85C v3 (version 3) | ecosystem: Environmental > Aquatic > Thermal springs > Hot... | reverse complement strand
CGCGAGGGGAAGACGGCTATCTCGTTCAGCGCGTAGAGTGTAGCTGCGCCGTCAATGACTGCCTTGAGCTTCACGTACTCCTCCTCCTCGTACTCCCCACGCTTGAAGGCTTCGAGCGCCGCGCCCAGCTCGTCGGCGCTCACCGAGGTCAGGTAGCCGGAGCCCCCTGTGCCGACCCCCAGGATCGGGACCTCACCCTCCCCGACGAGGCGGACCGCGTCGAGCACCGCTCTGTCATCTCCCAGCGCAAGAACCACGTCGGCCGACGCCGGGTCGCCGACCTCAGACATACTGTGAGCAGCGAGGAGCCTCCTCACCTCTACTACCTCTGCAGCCGCATTACCCACCACGATGTAAACTTTGAGCGGCATCTGCTGCAGACACCCACTGAGGGATTTCTGCCATCTTTGCCGGGAAAGCCCCCTTTATTAAGCCGGCTGCCCCGGGCTCCACTGGTATGCAGGCCCCAGCCGAGGTCCGCAGACTACTGGAGGAGAGGGGGGCTGTGCTCCTGGCCCACAACTACCAGAGGCCCGAGGTACAGGATGCCGCCCACTTCGTGGGAGACAGCCTGGAGCTCTCGCTGAAGGCAGTGGAGCTGGACGCCAGAGTACTAGTCTTCGCCGGTGTTGACTTCATGGCGGAGCAAGCAGCGATCCTGAACCCTGGGAAGGTGGTGCTGCACCCCGAGCCGCTGTCCAGGTGCCCGATGGCCGCAATGCTAGCACCAGAGGTCGTCAGGAAGTACAAGGAGATGCATCCCGGGGCGCCCTTCGTCGCCTACGTGAACAGCTCGGCTGAGGTCAAGGCGCTGGCCGACTACGTGGTCACGAGCGCTAATGCAGTGGCTCTCGTATCCCAGCTCGACGCGGATACTGTCCTCTTCGGTCCCGACAGGCACCTGGCCGAGTACGTGGCCGAGAAGACGGGGAAGACTGTGATACCGGTACCGGGGTTTGGCCACTGCCCAGTCCACCTAGCGATTACACGGTCGGACCTGGAGAGAGCTAAACGCGAGCACCCGGACGCCAAGGTCCTTGTGCACCCTGAGTGCACGCGGGATGTAAGAGCACTGGCTGATTTCATCGGGAGCACGAGCCAAATGCTGCAGGCTGCACGCGAGCTGGGCGCGAGTAGGTACGTGGTGGCCACGGAGGTCGGCCTGGTGCACAGGCTTTCGAGGCTTGGCTTCGAGGCCTACCCGGCCAGCCCCTACGCCGTCTGCCCCGACATGAAGAAGATCACCCTCGAGAGCGTGGTCCAGGCGGTCCTGAAGGGGAGGGGGGTGGTGCGGGTCGACCCGAGGGTCGCCGAGAGGGCGAGAAGAGCTATCGAGAACACGTTCGAGCTACTGGGGGTGAGCGTGCCGTGGCGGAGGAGCTAGCCGTGGAGCGTATGCTCAGCTGGCTGGCGGAGGACATCCCGTTCTGGGACGTGACAAGCGAGCTAGTACCCGAAAGCTGCGAGTGCAGCGCGGTCATCCTCGCCAAGGAGCCGGGTGTNGCCGCGTGCGTCGANGAGGTGGCGCTGTTCCTGAGGAGGATGGGCTTCGAGGNCNAGNCTGCGTGTGCGCAGGCGGCGAGGAGTTCAGGAAGGGGGATGCGCTGGTTGAGGTCCGAGGGAACATGAGGAAGTTGCTCCAGGTTGAGCGGCTCGTGCTCAACCTGCTCTCGCACACGTGCGGTGTTGCAACCGCGACGAGGAGGGCGGTGGAAACTGCGAGGAGGGTGAACCCCAGGGTGAGGGTTGCGGCGACGAGGAAGACCCTGCCCGGCCTCAGGTACTTCGAGAAGCGGGCGGTGGAGGCGGGCGGGGGGGATACGCACAGGCTATCGCTCTCCGACATGGTGCTGATAAAGGACAACCACCTGAGGTACTTCGGCTCTGTGAGGGCGGCGGTGGAGGAGGCGCGCAGGAGGGCGAGCTTCGCAGTGAAGATCGAGGTAGAGGTGCAGAGCCCCGAGGAGGCGGTGGAGGCGGCGAGAGCAGGTGCGGATGTCGTGATGCTCGATAACTTCAGCGCCGACCAGGTCAAGGCTGCTATCGACGCGCTGGCGCGGGCAGGGCTTAGAGACCGCGTGCTTGTCGAGGTCTCGGGAGGGGTAACCCCCGAGAACCTGGAGGAGTTCGCCAGGGCGGGGCCCGACATCGTGAGCATGGGCTGGCTAACCCACTCGGCTAAGGCTATTGACCTCTCACTCGAGGTCGTTGAGGTGAGGGGGCCTTGCGGGCCATCGCGCTGATAGGCTGCGGCGCGATAGGCAGCGTGATCGCTAAGGCGGTGGACGACGGCTTGGTCGACGCGGTGCTGCTCTACCTCATGGACGTGGACAGGAGCAAGGCCGAGCGCCTAGCTGCGAGCCTGAGGAGGCAGAGACCGGTCATCGCTTCCAGCATCGAAGAGATTGCGCGCGACCCGCGTACCGAGGTGGTTATCGAGGCTGCGAGCCAGGAGGCCGTACTGCAGTACGCGGAGACTCTGCTGGAGGCCGGTAAGGAGCTGGTAGTCCTCAGCGTGGGTGCGCTGCTGAGGCCTGAGGCACGCGCGCTGCTGGCGAGGTACAGGGGCAGGATCCACGTGCCCTCCGGAGCCTTGGGAGGGCTTGACGCGCTGAGAGCTATGTCGCTGGCAGGGGTTGAGAGAGTCGAGCTCGTGACACGCAAGCACCCCTCCAAGCTCGCTGACGAGCCCTACGTGAGGGAGAGAGGGCTGAGGCTGGAGGGGCTGGACAAGCCTCTCGTGGTCTTCGAGGGCTCCGCCGAGGAAGCTGTCCGAGCGTTCCCGCGCACGCTAAACGTGGCCGCCGCCCTCGCGCTAGCCTCAGGTGCACCAGTGAGAGTCAGGGTTGTCGCCGACCCCGCTGCCCACCGCAACATCCACGAGTACACAGCAGTGTCGAAGGCGGGAACCCTGCACGTGAGGGTGGAGAACATCCCGCACCCGGAGAACCCGAGAACCAGCTACCTGGCAGCTCTGAGCGCCGTAGAGCTCCTGAGAGAGCTTTGCGGGGAGCGGTAGCCCTGACTCCCAGCCGGCGCGCGCCACTAGGTAGTTCACCACGCTGCTAGTTAGCGCAGAAAAAGCTCCCCGCACTCTGCACTCCAGACAAGTGAGGGGGAAACTGCTAGAGTTCGAGCCTGGAGGGCTTTCCTAGAGGTCCTGCTCGTCGAACTGCTTCAGCCTCTGCTCGCTCTCCTTGTCGAAGATGTGAAGCTTCTTCGGGTCTATGTAGACCCGCACCCTGTCCGATGCCGGTCGCTCACGGCTCTTCACCCTGAGTATGGTGTCTCCCACCGCTACTAAGACCACGTAGTCCCCGCCCAGGTTCTCAACGAGCCAGACGCTCCCCACCAGCTCTACGTGGCCGGGCGCCGGCGCTATTCGAACATCCTCGGGCCTAACACCCACAATAACCTGCCTGCCGGCGTAGCTCCTGAGAACATCGGGCCCCGCCGCCACGGGNAGCTTCGCGAAGCCGACATTTATGCCGTCCGGCTCCACGACGCCTTCAAAGAGGTTGATGGGCGGTGAGCCTATGAAGTGCGCTACGAACCGGTTGGCGGGCTTGCTGTANACCTCCTCTGGNGAGCCCACCTGGAGAACCCTGCCAGCGTTCATGACNGCGACTCTGTCAGCGAGAACCATGGCTTCNACCTGGTCGTGGGTCACGTAGATCGTTGTCAGCTTTGTCTCGTACTGAAGCCTCTTCAGCTCTGCCCTCGCCTGCACTCTTAGCAACGCGTCCAGGTTGCTGAGCGGCTCGTCCATCAGCAGCACGCGAGGTGTGACCGCAAGCGCCCTGGCGACAGCCACCCTCTGCCTCTGCCCACCGGACAGCTGGGAGGGGTACCTGTTCAGGAGATCCTCTATGCGCANGAGGCGGGCAACCCCCCTCACCCTCCTGTCGATCTCCTCCTGGGGCACCTTCCTCACCCTGAGGGGGAGTGCGATGTTCTCGTACACGGTCATGTGCGGCCAGACAGCATAGCTCTGAAACACCATCGAGACCCCTCTCCTCGCCGGTGGGAGGTGAGTTACCTCCTCCCCGTCGAATAACACTCTCCCTTCGTCCGGGTGCTCAAGACCGGCAACTATCCTAAGGGTGGTTGTTTTGCCGCAGCCCGAGGGGCCCAGCAGGACGAAGAACTCTCCCTCCCGCACCTCTAGGCTCACGTCGTCCACCGCTACGACCCTGCCGAAGCGCTTCGTAACGTGCTCAAGCTCCACCCGCGTCATCCCANATCACCGTCTGCGACCCCCACATTACCGTTAGGTACTTCCTCATATAAGCCATTATGAGGAAAGCAGGTAGTGAGAGCAGCGCAGCTGAAGCAAACTTGTAGGGATCCGGAGCAGCCCCGCCAACACCGGCAACCGTGGTGGCGACTGTGAGAGCTGGGAGCGTGCGCTCCCTGCTTGCCAGGATCGTAGCTGCAAATGCCTCGTTCCAGGAGATAACGAACGTGAACATAGCAGCCGCTGTAAGGCCGGGTGCGGCTAGCGGTGCCGTAATCCTGGCGAATACCTGCCACCTTGTTAGCCCGAAGACCATGCCTGCCTCCTCTAGCTCCTTCGGCACGCTTGCAAAGATGCTCGAGGTTATCAGCACGACGAAGGGTAGCGCCAGCGCCGCGTGAATAAAGGCTACTCCAATCAGGGTGTCGTACAGCCCGATGGAGATGAACAGGGATGCCATGGGCACGGCCATTATCATCACTGGGAATATCCTCGCCGAGAAAATTGCCAGGCGGAAAGCCTCCCTCCCGCGGAACGCCCACCTGCCCAGCGCGTACCCCGCCGGCAGCCCCAGAGCAAAGCTGATAATTATTGTTAGCACGGCCACAGCTAGACTCCGCAGAGCCGCATCGAGAGCTCCCAGCTGGAGGAACATCCCGATGTTCTCCAGCGTGTACCTCGTGGGGAGGAGCTGCTCGTAGTAGCTCTGCACGTCGGCGAACGCAGCGAGGAAGGTGTAGGCTAGGGGGACCCCGATCCACAGGATTAGCAACACCGCAGCCAACGTGTACCAGGTCGACGAGCGCATCTACCTCACCCTCGGCGTCCTGAGCACGTACACGTAGACCGAGCTCACGGCAAATGTGAGCACGCCTATGAGGAGCGCCCACGCGGAGGCCTTAGGAGCGTCGAACAATTGCGCGTACACGTAGAAGGTCTCCGTTGCAAGCACTGGTATGTCTAGGCCAGCTAGTATCAGAACGGGAGCGAAGGTCTGGAGGGCGAAGAGGGTTCTGATAAGTAGCGCCGACTCGATGCTGGGTTTGAGCAGGGGTAGGATGATGTGCCTCAGCCTCTGGGCGAAGCTGAGCCCGAAGACCTCGGAGGCCTCGATGAGCTCGCGGTCGATCATCTGGTACCCCGCGTAGATGTTTACAAACACTATCGCTGTGGCCCTCCACGCCTCGCACAGGACAATAGCCAGGAACTCCATGTGCCTGAAGGCGTAGCCAAAGAACTGTATCGGCTGGCTCACCACGCCGAGCTCGAGAAGTAGCTTGTTCAGAAATCCCCTGGGCGAGAGCATCGTGTACCACAGCAGGGCTGCTGCTACGTCGCTCACCGCCAGGGGGAGCACGAAGAAGTAGAGAGCTATCTCCTTCCCTCGGAAGCTCTCCGCGAACAGGAGCGTTGCCGCGAGAGCTAGGACGAACTGCAGAGGGACTACCACAGCTACCAGGAGAAGAGTGTTCCCCAGCACTTCCAGGAACCTCTTCGACGTCACTATCGCCACTAATGGTATCTCGCCCGAGCCCCCGGAGGGGGTCAGGGCCCAGTAAAGCGATTGAGCGAGAGGATATCCTATGAAGAAAGACAGGTAGAGAGTGCTAGGGATTAGCGGAAGAAGCAGTGCAAACCTTCTCGCAAAGCGGGAAAAAACCATTATTTTTTCCACCCGGAGGTCCTCTACCTAGCAGGGCGGTACCCCGGCCTCCTGGAAGATCCTCCGCAGAGCTGCTGCTCCTTCGCTGAGAACAGTCTTTATGTCCTCGCCCTTAAGGACTATCCGCTCGAAGGCCGACCTGTACACGCTGCTGAACTCNCCGCCCTTACCTCCCAGAGGCGGTATCATTACTGCGATGGAATCCCCGGCNGCGAATTGGGCCGATACACCATCGGAGATCTTCTTGATGGGGCCTGTCACCGCTGGGGCTGCCTCCTTTACCGTGGGGAACCACCCAACGTTCTCGGCAACCTTCGCCTGAATTTCAGGCCTCGTCAGGAACTCGATGACCTTCCACGCCGCATCCTGATCGGGTGATCCCTTAGTGATGGCCAGACCCGCTAGGACTACGATATACCCCCTGCCCACAGGACCCCTGGGAACGGGGCACACCGTAAACTTATCCGGCGCTGTGACGATCGCATCCTTAATCCTGGCGACGTGGTCCCACGCGATCCAAACCTCCTCGCCTAGCAATGGGTTCGCCATCGCGTCCCACGTGGTGCTCGCCGGGTTAGTGTACTTCCAGAGCTCCCTCATGTACTCCCACAGCTTCACCGCCTGCGGAGAGTCGAAGAGCTCAGCCTGCTTACCTGTGTAGGAGGGGTATATGTACCCATGGATGAAGCGGTGCAGGAGACCTCCGCCTCCTGCTGGAAGACCTACCGCCTGCTTCCCGGTTTTCTCGTAAATGTTCTTGGCCCACTCGAGTAGCGCGTCGTAAGTCCACTTCTCAGTGCCCTTTATGACATCCTCCTTGGAGAGCCCCGGCGGCAGGTAGTCGAAAGCCTTGTTGTTGACCACTACGACGTACGTGGCGGTCATCCAGGGCACCATCGCCTTTATCCCGTGCATCTTCGAGGCCTGCTCGAAAGCTGGGTAGAACGTCCTGCCAGGTAGCGCGCCGAATCTCGTTAGATCCTCTACCCAGCCCTTGCTGGCAAAGGGGTCAATATCGGATGTAAGGCCCCCGATGAGGTTCGTGGATACCTTACCGGCTTTTACTTCAGCCTCTATCCTCGCCGCAAGCTCCGCGTAGCCCATCGGTACGAAGTCCACCTTGATGCCTGTCTCGTCGCTAAACTGCGAGAGAAGGCTCCTCGCGAAGGCCTGCTCGGCGGGAGGCGCGAGCTGCGTCGAGGCGAAAATCAGGGAGACGGGCTTTGGCTTCGTGGTTGTGAACAGGATAATACCAATGGCGACGGCCGCGACGACTGCTGCTCCGATCAGCAAGGCCAGCTTTTTCTTTTCCATCCCCTTGTCGGGAGAGTTTTCTACGAAGCATCTTATAAGTTTTTCTTCTAATATTTTCTTGAATAGGAGGTGGGGCTCGGCGCTTCTCTGCACATAAACACTCCGCGAAGAGGTTCCGCGAAACTCTAGCTGCATCACGCGGAAGGCTCCCGTGTTGCGTTTTCCAAAGAAGAAAAAGTAAAAAAATAAAGACGCCAATTGAGCCCTGTGGACGAGGATATACTAGAGCTTTTCAGGGTACTGGGAGCCGGTAGGCTCGGCGCAAAGATCTACTGCGCTCTGCTTTCGTCCGGCCAGATGACTCTAAGCAGGCTCAGCGAGGAGACGGGTATTGTGGCTCCTCAGCTCTACCAGTACTTGAAGAGGCTCGAGACGTTGGGTTTGATCGAGGTCAGCAGGGGTAAGCCCAACTTATACCGGGCTGTTTCGCCCGATGTCCTGGAGGCTGTCTATAAGGAGAAGCTGGAGCGCGTGGGGAAGCGTGCTCTCGAGAAGCTGCGCTCGATGCCACGGCGCGTTCAAGCGGACGAGAGGAGCTACGGGGTGTTTGTGCTGCGGAGCTGGCGTAGCTTCAGGGCGAGGGTTCTGGAGGAAATCAAGACAGCAAACTATGACATCCTGATGTGCGGGGACAGTGCGTTCATGAAGGGGTACTGGGACGAGCTGGAGGAGAAGGAGAAGAAAGGGGTGAATGTGTACGTAATCCTCTACGAGGTGCCCGGGATTCCGTTAGATGAGAAAGCTGTCAGAGTGACCAAGGTGAGGAGGGCGGTCTCGGGGGATATTATGGCGATCCTAGACTCTAAGGTCGCCCTGGTTGCTCAGAGAAGAATAGGGCCTCGCGACGTGCCAGAGTACGGTCTCGTCGTCGAAGAGCCCGTGCTCGTAGACTACCTTGAGCACGAGTTCTTCCACAGGTGGCTAAGAGGCGAGGTGCTCCGCGATAGCCCGCTACGGCTTCCGTCTGTATTTACCGTGCACAGGCTCGCAGCGCTGGAGATAAGGGAGCTCCTCTCTAAGGGGAGGAAGTTGAGAGCTACTGTGTACGGGCGCTTTGTTGGAACAAAGAACGAGGCCGTTCTCGAGGGCGTGGTCACCGGCGTTACCCTGGACGAGAAGAGAGGTGTCACGCACCTTACCCTGGAGACCCCCACTGGCACGGTGAGGGTGGGCGGGCCTGACGCTATTCTGGAGGAGTTCGCAGCTTATAGGGTGGAGGTGAGGGAGGTCTATGGCTAGGATCCTCCAGTTCAACTTCGAGGACAAGCTGGCTCAGTACGCTGACAGGATCACAGGCTCCGAGATCGTCCACCTGGCTGAGGAGCTGCACTGCGACACGGTAGTGATCTTCGCGCGGGACGCGTGGGGTAGAGCTTACTACGAGAGCTCTTTCATACGAAAAGTGTCAAAGCTGGGCTCTAGGGACCTCCTCCGCGAGGTGGTGGAAGAGGCTCGCAAGCGCGGGATCAGAGTCGTCGCCATGGTGGGGCATACTACGAACCCGGAGCTCTTCGCCCTCCACCCCGACTGGGCGCAGCGCGACAAAGAGGGGCGTGTGATCCACATGGACACCAACCCCGCGGGCGAGGCCAGCGAGCTCAGGTGGCCGCTTATGTGCTTGAACTCGCCGTTCCTAGAACACGTGCTCAAGGAGGTTGAAGAGGTTTTGCAGTACGGCGTCGATGGGGTTTTCCTGGACTCTTTCAGGTATATGCCGGATCTCGAGAGTGCATGCTTCTGCGAGTACTGCAGGAAGACCTACAGGGAGGAGGAGGGGGAGGATCTCCCCGTAGCTGAGGACTGGGGCAGCCTGAGGTTCAGGAAGGCGTTCCTCTGGAGGTACAGGGTGAACGTGCGGGCTCTGGAGAGAGTGAAGGAGAAAGTGAGAGCGCTGAAACCCAGTGCATTCCTGGTGTACAACAGCCACCCCGCCGGCTGGAAGGGCAGAGCCAACAGGATAGTCGAGATGGCGAGGAACCATATAGATGTTGTATTCGCCGAGGGATCGGAAGCTGACTACCAGCCTCCCGGCTTCCTGGCTGAGATAGTAAAGCTGTCACAAGCGCTCAGCGGGGGTAAGAGGGTCTGGGCTACGCGTAATTCCTTCCACATGGCGCTCACATCCACTACGACAAGCCCGGTTGTGATAAGGCAAGGAATACGCGAGATATTCGCAGCAGGCGGAGATCCAATGATACTAGTGTTCAGCTCCGCCTTCGTCCAGGCCCCAAGCCTCTTGAAAGGCGCGACCCCGGCGATGAAGGATGTGGAGAGATTGGAAGAGTTCATGGAGGGGGCCCGCCGTATCAAGTACGCTGGCATCCTCTACTCCAACAGAAGCCGGGACTGGTTGGGCGCGGGGGATCCAAGGCACGTGACAGACGATATCAGGGGCTTCTACTACGCGCTCGCCTTCAACGGCTACCCCGTGGACTTCATCGCAGATTGGCAGCTGGACCAAGGCCTACTGGGCGAGTACAAGGTGCTGATACTCCCAAGCGCGGCCAGCATGTCCGCTGAGGGGAAGAGGGCTCTGGAGAACGCTGTTGGGCGGGGGGCAGGCCTCCTCGCAACCTACCTCGTGTCGTCACTCGACGAGAGGGGGCACCCGCTGGAAGAGTTCCGCCTGGGAGAGCTGCTGGGAGTATCCTACAGGGGCGTCCTGAAGCTGCCCTGGAGCTACGTGGTTGTGGAGGAGGATCACGAGGTCGTGAGAGAAGTGCCGGACAGGGTGATTCTCTGGGGAGATTACAGCAGAGTGTTCAGCAGGGAGAGAGTACCACCCGCTGCGGCCTGGCACGCTCGGGTCGAAGTGCGCGAAGGGGCGAGGAGCATCGCGAGGGTAGCTGAGCCGGACAGCGAGTACGGCTTCGAGTACGAGAACGGCAGGTCGCCGCCGCTGCTGGGACCGCTCACGGAGTGCCCGGCGATAGTCGTGAATGATGACAGGCGCACGGNNTACTTCTCGGGNCAGCTCGGCAGGCTGTACTGGAGAACAGGCTTGCCACACTACGAGAAGCTGATCGAGAATGCGGTCAGATGGGCTGGCGGAGTACCTCCTTTAAAGGTGGAAACCCAGGGGCTAGTTCTGGTCGAAGCTTACGCGAGGAGCGGGCAGCTGCTAGTGCACCTGGTGAACCTGACTTACGACAGGAGAATCATCGTGAGAGGTAACACCGCCGACCCTGTCATGTGGCATTCGAGCAGCGAGAGCGTGATGCCTCCTAGGTGCGTGGTCCCTGTGAGCGTCGAGGTGATCTTCCGCGACACACCAAGGAAAATCCACTCGCCTCTGTTCGAGAAGAAGTACGAGGTAGAAGTGGAGGGGGAAGTGGCGAAAACGCATGTCACACTGAACGAGTACGAGTTCCTTGTAGTAGAGTACTGAGTTACGTGGAAGAAGCACTAACGATGCTTGGGAGCCGTTTTCCGGTAGAAGCGTGCTTAGCCCTCCTGAGCGGTATTTATATCACTTGAAAGTCTTGTACGCACAACGTCCCGCGCGCTGAAGCTGGACTTTCGGGACAGCTTGAGCTCGACGCGTGAGAGCCTTAGGCGCCTTGCCGAGCTTGCTCCTGCTGAGCCTCCTTCCTCCTCTGGCTGTAGTACTTCTTCGCCGTCAGGGCTCTGGTGATTGTGGCGTAAATGTGCAGCTTCCAGGCCTCCGGGTGCTCTCCGTACTCCCTCACAACCTTCCTGGCAAGCTCGAGGAAGTCGTCAGCCTCCTCCAGAGTCAGCTCATCCCTCTCGCTCTTATCCAGGTACACCTTCAGCCTCTCCCATTCTTCCCTCGTGAGCGGGTTGAGGGTTGCGAGCCTCATAGTCCCCCTTGCCTGCTTGACGAGCAGGTCCCTGTAGCCCGGCTTTATCACGCCCTCGGTGGTCAGGAACTCCACGAAGAACTCCTGGTAGTTGGTGAAGGCCTCCGCCAGCCTCTGAATCCTGGAGGAGAACCTCTCCTCGAAGTCGTTTAACCTCTCCCCGAAGTACTCCTTGAGCTCGCTGATCTTGCTGTCAGTGTACTCCTTCAACTCTCTCTTCGTCTCCTCGAGCTTGCCGTCAACGTATCTCTTCAACTCATCAAACCTCTTATCCATTTGTTTAAATTGCTCATCTACGCCTTTAAATTCCTCATCTATAGATTCAAACCTTTCATCTATTAGCTTAAACCTGTACTCTATCATCTCAAACCTCTCATCTATCTCGGTGAACTTCCTGCCGAGCCAGTATGCGACGCCGACGATGGTCGCCAGGCTTCCCAGGCCCCCTATCGCGCCGAGCAGGTTGAGCACGAAGCCGGCGTCCACCAACCCTCCGCGCCCCGGAGCCCCACCCTCCACTCAGGTACTGCGCGGAGCGATATAAGGTTGTCACAGCGCGCTGGGAGTGGTCAGATCGGCTTGACGTAGCCCCACTTCTCGAGCGCTCTTGCCAGCTCTCTGNGCTCTCTCGCGTACTCGTCGAGCGGCACCCCCTTCACCGCCGCCTCGATCGCTTGCCTCACCGCCGCCGCGCCAGCCCTTGGGCCGTCGGGGTGCCCGACAACGCCCCCTCCCACCTGGATGACGAGGTCCGTGCCCATGACCCTCACGACCTCNGGCAGCGTGCCGGGGTGGAGCCCGCCCGAGGAGACGGGGAGGGCTGGCTTGATGTGGTGGAAGTTCTGCTCGAGGTGCAGGGGGTCGTCCGGGTTCCGGCTTGTACACGCTCTGCCTCAGCACCCCGGCGTACCTCACCACGTCCACCGTCCTCGCCTCCAGCTTCCCCACCTCCGGCGTGCCCACGTGCAGCTGGTCGACGCCGATGACACGGTAGAGCTTGGCGAGCACGAACATCGAAATACCGTGGTAGGGGTTCCTCGTGAAGGCTGCGTGCATCGCCCTGTGGGCGTGTATGGCGAGGCCGTGCTCCTCCGCCAGGTCCCTGATGCACGTGAGCGCGGACCAGCCGGCGACGACCACGTCGACCATGACGTAGGGGTTGCCGTAGTCGGCGACGAGCCTGAGCCTGCGCTCCATCTCCCTCACATCCGCCGTTATGTTCGCGAGCCACGCCTTCCTCTCGCCTGTCTCGCTCTCAGCCCTGTCGATCGCCCTCATGATAGCCCTGGCCCTCTCCTCGAACCGGCAGAAGCTTGGGCTGGCCAGGTTCTCGTCGTCCTTGACGTAGTCCAGCCCGCCCGTCAGGAGGTCGTAGGCGAGCCGCCCCACCTCGTCGGGCGAGTAGCCGACTTTCGGCTTGGGGACTGTGCCCACGATGGGCCTCCCCTCCACCCTCATAACGCTGCGCACACCCTCGACGCCCCGGAAGGGGCCTTTGAAGCGCTCGAGGAACGCCCTGGGCAGGTAGATGTCCTCGAGCCTCAGCCCCTTCACCCGGCGCATCCCGAACACGTTCCCGGCGATCGACGCGAGGAAGGCGGGCATGTTGCCCTCTTCGAACAGCTCCAGGGGGTAGGCGACGTGGACCGCGTAGGAGCCGTCGCCGAGCGGGTGCACCAGGAATGCCCTCCCCCTCAGCCTCGCCAGCCTAGCCTCGTCGTACCAGGTGTAGAGCGTGGTCCACGTGCCGACGCTGCTCTCCGCAGCCACCGCGCCTGCAGCGTCCTCGGCGCTGAAGCCCTCGGCCGGCGTCAGCCTGAACACAGCGACTACCTCGCGCTCCCAGTCGGGCTCGTGCCCCAGGTCCACGAACTCGCCGTAGGGCTCGAACTCCCCCCTACTCCTGCTCATGTACCGGGGAGCGCAGCGCGGTCTATAACGCTTTGCGGTGCACCAGCAACGATATAGCGCCCGCGAGCCACCGTGCGCTGAAGCTCCATGGTGTGCGCTAGCCCCCTGCCGGGGGAGTACGCGAGGCTCGTCGAGGACATAAGGAGGGGGAGGGTGAGGAGCTCGACGGAGTGCGTTCTCCGCGCTCTCGAAGCCCTCGTCCAGGCGCTGGAGGGCGGCGATGCGCGCCTCTTCGCCAGGCTGGCNGTGGAGGTGGCGAGNGCNAGGCCGACCTCNGCNCTGATGGTGAACGCTGTCCGCTCCCTGCTNGANGCCGCGNTGTCCGCGGCNGGCGGGGGGNCTNGAGGAGGTNANGCTNGCTGTCNGNCGGAGGGCNNNGGAGNTCCGNGNGACNCTGNTGCAGCACGTGGAGAGAGCTGCGGGTATCGCGGAGCGGAGGCTCGAGAGCGGCGACACCGTGCTCACGAACACCTACAGCCTCTTCGTGAAGAAGACGCTCCTGAAGGCCGCGGAGCGGGGCAAAGCGCTGAAGGTGATCGTGGCGGAGTCGAGGCCGGGCGGGGAGGGGGTCGAGCTCGCCGTGGAGCTGGCGGACGCGGGAGTGCCTACGCAGCTCGTGGTGGACTCGGCTGTGAGGTACGTGATGAGGGAGGTGGACAAGGTTCTCTTGGCGTCTGAGGCTATCGCGGCGAACGGCGCGAATGTGAGCAAGGTGGGCTCCAGCCTGATAGCGCTAGCTGCCCACGAGGCCAGGGTGAGGGTGTTCGTCGTCGCGACCTCCCTGAAGATCAGCCCCGAGACCCTGGTGGGCGAGCTCCTCGAGATACCCGAGGCCGACTACCCCGTGGACCTCCCCGTGGAGCAGCCCCTTCGGGTCAGAGCNCCCCTCTTCGACGTGACGCCCCCCCGCATGATCGACGCGATCGTGACGGAGAGGGGGCTCGTCGCCCCCGAGTTCGTCGTCATGATCGCGAGGGAGATGTACGGGTGGCCTCCCGCGCTGGCGAGCATCCCCGAGCTCTCCGAGGGCTTCCTCAGGGCGCTGGGTGAAGGAGTGTGATACCGGAGGAGGTGCTCCGCATTGCCGAGGACATCAGGGAGATGAGGGTCCGCGGGGCGAGCCGGATAGCCAGGGCTGCTGTGGAGGCGCTGCTCCTAGCGGCCGAGAGGTACCAGGGGTCGGACCCTGGTGAGTTCGCGCGCTACATGCGGAGGGTGGCCGAGATCCTCGTCTCGACGAGGCCCACCGCGGTGACGCTGCCCAACGCTGTGAACTACGTGGTCTCGGCGCTCAGGGGGGCACGGGGGAGCTGCGAGGAGCTGCGAGAGCTCGTCGTGGGGAGGTGCAGGAGCTTCCTCAGCTACATCGACTCCGCGCTCGACAGGATTGCGGAGATAGGCAGCAGGGTGCTCTCGAGCGGCGACGTGGTGCTGACGCACTGCAACAGCCTCGCCGCTGTGAAGGTGATCGCCAGGGCGCACGAGAGGANGGGGTTGTCGCGCGTCTACGCGACCGAGACAAGGCCCCGCTTCCAGGGCCTNGTCACCTACAGGATGCTGAGCCAAGCCGGTGTGGAGGTGGTGCTGATCCCCGACTCAGCCGTGAGGCACCTGATGAGGGAGGTTGACAAGGTGCTGGTCGGCGCGGACGCGATCGCGGCGAACGGGGCTGTGGTGAACAAGATCGGGACCAGCCTCATCGCGCTGGCCGCCAGGGAGAGAGACGTGGACTTCTACGTGGCTGCGGAAACCTACAAGTTCAGCCCCTACACCCTGATCGGCGAGCTGGTGGAGATCGAGGAGCGGGACGCCTCCGAGGTCGTGCCCGCGGACCTGCTGTCAAAGCACCCCCTGCTCTCGGTGAGGAACCCTGCCTTCGACGTGACAGCACCCGAGTACATCACCGGGATAATCACCGAGGTGGGGATTTTCCCGCCAGCGGCGGCAGCCCTGGTGCTGAGGGAGATGTACCGCAGCGAGCCCGAGGCCGAGCCCCCTGCGCTGGTGCGCGGAGTGGAGGAAGAGTAGGGCTGCGCACCTGCCTCGGCACGCCTCGGGAANCAGCCTTACAGCCTAGCTCGAAGCCTCACGCGCAGCCACTCGAGCAGAGTTGCCGAGGCGTAACGCCCCTCTTCGTAGTACTCTTTGATCGCCTTGAAGNCTTCCTCGAGCCCCTCAGCGCCGGCCACAGCCCCCGAAGTAGGGTACGCTCCCGGCGAGGTCTTCGAAGCGCTCGAAGTGGACTCTCTCCGCTAGACCCAGCATCTTGGACAGGTGGCCTTGAGGGGCAGCAGTGCTCACGACCAGCTCCTCCAGCGCTTCACTCAAGCCAGCGCGGTTGAGCTTGAGCAGCCCGTGGAGCAGCTCGTGCACTACCACGTCCAGCACGTGGCTCTCCGGGGTGAGCTCGTTCACGTAGACCGAGACGACTGCCCTCGCCTCGTCGAAGTAGAGCAGAGAGCCTGAGGAGAAGCCCACCAGCGGGTTGAAGCCGTAGACGACGTGCACGGTCTCGAAGAGCCGCTCGAAGCCGAAAACCTTCTGCGCGAGGCCGGCGAAATCCCCCACTTTCCCCTCGTAGAGCTCGCCGACTCTCTGCGCCGTGCTGCGCAGGAACCTCTCCACCTCCTCCCAGCGGTGCACCTCAACGCTCTCCAGCTCCTCCAGCACCTCCGCGCCCTCAGCGCTGAGCTCGTGCGAGACCCCGACCAGGTAGCAAAGCAAGCGGTCCCACAGCTGCTTCCTTTCGATGAGGTAGGCCAGGTAGAGCAGCCTGCCGAGACCAGCCGCGTACAGGATGTGCGGCATCGAGCGGGCGGGGGAGTAGGGGATGCTGACGAGGTCGTGGACAGCGGCCAGGACGTAGGCCTCCCTCCTCACTGTGGGCGCGTACCTCAGCATGCTGGCACAGTCAGCGAGGAGCTAGCTTATAAGCGTATGCCAAGCCTCCTCAGGGGGTGCGCGCAGGGGTGGAGGAGAGCCGGGGGCTAGGAGCGGGCTTCTGCGCGAGCTTTAAATCCTGCCTCCCGGAGCTCCACCGTGAGGGGTCTATGAGGTGCGCGATCTGCGGGCAGGAGGCTGAGAGCCTGCTCTGGGCGAACCACAAGGAGCTGGGCGGTGTCTGGGTCTGCAGGAAGTGCTGGGAGAGGCTCTGGGAGAAGAACCTCCTG
>Ga0065719_101355_pt1 | contig 16126 bp, 15 predicted proteins | sample GBSCel85sediment_FD_59106 | JGI IMG/M metagenome (GOLD analysis project Ga0065719, IMG submission 59106) | Hot spring sediment microbial communities from Great Boiling Spring, Nevada - Cellulolytic enrichment CS 85C v3 (version 3) | ecosystem: Environmental > Aquatic > Thermal springs > Hot... | reverse complement strand
TAATAAATCAAATAGAAGGGTGCATCTTATTATAATAGCCCCAGATTTTGAAACTGTAGAAGAAATAAATCTCTATTTATCAAAACTCGGAAATCTCCTTATAGATGGAAGACCTACCTTTGGAATAGATTGTGAAAATCTAACTTTAGACCTGATTAAAATCTCTGAAAAAATTTTAATTATACCTGCACATGCTTGGACTCCTTGGTATTCAGTCTTTGGTGCATTTTCAGGTTTTGATTCTTTAGAAGAAGCCTTTGGAGAAGCTACTCCTTACATTTATGCTATAGAAACCGGTCTTTCATCTGACCCGGAAATGAATTGGAGAATTTCTAAACTTGATAATATCACTTTAATATCTTGTTCAGATGCCCATTCTCCTTCTAAATTAGGAAGAGAAGCAACAGCCTTTTTTTATCCTTTAACTTATGACAATATTTATCAATCTATTAAAACTGGAAATATTGCTTTCACTATAGAATTTTATCCTGAGGAAGGAAAATACCATTACGATGGACATAGAGCTTGTAAGGTATGTCTTTCTCCTAAAGAAACAAAAGCTATAGGATATAAATGCCCAAAATGTGGTAACCCTTTAACCATAGGAGTACTTCATAGAATAGAAACTTTAGCTGATAGAGAAGAAGGATATATTCCTTCTGGTAAACCTCTCTCTATTCATTTGGTGCCTTTTTGTAGAAATAATAGCTGAAGTTTTTAATCTTAATAAAATGAGCCCATCTGTAGAAAAGTTGTATAAACAATACACTTCTCTTATAGGAACCGAATTCGACCTACTTCTAAAAATGGATCTAAAAGAGCTTGAAAGGGTTTTTCCTTCTAAGTTATTAGAAGGAATTAAAAGAGTAAGAGAGGGGAAAATATTTGCTAAGCCTGGTTATGACGGTGAATATGGAATTATAAAAATATTTGAACCTCCTGAAGAATTAGGTCCTCAAGGTCTAAAACAACAAAGCCTTTTTTCTTTGCAATAATTGCAATAACCTTGAAATTTCTGCATTCTTTAAATTAATCAAAGCTTATTTATCCTGCCTAAATTTTAGGCATAATTTTTGAGATTATTTAATTTAGAAGCCATAAAATAGGAGGTGATAAAATGAGAAAATTTAAAATTTTGGTCTTAACTTTTATTTGGGTTTATTTTTTAATTTCTTTTAATTTAAAATCTTCTTATGGAAAGGATATAGATATAGGAGTTTCTCTAAATGACGGAAGACTTTCACATTTTTATTTTTCTGTAGGAGATTATTATAGAGTTCCTGTAGAAAAAATAATTGTTATTAAAAAGAGATATCCATTTATCTTAGAAGAGGAAATACCTATAATCTTTTTAATCCACAAATATCGCGGGATAGAACCAGATATAATTATACAAATGAGAAAAAAAGGATACTCTTGGCATGATATAATGATTTATTTTGGATTATATCCAGATACTTTATTTAGAAAATATGTAGTAGTTTATGGACCTCCCTATGGTAAGGCTTGGGGATATTATAAGAAACATAAGAGAGAAAGAATCGTTATTTATGATGATAGAGACATTATAGAATTAGTAAATATCAAATTTTTAACTGAATATTATCATGAAAATCCAAAAGTAATTATTGAATACAAAAAGAAATATCCAAAATATATAGAAATTAATGAAGAACTTTTTAAAAAGTACAAATTACATAAAAAATAATTATAAAATAAAGGTCTCCCCTATTTAAGGGGGAGACCTTTAAAAATATAAAATCAGGCCTTAGAAATTATTTCTTTTCAGCGGGTTTCTCAGCTGCAGGTTTTTCAGCAGGTTTTTCAGGAGCTGGTGCACTTGTTACATTTTCTGTTACATTTTCAGCTGGTGCAGGAGCTTCTACTTTGGGAGCTTCTGTCTTAGGTGCTTCTTCCTTTTTCTTACATCCAGCAGTTAAACCTACCATACCTACTAAAGCTAAACTCAATACGAAAGATACTAACTTCTTCATGGCTTACCCCCTCCTTTTATATAATTTTAGATTTTTAAAAATTTAAAATAAATTATTAACACTTTCAAAATTTTTGTCAAGAGAAATTTTTAAATGAATTTAGACTTTTAACTTAATTATGAAAAAATTTTTAAACAAATTCTCTTTGAATTAATAAAGATTTATATAATCCAACCTTTAGATATTTATATATTTTTTCTGGCTCTATATTAAGATTTTTTAATAAATTTTCAGGAACCTTATAATTAAAAACATCTACTCCTCCTCCTATTCCAAGCATGTTTGCTAAAATATTTGAAAGTGCTACAATACTTGCTATATCACTTTGAAGCATAAGATCACTATCATGATGAGCTTTTATGGCAAAGGAAATATATTTAGGAAATTCCCACCTTTCTAATAAATGAGCTCCTACAAGCCCATGATCTACACCCAAAACTAACCACTCTATCTGAATAAAATCCCAATCTATCTTTTCTCTTGCAATTTTTTGGAATTCTTTAATTTCTAATTTAGTATATAGATCAAGTACTATTTTACCTATATCATGTAAAATTGAGGCTATATATACTGTTTCTATTTTTGCTGGAGAAAAACCAATATCAAAAGCTATCTCTTCAGCTATAATTCCACAAGCAAGTGAATGAAACCATATATCTTCTACACTAATTCCGTAGCCTATTAAATCCTTATTAAAATATTTTTTTGCAACTGAGGCTACAACAATAAATTTAATCTGATTAATTCCTAAAAACATAAAAGCTTTAAATAAAGAATCTATTTTCTGAGGTAGACCAAAGGCTGGTGAATTTACAATTTTTAAAAAATTTGCAGCAATTCCTGGGTCACTTTTTATTATTCTTTCAAGTTCTCTAAAATCTACATCTTCCTTTTTTAATAATTCAAGTGCTTGAAAAGCTACCTTAGGAAATGCGGGGATAGTATCTACTTTATCAAAAATTCTTTCTAAAATTTGCCTTTTCATAATACTTCTTCCTCTCCATTTAAATTTATTTTTAAAATCTTTTCCTTTAAATTAACTTCTAAAAAACTCTGACAATTAAAGCCGACTCTAAGTATAACATTTTTAGGATTAATAGGATATTTAATTAAAAAGCTTTGAAGTACTTTAAAATTTATTTCTCCTATATTGAGAGCCTCAGGAGAATTTTTATATTTACTACCTCCTGCAATAGCTATTTTAGCAGATGAAAAATTAAAGCCTTTGTTTTCTAACTCCTTCAAAAAACAAAGGTAATAAACTCTGCCCAGATAAAATTAACTCTCCTACTTCAATTTCTAAATCATGTTCTTTATAGGGTAAAACAAAATAACATAATCCTGCTATCTCATTTTCTTTATCAATCATCCCAAGAGCTATACCACTTCCTAAAAAATCTGTTTTTAATATCACACTTCTTTTTTCAACTACTTCATAGTGTCCTTTAGGAACCTTTATTATCATTTTAACCCTCTTTTATTACAAAATTCTAATTTTTTTAGTAGGAGCAGTAACTACATCAAGTTTATCTATTTCTTGTAAGGCTTTAATTACATTTTTTTCTTTAGTTTCATGAGTAAGCATAACCACAGGTACAGAACCTTTCTTTTTTTGCCTTCCTATTTGAACTACTGAAGCTATGCTTATATTATTTTTACCCAAGATACCAGAAATTTTAGATAAAACACCAGGTTTATCTATGGCTGAAAATCTAAAATAATATTTAAACTCTACTTCTTCTATAGGTCTTATATTAAAAAAATTATTATTTTTTGTCAATGGATATTTTATAAAGGGTTTTTTCCCAAAATAAGAATATTCTATTGCATCAATTATATCGCTTACTACTGCACTTGCAGTAGGTTCTTTACCTGCTCCTAATCCATAAAGTAAAATATCACCTACAAAATCCCCTGTAATGTAAAGGGCATTGTAATTCAAACGGACTGAAGTCAATACATGATTCTCAGGAATAAGAGTAGGGTGAACCCTTACTTCAATTTTTCCTTTTCTTTTTAAAGCAAAAGCTAATAATTTAACTACGTATCCAAAATCCTTAGCAAATTTTAAATCCATTAAATCTATTTGATCTATTCCTTCTATATAAACTTTTGAAACTGGTATGTAAAATCCAAAGGCAAGAGAAGCCAAAATTGAAATTTTGTGAGCTGAATCAATCCCTTTTATATCAAGAGTCGGGTCAGCCTCTGCATATCCTTTTGCTTGAGCTGCTTTTAATGCATCTTTAAAATTAAGATTATTTTCAAGCATTTTGGTTAAAATATAATTAGTAGTACCATTTATAATTCCTATTATAGACTTTATGTTATTCCCAATTAAAGCCTCTTTTAAAGTCTTTATTATAGGTATCCCGCCACCAACTGAAGCTTCAAAACCCAAAAATCTTTTTCTTTTTCTTGCTTCTTCCCAAATCTCATCTCCATGTTGAGCTAAAATCGCTTTATTTGCTGTAACTACTTCCTTTCCCTCTTTTAAAGCTTTTAAAACATATTCTTTAGCTGGCTCTATACCACCCATTAATTCACAAACAATGGAAATTTCAGGATCCTTTAAAATTTCTTCTACATTAGTGGTTAAAAGATTTTTATCTACTTCTATTTCTCTTTTCTTTTTCAAATCCTTCACTAAAATTTTTTTTATTATCGGCTTTATTCCTATTTTTTCTTTTATAAGATCGGAATTTTTAATTAGTAATTCATAGACTCCCGTTCCAACTGTTCCAAATCCAAGTAAGGCTATATTTACTTCCTTCATTTTAACTCCATACTTTAAATTAAAGAAAAACTGCAAATGGGACAAGAAGATTCTCTTTCTTCTGAACCTCCTATATAAATTACTTGCTCTCCTTTGGAACCATACCTAAATACAGTAACCCCCTTTAACCCTAATTTATAAGCTTTTAAATAAATATTTTTAACATCCTNTACAGTTGCTTCCTTAGGTAAATTAATTGTTTTAGATACTGCATTATGTGTATATTTTTGAAAAGCGGATTGAATGGCTAAGTGTTGCTCTGGTGCTATTTCATAAGTTGTGACAAAAAGCCTTTTTATTTTTTCAGGTAATTTCATATCCCTTAAAATCCCCCTCTCTTTAACTTCTTCTAAAATGCTTTCTATTTCATTTTCGGAAAATTTTTCTTTCTCTAAAATTTCAATAAATAGTGGATGGAATTCTTTTATAAAAATATTTTCAAGGGTTTTTCTCTCATAATAAATTCCAAAAAGAGGTTCTATACCTGAAGAAACTCCAGCAATTAAAGAAATACTTCCTGTGGGAGCTATGGTAGTAGTTGTTGCATTTCTCATAAAAGGTGTTTCAGGATTGTCCCAGATACTTCCTGGATAGGCAGGAAAGTTTCCCCTCTCTTTAGCAAGCTCACAAGAGGCTTTTACAGATTCTTCATTAATAAATTTCATAATTTTTTTAGCTATCTCTATAGCAGAGGGTTCAGAATAAGAAATATTAAGTTTTATAAGAAAATCAGCAAAACCCATTACTCCAAGGCCTATTTTTCTTGTAAGTCTGGTAATTTTATCTATTTGGGGAACAGGAAATCTATTAATTTCTATTACATCATCAAGAAATCTTACAGCTAAATGAATCGTTTCTTTAAGTAACTCCCAATCGATTTTACCATCTTTAACAAAATTGGTTAAATTAATTGAACCTAAATTACAGGATTCAAAAGGAAGAAGAGGTTGTTCACCGCAGGGATTTGTAGCTTCTATTTCTCCTAAATGGGGTGTAGGGTTATACTTATTTATAGTATCTATAAAGATAACTCCTGGGTCACCAGTTTCCCAAGCAGATTCAGCTATTAAGAAAAAAATTTCCTCAGGATCTACATATCTTACCACCTTTTTATTTCTGGGATTTATTAAAGGAAATTTTTCTTTTTTCTCTAAAGCAGACATAAACTGATCAGTGATAGCTACAGATAAATTAAAGTTTGTAAGGGTATTTTCGTTTCTTTTAGCTAATATAAATTCTTCTATATCAGGATGATCAATTCTTAAAATTCCCATATTAGCACCACGTCTTTTCCCACCTTGTTTAATAGCTTCTGTAGCGCTATCAAATACCTTTATAAAAGAAAGAGGGCCACTTGCTACTCCCTGAGTAGAAGCAACTATATCCCCTTTTGGTCTAATTTTCGAGAAGGAAAAACCTGTTCCTCCTCCAGATTTATGTATAAGGGCTGTATATTTTAAAGTTTCAAAAATTGAATCTAAGGAATCCTCAATAGGTAGAACGAAACAAGCAGAAAGCTGTCCCAAAGGACATCCTGCATTCATTAAGGTAGGAGAATTGGGTAAAAAATCAAGATTTGCCATCATTTCATAAAATTTTTCAGCATATTTTTCACAAATATAAGGATCCTTAGAGAAATTTGCCTCAGCGCTGGCTACAGCCTTAGCAACTCTTTCAAAAAGTTCTTCAGGAGTTTCGATAATTTCGTTTTTATCGTTTTTTAAAAGATATCTTTGTCTTAGTATAATAAGAGCTGATTCTCTTAAATTTATTCTTTTACGGCGCTTCATATCTCTTTTAGGCTTTAAGATCTATAAGTATAAGAGTCTGATACTTAGGATCTGGGGGATCACTAAGATCTACATATTTAAATTCGTCTTCAAATTTTTTAATTGTAAAATTTAAAAAAGAGTATAGCAATTCCTTTTCTAAATACCACTTATTTTTTGCAAAATTTTCAAAATTTTTGAACAACTCCTCCTTTAACTCTTTTTTTAAGTAACATACTCCTTCTTTTTCTTCCATTAATTTATTAATCACTTCTTTCCATGCACTTTTAGGAAGTGCCTTAAAAACAAACTCTCCTTTATAAAAATATTGAGAAAGTGCAGTAAGAATTAAAGAGCTCCAAGTAAGAAAATTAGTATCAAAATTTCTTCCAGGTTTATTTACTTCATTTATCCAAGAAAGAGGAGGGCCAAATATTTTTTCTATAAGTGGTGCCATATAATCTATCTCTTCAATATATCTCCTTACCATTTTTATTTCACTTAATTTTCTAAAAATGGTATATTCCTTTTCTGTTCCTATTTTATCAGGTTGAAATAGTGCTATTTCATTTATTTTTTTAGCTAAAACCCCTTTTAAAAAACCATGATAAGGTTGGTCAAGATAATTGAGAATAGAAGAGTCAAAATCTTTATTTTTGGTAAGTTTAAGTGCAAATCTTCTTAATTCCTTTAAAACATTTTGAGCAACTTTGAAAATATCTTCTAAAAAGTACTCTTCTAAAAATCTTTTTGCTATTTCTAAATTTCCCATAGAAACATACTCAAGTCCTATATTTAAAGAACCCCATACTTTATCTAAACTCCTTTTAATTTGATCCATTTCATCAATAACCACATTATCCACAATAATCACTTTATTTGCTATCCAGGCAAGTTCTCTTTTTATTCTTTCAATTTGACTTAAATCATCTAAAATCTTAAGAACTTTAAAGATAAAAAGTTCTTCTGAACCTGTATAAACCATAATATTAATAGATGGTTGACTTTCTTCACTTATAGGTAAATATTTAGGGTCTATTTTTCTTAAATTTTTAAGCGGAATATAGGAGTAAATATCAAGAGCTTCAAAATATTCTGGTATACCTTCGTCCGCAAGTCTACCATTTCTCCATTTATAAGCTCTTTCTTCGACTTCTGCAGGTATTTCCCATATTACAGATTCCATAAGAGCAAAATATGTATCTGGCATCTCTTCCCTTAAAATTTCAATTATTCTTCTAAAATANAATTCAAGAGAGGATACTTTAAAGTCTATAAAATAAAAATCGTCAAGAGTATAGGGAGGAAGAAAATCCATTGCTTCTATAAGTTCCATATCATCAGGTTTTTTATAAACTTTTATAAATTTTTGAAGTACAGCTATCAGAAAGTCCCAATCTGCAACCCTTAACCATTCTAAAACTTTATCTTCTCCTGCATTAAAAAGAAGAATGATCCAAGAAGCAACTCTTTCTNCTTTTATTCTATCCTTATACCAAGCATCTATATCAAACATAAATTGGATTTGACTTCCCTTAGCATAAGAAAGAAGTTCAACAGCTAAATCAAGAGAAGAGGCTTTTAAGGTAAGAAACAGTTCTTGAGGAGGAAGATTTTTAACAATGCCTTCTGGATAAGGAGAATAAAGGATTAATTTTGCCCTTTCCTCCCAAGGTGTACTTAAAACTAAATCATAAATTTCATGAAATTTTAAATTTGTTAAAGCCTTTTCTATCTCGCTTTCAGAGAGCTTAAGAAGATTTTCCAAATTAATACCGGGTAAAATCTCTTTCTTTGTAAAAAGCAGATTCATAATGAATAATCTCCCCCTTTCTTATTCTTAATACTATAACATCAAATCTTATCTCCTTTATTTTACTTAATTTTTGAAAATTTTTAAGAAGAAAATACTCTGCCACTTTTAAAATTTTTTCTCTCTTTCTAAAATCTACTTTTTCTTCAGCCAGAAACTCATCCTCACCAAATTCACTTTTTACCTCTATAAAAATTAAAATATTCCTTTTCTTAGCAATAATGTCTATTTCTCCAAAAGAGGTTTTATAATTTTTTTCCAAGATTTCAAATCCTTTGGAGATAAGATATTCTACTGCTAATTCTTCAGCTTTTTTACCTTTTTCTTTTGAAGTGAGTTTTTGAAAAAACTCTTTAATTTTCATTTTTGGAAGCATTTATAATAAATTCTATGAAGTGGAGAAGGGCCATATTTTTTGATTTTTTCGAAATGGAGTTTTGTTGCATATCCTTTATGTTGGGAAAAGGCATATTGAGGATAAAATTTTTCCATTTCTTTCATATATTTATCTCTTGCCACCTTTGCAAGAATGGAAGCTGCTGAAATGGAAAGACAAAATTTATCTCCGTCAACTATAGCTTTTTGTAATCCTTTATAATCAGGGATAATCCAAGGTCCATCTATTAAAACGAGCTGTGGTTTGACTTTTAATTTTTTTAAAGCTTTTAGCATGGCTTTGAAAGTAGCTTGAAAAATACCCAATTGATTAATTTCTTCAACATCCGCACAGGCTATAGAATAATCTAGAGCAACTTTGCAAATATAATCAAAAAGTTCCTCTCTTTTTTGAGGGGAAAGAAGTTTAGAGTCTTTTATTTCTGGATTTTCAATNTCAGAGGGTAATATTACTGCAGCTGCAAAAACAGGACCAGCAAGGGCACCACGACCAGCTTCATCTACTCCTGCAATTAAAGAATAACCTAATTTTTTGAATTGAGCTTCTAAATTCAGACTGCTCGGAAGATTAAATAATGTATTTTTCAAATTTTCAAAAAATTATTCCATAATTTTATTATCGAATCTTTCTTTTATACGAGCAGCTTTTCCAGAACGCTCTCTAAGATAGTAAAGTCTTGCTCTTCTAACTCTTCCTCTTTTAACAATTTCTATTTTTTCAATCCGAGGTGAATGAAGAGGAAAGGGTTCTCTCAACACCTAACTCCAAAAGAAACTTTTCTTACAGTAAAAGTGGCGTTAATTCCGGAACCTCTTCTTCTAACTACTACACCCTCAAAAACTTGAACTCTTTCTTTTTCTTCTCCTTCTTTCAGTCTAAAATAAACTTTCACAGTATCTCCTGGATTAAATTTAGGAAGATCAGAACGCATATATTTTTTCTCAACTTCTCTTATTACAGGAAGCATAAATAAAACCTCCTTAATTAAAATTACAAAAAGCTTGAAACAATTATATCATACAAAAATAATATTTGCAAATTTAGAAAGAATTATTTGAATGGGGAGGCCGACGGGACTCGAACCCGCAACACCCGGGGCCACAGCCCGGTGCTCTACCATTGAGCTACGGCCTCCATAAAGACTTATTTTTTCAAATAAAATTTAATATATTTTATCAAAAAAACAACTGATCTAAAAAATATTCTCAAATTTTTATTTATACCTTGAATAATTAATCGAGAGTCTTAAATTTTTATGAAAAATTTTTTAAATTAAAATTATGAAAGAAGAATTAGAACTACAGATTCCAGAAGTTTCAGAAGGAGAAATTATAGACGTTCCAGAAATATTGCCTTTAATGGCAATAAGGGATATTGTGCTCTTTCCTTCTATGGTGGTCCCTCTTTTTGTAGGAAGACCGAAATCTCTTAAAACTATAGAAGAAGCATTAAATAAAAATAAACTTATAGTTCTTTCTACACAAAAAAATTCCCGTATTGAAAATCCCAAACCTGAAGATCTTTATAAGTTAGGAACTATAGCTTTAATAATCAAAACTTTAAATCTTACAGAAAATAGACTAAAGGTTGTAGTTCAAGTTTTGTCAAGGGTTGAAATAAAAGAGTTTTTACAAACTGATCCTTATTTTAAAGTTAAAATTGAGCCTTGTAAAGAGATTGAACCTGAAAGTATTACTCCAGAAATTGAAGCCTTAATGAGATCTGTTAAGGAGAATACTGAAAAACTTTTGTCATTAAAAGGAATTTTAAATCCTGAAATTTCAACAGTATTACAATCTATAGAAGAACCTGGAAGGCTGGCAGATCTTATTACAGCTTATTTGAAACTTAAAACTAAAACAGCCCAAGACCTTCTTGAAACTCTTGATGGAGTTGAAAGGCTGAGAAAAGTTTCAGAAATACTTATTCAAGAAATAGAGATAACTACTCTCCAAAATAAAATACAAGCAGAAGCTCAAGAAGAAATAGGTAGATCACAAAGAGAATATTTTTTAAGAGAACAATTAAGAGCAATTAAGAGAGAACTTGGAGAATTGGAAGATATAGAAAGTGATATAGAAGAATTAAGAAAAAAAATCAAAAAAGCAAAAATGCCTAAGAATGTTGAAAAAGAAGCTTTAAAACAGTTAAAACGTCTTGAATTTATGCATCCCGATTCTTCGGAGGCAGCAGTTATAAGAAATTATTTAGAATGGTTAATAGAACTGCCTTGGAATAGATCTACCAAAGATAATTTAAATTTAAAACATGTAAAGAAAATTTTAGATAAAGACCATTATAATCTTGAAAAAGTGAAAGATAGAATTCTTGAATTTTTAGCAGTAAAAAAGATAAATCCAAAAGCAAAGGGAGCTATTATCTGTTTTGTTGGACCACCTGGTGTTGGGAAGACAAGTCTTGGAAAATCTATAGCTACTGCCTTAGGAAGAAAATTTATAAGGGTATCCTTAGGTGGTGTGAGAGATGAAGCTGAAATAAGAGGACACAGAAGAACTTATGTAGGGGCTTTACCTGGAAGAATTATACAAGGTATAAAACAAGCTGGAACAAATAATCCTGTCTTTATGCTTGATGAGATTGACAAACTTTGTGTTGATTTCCATGGAGATCCTGCTGCAGCATTACTTGAAGTTCTTGATCCTGAACAAAATAAGGAGTTTGTTGATCATTTTTTAGATGTCCCCTTTGATCTTTCTAAGGTATTATTTATTGCAACTGCAAATATGACTGAAACCATCCCTAAGGTTCTTCTTGATCGTATGGAAGTTATATATATCTCTGGCTATACTTTTAAAGAAAAACTTGAAATTGCAAAAAGACATCTTTTACCTAAAATTTTAAAGGAACATGGTCTTACTAAAAAGGATATAATTATTCCAGATGAAGTAATTTTAAAAATAATAGAAGAATATACTTCTGAATCTGGAGTAAGAGAGTTAGAAAGAAAATTAGCTGCCATTTGTAGAAAGATTACTAGAAGATTGGCAGAAGGTGAAAAGGGTCCTTTTGAAATTACAGAAGAAAATTTAGTAAAATATCTCGGACCTCCTGAATATGTGGAAGAATTAAAACAAGAAAAGGATGAAATAGGAGTAGCAACAGGTCTTGCATGGACTCCTTATGGAGGAGAAGTTCTTTATGTAGAGGCGGTAACTATGCCTGGTAAAGGAAATCTTATTTTAACAGGACAATTAGGAGATATAATGAAAGAAAGTGCACAAGCAGCTTTATCCTATATAAGATCAAAATACAAAGAACTTAATATTGATCCTAAATTTCACACTAAATATGATATACATGTTCATGTTCCTTCTGGAGCTATACCCAAAGATGGTCCCAGTGCTGGAGTAACTATTGCTGTAGCCTTAATTTCAGCTTTAACCAAAAAACCAGTCTCTAAAGATTATGCTATGACAGGTGAAATCACTTTAAGAGGAGCCATACTTCCTGTAGGAGGTATAAAGGAAAAAAGTCTTGCTGCTTTAAGAAAGGGAATTAAAAAAGTTCTCCTGCCCTTTAAAAATAAAAAAGATTTAGAAGAAATTCCTAAAGATTTAAGAGATCAAATAGAATTTATTTTTGTTTCCCATTTGGACGAAGTAGTAAATTTAGTGATAAAAAATAATTAGGTCTTTTCAAATTTAAATTTTTTGGTAATAATAAATTCAAATTTTTAATTTAATCTTTTAATTTAATCTTTTAAATTAAATGCACGAAAAAATCAAAAAAAGAGGAAGAAAGCCTAAGGAGACCCCAGAGGGAAGAAAAAGAGAAATTTTAGAAATCGTTGATAAAAATTGTGAACCTGTTAGTATTTTAAATAGGGAAAGTATTCATAAAAAGGGGCTTTTTCATAAAATTGTTCATGTGTTTCTTTTTAATGAAAAAGGAGAAATATATCTTCAAAAAAAATCTCCTCTTGTAGATGAAAATCCTGGTCTTTGGACCTCTTCAGCTTCTGGACATGTGTTAGCTGGAGAAGGTGCTTTAATTTCAGCACAAAGAGAATTAAGAGAAGAACTTTCTCTTAAAGTGAAACTTAAAAAAGTTTTAAAATTACCTCCTTCAGAAGAAACAAATATGCAGTGTATTTCTCTATTTGTAGGATATACTAAAAAAATACCTAAACCTAATCCTCTTGAAATTGAAGAGGGAGGATTTTTTACTATTGAAAAAGTAGAACATCTTCTTCAAACTAATCCTGAAATTTTTTCTCCTACTTTTCGTTTTCTTTGGAAAAAATATTGGGAAAATGTTTCTCAAAAATCTCAGCAGGAAAAGTGAGTCCTTCTTTTTCAATTAAAACTCTTAATAATTCAAAATCTCTATATTTGATATAGCGAGGAATAGGAGCTAAAGCAAGTTTTTGAAGTTTTTCTTCTTTTTCCTTTGGAGAGAGATTTAAATTTAGAATCTGTTTTCTTAAATCTTTCATAAGCTCCACATAAAGCACATACTCCTCTCCTATTATCTCTTCTAAAGTTTCCCTTAATCTTCTTGCTACAGCAGGACTTACTCCCGAGGTAGAAATAGCAATAGTTAAAAGACCTCTTCTAATAGTTGAAGGTACTATAAAACTACAAAGTTCAGGAACATCAACTACATTACAAAAAATACGTTTTTCTTCTGCTTCTTTAAATATTTCTTTTTGTATTTCTGGATTATCTGTTGCTGCAATCACTAACCAAGCTGAGTCAAGGTCTCCCTTTTTATATTCTCTTCTTTCCCATTCGATTTTTCCCTCTTCAGCTAATTTTTTAAGTTTTAAAGTTACCTCTGGAGAAATTACTTTTACTTTTGCTTGAGATGTAAGAAGATTTTCTACCTTTCTTTCTGCAACTTTCCCTCCACCTATTACAATGCAAAGTTTATCTTTAAGATTTAAAAACACTGGAAAAAATTCATTAATCAATTTCTCCCCACCCCTCTAATTTAGACTTCCAAAATTGGGTTGCCTTTGGATATATTTTAGAAAATTCTACACAAAAATATCCATTTTTCCATTCTGTTTTTTTAACTTCTATACTCACTTTAGCTATACGAAAATGTGCAAGCATAGCATGAAAATTACTTTCCTTTTTAAATCTTACTTTAAAAGTTTCTTGCAAAAGTCTTTCTGTTTTAAAATTTTCTAAAGTTTCTTCAAATAAATTTTTTCCTAAAACACTATAAACTTCTTCTTTAAATTCTTCAAACTCATAAAGATTTAGTGCAAGTCTTATCAATCTTAAAGATACAAAATAGGGATCTATCTCTCCGAGATAGGGAAAAACTACCCTTAAATCCTCAAGATTAGAAAAGGGAGTTACATATTTAACTCTATTTCCTTCATAATCTGGTTTAAAAACTACACCTTCTCTTTTTTCTAAATGATACCTTTTGAGAAGCTCTTTTATTTTTTGGTAATCTTTCTCTGGATCAAAGGGTCCTTGTATTTCAGGAGAATTTAATCTATATTTTTTAAAAAGCTCTAATTTTTTAGATACATTTAAAAATTCTCCCTCTCCTTTCTTCATAAAATCAAATACAAAAAAATTAATATCCTCTTTTATATAAGATGGATACTCACTTACAAAGGGATTTTCAGGTCCTGCAACTTCTGCACAAACTACTAAATCAGGATTTTCCTCAAAAAACCTTGGAAGCTCAGGTAAAAAATCTTCCCATCTATCAGTAGCAAAAGCACACACATATCCTCTTCTTGTAAAAGCAAGGATTTCATCATCAACCTTTACTAACCTAACATTATATCCTTCAATTTTTTCTTCAGCATAAAAGGGATATTTAAGATATCTTTTAAGCCCAGTTTTTAATACATAAATTCTTGGGATATGTGGATAGCCGAGAACTAAAATTTTTTCATTAAAAAAAGTCCCCAGGGGATAAAATTTAAAGTCTTTATTAAGCCTAAAGAAATTTTTATTTTTCCAACTAAAAAATAAAACCTTTCCTTTATAATAGGCATCTTCCCAGTCTTTTAGAGGATATTTTCTTAAATAAATATTTTTCTCCCAACAGTATTTTAAATATCTTAATATCTCTTTTTCCTCTTCTTTCAATTTTTACCTCCCTTAATTTTCTTTTCTTTATAAAATCCCAATATCAAAGGGATTATATAGGGCTCTTATAAAGAATGTAATAAGTTTTTGAGGGTTCTTTTTCTTCCCTAAATTCCATAAATTGATATCCCCTTTCTAAAAGGCTTTTAATTTCTGGGGTAAGATCTTTTCTAACTAAAAGAATTTGGCAATTTTTATCCTCGGAAAAGGATTCAATTTTTTTTGAAATCTGGGCATAAAAATAGACATTAGCAACTGGCTTATTTATTTGACAAATAAGAGCTTGAGGGATTTTATAAGAAAGTTTAGCTAAAAATTCTCCTGCATCTTTTTCAGAACTCTTAGAATAATAAGGTATAAGCATAGCATAAACCAACCATTCAACTACTAAAAACTGGAAAATAAAGCTAAAAAATCTTTCTTTCTTAAAAAAGAGAAAAACTAAAATTTGTAAGAAAAAACTTAAGATCAAAGCTGTAGCTACTATAGGAGAAATCCTTAATTGTAAATAAGGCAAAATTAAAAAAAGCCCTAAAGTCAAAATCATCAACAGAAAGCTTATCAAGTTATAAACTTTAAGTAAAAACTCATCTAAGTGGTTTTTCACATAATAGGTAATTAAAATCACTGAAAAAGGAAGGATAGGTAGAATATAATAGCCTCTTCTTGCTTTAGCTACAGTAAAAAGCAAAAATATGGCAAGAGAAGTTAAGAAAAATAGCTTTTCTTCATTAGAAATCTGCTTAAGCTTTTTAGCAAACTTTAATATAGCTCCAAATAAAAAAAACGACCAAGGAGCTAACCATAAGGGCCAATATAAGAAATAAATATAAAAAGGTCTAAGATTATCATAAGGCTCTACTGCTTGCTTCAGGTTTTCTTTAAACCAAAGATAAAAAGGAAGTTCACTTCGTAGCTCTTGAGAAGTGAAATAATAAGGAAGAAAATATAATCCTGAGAAGAGAATTCCTGCAACAAGGGATTTCCAATTTAAATGATAAAATCTTTTTTCTATAAGTGCATCAATTAGAGGAAGAATAAAAAGTACTGCAAAAGAAGTAATGCCCTTTGATAGTCCACCAAAAACCATGCCAGCAAAGAAACCTAAATACCCTAAGAAACTTTTTCGATCTCGGAAATAGATATAAAAGGTAAGACTTACTATTATTCCAAAAAGTTGATAAATTTCAGACTGAGCAAGACGGGAAAATTCTACAAAACCTAAGGAAGTAAGAAAAATTCCTGTAGAAATAAGGTTCCAAGGATAAGAAAAAAGCTTGGTTACAGCTTTATAAAA
>Ga0065719_102881_pt1 | contig 16178 bp, 13 predicted proteins | sample GBSCel85sediment_FD_59106 | JGI IMG/M metagenome (GOLD analysis project Ga0065719, IMG submission 59106) | Hot spring sediment microbial communities from Great Boiling Spring, Nevada - Cellulolytic enrichment CS 85C v3 (version 3) | ecosystem: Environmental > Aquatic > Thermal springs > Hot... | reverse complement strand
TAGCGTGACCGAAGTAGTCAGAGGTGAGTAGACTACGTAACTGTAAGGTATCACTTTAGTGAACTCACCGAAGTTTATCTCTATCAATCCCTCATTGACGCCATACTGAACCCGATAAGCGTGATACCCCTCTTCCTCTCCCTGACTGAGGGCAGGGATGAGAGCGAAGTGAGGAGGATAGTGGGAGTCGTCTCCATAGCTATATTCATCATGATGTCCATATTCTCGCTAGCTGGAGATCTGATCCTCAATTTGATGGGAATAAGTGTGAGAGGACTCAAGATAGGGGGAGGCGTCATATTGATGGTGCTAGCGATAGATATGCTCCAGGGGATGCCCAGGACTAAGAGCGTCGAGGAGGAAGAGCTAGCTATAGTACCGTTATCCACTCCTCTCTTAGTGGGCCCCGGGACTATGACAACGATACTACTCCTATCCAGTAAGTACTCAAGGACTTACGGTTACTTATGCTCCTCCCTCATCCTCATACTAGCTTCAGCTTTAGTCACGATAGCGAGCTACCTCATACTCAGGAACTCCGAAAAGCTCAGGAAAATTTTAGGGGTCAACGGGTTGAGGGGTTTGAGCAGGTTCATGGCCATAATAGTAGCTGCGACGGCAGCTGATATGATCACCTCAGGTATCTCAGATTTCATCAAGAGCTAGACCATGATTTGAGGGAAAATCTCCTCAATTTCTCTTCTAAAACTTCCACTCCTATTCCGGGAGCTTCAGGAACTCTTATAGTCCCTCTCGATGTCAGCTCCCATGGAGGTTCAACTATGTCCTCCTCATAATACCTACTGCTAGCTGATATATCGTTAGGGAACTTGACGTCCGGAAGAGTAGCTGCAGCTACTAAATGCCCTCTCCCTATCCCCGTCTCTAGCATACCCCCTATCCAGATGGGCATGCCGACGCTCTCGCAGAAGTCATGAATTATCTTAGAGTTGAGGAGGCCTCCCACTCTGGCTGGCTTCAAGTTTATTATGGAGCAACTACCCAGCCTATAAGCTTTGTAAGAGTCTTCAGGCTTCTTTATAGATTCATCCAAGCATATAGGTGTCCTCAGCATCTTAGCGAGGATGGAGTGATCTACTAGATCATCGAAATCCAAGGGCTGTTCTATCATCAAAAGCTCATATTTATCTAGCTCTTTGAGGGAGGGCCAGTCCTGAAGTTTATAAGCTGCGTTAGCATCAACTTGAAGTTTTATATCTGGATAATCCTTTCTAACAGCCCCAACGACATCCTTATCCCATCCCGGCTTTATCTTCAGTTTTATCCTACTGTATCCCTCACTCAGGTAAGAGGATACCACTCTTAGGAGCTCGCTCACGCTCCTCTGTATCCCCACACTCACACCACTCTCTATCTCCTCCCTCACACCACCCAATAGCTTCCACAACGGAATAGAAGCTTTCTTAGCTTCTAAATCCCATAGAGCCATCTCAGCACCAGCTTTCGCCATCTGATGACCCCTAATATTCCTCACTCTACTCAGGAAATCGTTAGGATCCTTTGCCTCTATGAGGGGCTTCGATAGGAATTCCTTTATCACATAGAAAGCTGTCTCAGATGTCTCATATGAGTAAAAAGGTTGGGAATCAGCTGGAGCCTCCCCCCATCCCACTAAGCCGTCTTCCTCTAGCCTCACTATCACGCACTGCCTCCTCTCGCTCACTCCAGAGCTTATCTCGAANGGAGCTACTAGGGGCATCTCCAATAAGAATATCTCAAGCTTCCTTCCCACTCCTCATCTCCTCCAGTATCTGCTTAGCCCTCTCGACGTTTATCTTCCTCTCCCTTATCATCCTCTCGACTACTTCATCCACTTCGCTGGGCGAAGCGCCGACTGACATCGCTATATTCCTCGCATGAAGTTTCATGTGGCCAGCTTGTATCCCCTCAGTAGCTAGAGCCCTCAGAGCTGCGAAGTTCTGAGCTAAGCCTACTGAAGCCATGACCATAGCTAATTCCCTCGCTCTCTCGACTCCCAATATCTTAAGGGCTATCTTAGCTATGGGGTGGACTCTGACGACGCCTCCAACTGTCCCCACTGCTAGTGGAAGCTCTATGCTCCCCCAGAGATCTCCGTTATCATCNACCCAGTAATTAGTGAGGGTAGTGTACTTCCCGCTCCTAGCAGCGTAACTATGAGCTCCAGCCTCTAAAGCCCTAGTATCTTGACCAGTAGCTAGAGCTACAGCTATTATACCGTTCATTATCCCCTTATTGTGAGTAGCAGCTCTATAAGGATCGTGCTTCGCGAATCTATAGGCCCACATTATCCCCTCGACGACTTCCTCCCCTCCTATAGCTTCCTTAGAGAACTTAGCCTTAGCTCTAGCCAGCCTCCTATCCGCTAAATTCGATATTATCCTTAAGTAGACTTTCCCTCCTGTCAACCTCTCTATAGTGGGGGCTAAGCCCTCAGCCATCGTATTCACAGTATTAGCCCCCATCGCATCTAGAGTATCCACTAAGAGGTGGACTATCAACATGGGCCCGGCTTCAGTGCCTACTACTCTGACCTCTATATCCCTAGCCCCTCCCCCCAACTTAGTCAATAGGGGATCCATCTCATTTGCGGCAGCTATCAACTTATCCCTCTCAGCCATTACGCTCTTTATAGCTTCCTCTAAATTCGGGACCTTGACCACTTGTATCTGAGATATCATTATGGAATCAGTAGCCTCAGCTTCGAAGCCTCCAGAATCTCTAGCCATCTTAGCTGCATTGCTAGCGGCAGCGACTACACTAGGCTCCTCTATCACCATAGGGATTAAGTAATCCCTCCCGTTTATCAAGAAGTTAGTCGCTACAGCGAAGGGGAGGGAGTAAAGGCCTACGACGTTCTCTATCATATGATCAGCGACTTCCTTAGGGAGCTTACCCTCCCTCAACACTTCTACCTCTTCATCAGTCAGGCCAGCGAATTCCTTAACTATTTTGAGCCTCTCATCCATCGGGAGATTGTAGAACCCGGATATCCTGGAAGTACGCATAGCTCATCTACCATTTATTTAATATTACCATTACGCTCGGGGATCACTTGCTAGCATTAGCTGCAGCTATATTCGCGGGATGCGTCTGGGGCATAACTCCCAGTTTATACGCTCAAGCATCTAGAGAGGGAGGATCGGCTAGAGCCAATTTCTGGAAGTCATTAGGAGCTCTATCGGTACTCCTCCTCATGTACTTAAGCAGCTTCCAGTTGCCCTCTCAAGTAGCGATGATTTACATAATCCTGAACGCAGCTCTCGGCACTGGTATAGCTGATTACTCATTCTTGAGATCTATAGCTATCATAGGGCCGAGTAAAGCCACACCCATAGGGTTCACATACCTCATCTGGTCTGCTATACTCCCGAGCATCATGATAGGAGAGCCCTTCTCACCTCTCGTCTTACTAGGGGCTGCTCTCGCGTTCCTAGGGATATGGCTCATCTCTAGGGGCTCTGGGGAGTGGAAGGTCAAGGGAGTCGCTCTGAGCCTCATAGCATCTATGGGTTGGACCCTCAGCCCTATAGCAGCTAGACAAGCCCTGAATTACGTCAGCGAGATAACTTTAGCGACTTGGAACTCGATGATAATAACTTCTCTCTATTTGGTGCTCTCCCTCCCGAGCCCTAAAGTGAGAGGACAGGGGAAAGCCGCTTTAGGAGGGATGTTGGGGATCGGAGTATCCCTGCCGCTCTACTTCTACGCTGTCAGGGAGCTAGGTGTAGCGATAGCNTCNTTNACNACAGCTCTAGGCCCCCCTGTCTCTCAAATNGTCTCTATCTTGAGTGGAAATAAATTGAATAAAAATGAGATTCTTGGTACTNTATTAATAACATTCGGGATAGTTATAGCTGTATTTATTTAGATTTTTCACGATACCCTTCGGAACTCTCGGAGATGAAAAGATGCTTCTTTCATTCGCAACCTTTATTTGAAATAGGGGCTCCATAAAATTGGATGGTATCGAACTCTGCAGATATGCTCATAGATCTGCTCCTAAAGAAGGGAGTGAGGGAGATAGAGCCTAGACTNGATTACGATTATGGNGTAAGTTATTATGAATCTCTCGGGGTTTCTCNTGAGGATTTCCCTGATTTAAATGNTATTTTGATTGAACTCGAGAGGAAAGGCATACTNAGGGGGACTAGAGTAGGGACTATACTANTTTGCCCGAATTGCGGCTCCCACAAGCTGATCCCGAGGCTCCTATGCCCTATCTGCGACTCACCGAATGTAAGGAGGGTAGAGGCGATTCATCACTTAACTTGCAATTTCATCGCCCCCTCAGATGTGTTCTCAACAGGAGAGCTCCTGAGGTGCCCGAATTGCGGTAAGCCCTTGAGGGCTATAGGAGTCGATTACAATAAGTATCAGAAGGTAATATATTGTGAGAACTGTAAGAAGGTATCTATCTCCCCCAAGCTCCTCTTCATCTGTTCCGATTGCGGGGAGTCTATGGATGAGAGTGAGCTGGATTTGAAGCCCCTATTTAGGTATGAAGTGATCGAGGGAGAGGTTGCTCAAGTCCTCCCTTGAGAGAGCTATATCAGAGGGTCTAGGGAGGAGGGGGATGGAAGTCAAGCATCCTAGCGAAGTAATAGGTGCTTCAGGCTTGACTCAGAGGTTCTCGCTCTCCGTTAAGGGAGGGGACTCCGAACGCTTCATAGACGTAGTAGAATCTAGCGAGGGCGTGGGGGAGGAGAAAGTCCTAGCTCTATTCGGGAAGCTCTTCGATATATCAGCTAAGGGAGGCGTGCTCATAGCTATACCTAGGGCGACTCGAGAGGCGAAGACCCTAGCTAAGAGCTTGAATATAGAGATAGTAGAGGCATCGAACTTAGATGAGGCATTGAATAAACTCTATACCTTACTGAGAGGGAAAGAGGAGAGCGAGGTCCTCGAGAGTTGAGGTGATCCTATGCATGAGAGGGCCTTGAGGCTCATCGATCTCATAATTAACGGAGCTTTAGATGAGATAAGGCCCAGCTTAGATCCCCTCAAGGGCTACAATTACAGCTTGATGGAGGGGTTAGAGGAGGCTCTAGAGGATTTACATGAGAGAGGATACCTTAAGAAGGAATTACACGATGTAGTTGCTAGTTGCCCGAATTGTGGCTCTGAAATCTTCCTTTTGAGGGCTAAGTGCCCTTATTGTGGCTCAATCAAGTTCTCAAGGGGTATAGTCGTGGAGCACTTGAGCTGCGGTTACTCTGGGTTAGCTGAGGAGTTCATGGGCCCGGGTGGGAGGCAGGTATGCCCGAAGTGCGGGAAGGAGCTGAAGGCCCTCGGGGTAGATCATATCAGAGTAGCAGATATTTACAGTTGTGCATCGTGCAAGGGGGTCTTCTCCGTCCCCTTATATTCATATAAATGCCTGAAGTGCGGTCATGAGAGCTCGACGATAGAGCTCATTCCTAGGGAGATCCACAGGTATCTGGTAGTTAGGGAGGCCTTAGACAGAGATCCTATGAGCGGGAAGATCTTCGAGGTCATCAGGAGGGTAGCTGATATAGGGTATAGAGTCGAGGGTCCTAGAGTTAAGGTTAAGGGGAGATCAGGGGCTGAGTACGATTTCACGATCGCTGTATGGGAAGGACCCGATGAGCTAATAGCGGTATTAGATTTCGTCAGAGGCCCTGTTGACGATGAGAAATTGCTCTCATTCTTCGCTAAATCCTTAGATGTGGGAGCGAGGGAGAAGATATTAGTGACGCAAGTGAAGGATAGTCTCGTGGAGGCGAAAGCGAGTAGGTTGGGCGTTAGGGTCCTCGAGCTAGAGGACGAGGGTCTGATAGGGAGGATAGGGGAAGTGCTGCTCTCCTCCCGTAAAGGGGGCGAAAGTTGAGGAAGTTATATCTCACCTTATTCCTGATCTTCCTGAATATCTCAGTGATGCCTCTCTTCATAGGTGGAATGCACACATTCCTAGCGTATGCTTTCGCCCTGATCTTCGCTATCTATTTCTCAGCTCAAGCCTTCACATCGAGGGATAGCAAGCTCTTAGGAGGGGCCGCTATCTTCTCCCTCCTCGTAATAGTCCCTATCTCTTTAGCTTTAGTAGCCTCTCTGGAGAGCCTCAGCATCTTTGAGACGATCCTCTATGGGATAATATCCTTCGGTTTCACTTTGATATCTTGGCATTACCTCCTCTTAGTGCCCCTAGCTGTCTATTATAAGAGGATAGAGGAATTAGAAGCGAAGAAACCCTTACTCTACAGGCCCTTCGTGAGCGTGATAATCCCAGCTAGGAATGAGGAGAAAGTTATAGGGTCCACGATAAGGTCCGTCCTTGAGTCGGATTACGAGCCCAAGGAGGTAGTCGTAGTGGATGACGGATCTACAGATAGGACGCTTGAGATAGCATCTATCTATCAGGGACCCAGAGTCAAGGTCCTCAGGAGGGAGTTAGGAGGTAGGGGGAAGGCCAGAGCCCTCAACTTCGGCTTGAGGTTCGCGAGAGGCGATATTATAGTCTTAATGGATGCGGACACTATAATAAGCAGGGATGCGATAAAGGAGCTCGTGAGAAAGTTTCAAGATCCTAGAGTATCTGCTGTAGCTGGTAATGTCATGGTGAGGAATAAAGTGAACTTGTTGACGAAACTACAGGCGATAGAATACATAGCTACTTTCCACTTATTCAGGAAAGGATTGAGTGTATTAGGAGCTGTTCCAATAATATCTGGAGCTCTTGGGGCATTCAGGAGGCAAGTCTTAGAAAGCACTGGCTTCTATGATGCCGATACTTTGACAGAGGATTTCGACGTGACTTTAAAGGCCCTGAAGTCCGGAAGGGTCGTTCAAGCGAGTTCATATGCTTTAGCTTTCACTGAGGCCCCTGAGAAGTTGAAGAGCTTGTATAGACAGAGGTTGAGGTGGTATAGAGGGGCTTATGAAGTGTTAATTAAACATAGAGATGTATTCTCCCTCTCAGGGACAACTATGCTCGACTTCTCACTGATACTGATGAACAACTTGATAATACCTCTGATAGACTTCCTATCGATAATATCCATAGCTCTAGCTATCCTGAGGGGCCTCATATGGCCCTTAACCATTCAGATAATCCTTTTCTCCACGTTGCAGATATTAATAAATCTAATTACTCTCCAATTGGCTGAGGAGAAGGATATCTCACTAATATTGCTCCCATTGTTCGCAATAGGTTACAAACAGTTTCACGAAATATTGATGTTGAAGTGCTTCTTCGACGTCATAATAGCTAGGATGAGGGGGAAGAGCTTCTCATGGACGTTCATAGAGAGGAAGGGACTCGAGGAACCTAAGGTGAGAGTGGGCCCCCAATTTTAAGAAGATTTTTTAACTCTGTATGCATGGGAGCTCATGCTGAGAGGATTGGGTAATAAAATTTATGTCCTGCCGGGGAGCCCCTCGACGCTCTTCATCCCATCATCTGATGGTCACTACGTCATAGATCCCGGATCTTCTGAGGAGAGGAAAGCTGAGATAGAAGCTCAGGGGAAGATAAAAGCCGTTATGATAACTCATTCTCACTCAGATCATATCCTAGCTGCTAGAGGTTTGAGATCAGAGCTCGGGACTTTCGCTCCCCTCTCAGAGACTCCTTTCATAGAGTCCCCTGAGCTGAGGGAAGCTACGACATTCGGGGGCTACGCCCCTTGGAACTTGATATTCCACGTCGAGGCCGTTCCCTTGAATGTGGATAACCCTTTCAGGCTGCCCTTCAGCTTGGATGGGATAGAAGCTATTCCACTGCCGGGTCACACATTCGGGCAAGTGGGCTACGTAGCTAGGGGCATATTATACGCAGCAGACTCCTTCTTCGGCGATAAATTGATTAAAAGCGTGGTCATCCCGTACTTTCTGGATTTCGAGACAGCTATTGAGACTATAGAGTTCTTGAGGGATAATGCGAGGGACTTCGAGAAGATAGTCCCCTCTCATGGGCCGATAGTTGAGGGGAAGAGGGCGATAGAGCTCCTAGAGGTGAACATAAGGGCGATGGAATCGATAAGGGAGAAAGTCTTATCGATCCTAAGGGGAAGGAAGATGAGCGTTGAAGTTTTATCAGCTAAGATATTGAGCGAGGGAGGTGCTGAACTGACCCCAGGATCGATAATACTTTCCTCAGTGACGGTGAGGTCCTTACTCTCCAGGCTCTATGAGAGAGGCATAGTCGATGCGGAAGCGGGGGAGGAGGGCATACTCTGGAAGCTTAACGATTGAGAGAGCCCATCAAGCGGTCTAGAATCCCCTTCTTAACCTTCCTCTCTACTAGAACTGGATGCGCAGGGTCCTTCAGATCGAACTTGAGGTCAATCAGCTGCTTCTCATCCTTAACAGTAGCCTGAAGCCACGGGTGATCGTACTTATAGCCCACTACTTTGGCGTCTCTCCCCAAGTACNCCTTAACAATCCTCTCAGNGGTCCCCTTCATGATCTTGGGCTCTATCTTCACTAGACCATCCTCTAGGGAGTAGTGAACTACGAATAGGAACATCCTCATCGAGTCCACACCATTTAAGTGAATGAAAGCATTCACCCCCTTCCTCTTTCCCCTTAAGAGTGATTTGGGTCTGATCTTCCTCAAGATCTCACCAGGGTCTCTCTCAAAATCCAAGCTCAAGCTCACTTCCAAGTTGTATTTCGAAGATAGCATCTTCTCAGCCTTCCTTATGATCTCATCTAGGCATACCCTCCCCAGGAGGATGCTCTCATCCCCCCTCAGGAGGAAGGAGAGACATGCGTCCTCGCCCTCGAACTTACAGAAGAGCAGATAGCCCGAGCTCTTAGGATCGTAAGCCACTCTATCCACTAATAGCGATATCTCCGGGACTTCCTTAGGATCATTCAGATTGAAGATCGAGAGTTTCCAAGAGACCCCTCTCCTCAATTTGACGTAAAGCAGGGAATCATCTATATCGTAATCGAGCTCATCAGCATTCAATATACGCTTCAACGCACCTTCATCGACCTTCCTACTTAGGACATGCACCTCACCGCTGGAAGTATCGTATGAGATATTTAGCACCACGAAGTTTATCTTTAGGGTCATGATGAAGCTGACGCGAATCTCATCATCCCTTTCCACGACTCTATAGGAGCTCGCGATATCCTCCATAGATAGCTCGACCCTAGATGGATCTATGGAGGTGATCCTCGAGATCTCCCTCATGACGTTTCTCCTCACTTCCTCAAATCTCGGGAGTTTCATCCTATCTTCTATCGCTCCCCGAGTACCTGTTGACTCGGATGAGCTCGAGCTCATCGCCCAACTTCACTATGAAGTCAGCATGACCATCATCAGATCCTCTCGCCAGGATCTCTATGTCACTAGATGCCTTCGTCTTATCGAATAGGGCGTCCCATGACCTCGATATAATCTTCCTCTCGGCCCCTCGATCTGAGTTCTTGAGGGATCTCAAGAGGGTAGCTTCTATCTCCTCCAATTTCATGGGATTCCACGAAACTCTCCTAATTTTATCGCCCAGCTCGACCTCTCCGACCTCTCGGTCCCCTACCTTCAAGGAGTACTTGAGTTTCCTCACTATGAGGACGGTTTCAGCGTTCAATATCTTGATCGAACTTTTGGGGACCCTCATGGACTCCGAGAGGGAATCCAGTAGATATTCCCTAGCCTCCCCCTTAGATATCTCATTACTCACCTCTATATCCACTCCTCCAGTTGGTTCAAAGCTGAAGTAGTCTGAAGGCCTGAAATCGACCAAACTAGGCTTTGGAGAACCCAAAACGAGACTCTTGCCGCTCTTATATAGATAAGGGACGAAATCCCTCCTCCCGGATCTATTCACGTAACTCACTTGCCAGTTGATGAGGATCCCGGAATCAACTGAGGCCCATTTAAGCGTAACTTTGACCTCATGGGGATCTATTCCGATCTTCTTGACCTCGGAATTCAGGGAATCTATGCTCAAGTTCTTAGGTATCAGTATGATCGCCATCTGAACTCCACCTCGAGTTCGTTTGGATACTCATGAGGTAGTTTCAACCTCAACCAATCCCTGACGAGCTTCCTCATCTCTATCGCAGTTTCCACTATCCTCTCCACGGTCTCCCTCTCCCTGACCTTCAGATCTGGGTACATGAGCTTTATGGCCCCGGAGACGAGCCTTATCAGAGCTCTCTCATCCCTTATAGTGACGTTTCCGAACTTCATGAAGTTCCTAGCGATAGTTGAGGCATCGAACTTCCTCATCTCATGTAACCAATACGATATGAGATCTAGGGCAAGTCCCTTCCCCCTGGCTATGTGCTCATGCGAGCTCCTTATCTTCGGGAGCTTCCATCCCGGTAGTATGCCATGTATCCTATCCATAAGGGCTGTGTCCCTAGCGAAACCGGGCAGGAAGCTATCTATATCATGAGGGGAGCTCGGTGCCCTATCGACGTTCCCGATGAAGATGAGGGAGCAATCGCTCGATACTTGCTTCGCCCCCCTCTCATAATTCCCGCTCTCCATATAGTCCTTGAGCTTCCCTATCATCTCCTCAGTCCCACTCAAACTCAAGTAATTGATCTCATCGAATACTACAGCATCCATTAAGCCTATGAGTCCTATAGTCTTCGTTAACTTATTGTAGAAGAGCTCGCTGGGAGAGGCCTTCCCTCCAGATATGACCCTGACTTTATGGGAGATGTTCTTGTAGAGGTAACTCTTCCCCGAAGCTCTGGGCCCGAACTCCATCATGTTAACGTTGCACTCTATTAGTGGGACTAACCTCATCAAGTAGAGTATCTTCTGCTCGAAATCGTATAAGCGGGGATTGAGGCCTAAGCTCTGTATCAAGATATCCATCCATTCCTCATCAGTGAAATGCGCTCTCGCCCCTGAGAAGTACTGGATATCGAAACTGCTTATCTCATAAGGATGGAACTCCACCATTAGGACGGGCTCCGACATCGCATCCCCATAGCTCCTTTCACTATCGAAGAGGAGCCTCCCTATCCCCCAGACACCGTTCCTGAGTAAGTCCTCATGCTCTTTCAATATCTTGGGATCTATCATAGCTTTCTTGAGGTTGAGGATGGGTATCTCAAGTCTATGAACCCCGAACTTTATGTCGGTAACGACTTTGAAATCGTCCAGTATCAAATGCTCCCCTTCACTCATGATCTTGTTCAATACGACATCCTTCTCCTCAGGCTCCGGTCTCAACTCCCTAAGATACTCGATGATCTTGGAGAAGCATTTGGTTAGGGGGACATCGCCGCATAACTTCAGGATCAGGTACTCCTCTATATAACGCGGGATCTTATAAGCGGATAGATTCAAATGGAACCCCTTCTCAACCACGCAGTTAGGATCAAAGAAGATCAAAAGCTTCCTTTCCAGTTCTTCAGGCAGTGTAGATCCTGACGCGAGCTCCCTATCTTGTTCCCTCATCAGATCAGATAATACATAATTTTATTATAAAATTGATCCTACTCGAGCTTAAAGGTTCTTATTAGGGCCTCAAAGGTCCTAAGATAAGCCTCTCGATTTTATGACTCTCATGAGGACCTCAGCTGGATCCTCGCATCCCCTCAAGAACTCCCTCGCCCTCTCCTTGAGCCTCCCGCTCTCCCACTCCTTCCTCAACTCATCGTAAACTGAGGGGAGGTCTGTAGCTTTCCTCATGAGCCCCTCCCTCAGTAGGATCTTGCTCACGCACGGATCCTCCCCGGGGAATAGGGAGATAGAGGGTACTCCTAACAGAGCTGCCTCCCTAGCCATAGTGCCTCCTCCAGATATCACACCAGCTGACCTAGATATCAGGGAGATACCATCTATGCTAGCGCTCACCCTCTCCCCAGATGGGAGCTCTATAACGCCTTCCCTCTTTATCTTGACAGCTGGTATCTTCCTCTCCCTCAGGAACTTCTCAACAATCCTCTCGAAGGGACCGCTCTCCCTCAGATAGTGAGAAGCTGCAGGCGGATACCTAACTACGACGTACTCCCCCTCAAGCCCTAGATCGGATCTCACGAACTCCCCATCTTCCATGAAATCTAAGACGTGTGAGACCTCGAACAATCCCTTGAACCTGATCGTCTCACCGTAAGTAGGGCCTGAGAAACACTCCGGGACTATTGATAGGGTTGAGAGGGGGAAGGTGAGTTTCGTCACTACATGGGGAGGGATATCGTTATCGTTCATAGCTATATAAGGTATCCCGAGGCCGAAAGCTACTCTAGCTTGCTCAACTGATGCCTTAGATACTGCGAGCTCTACATCTCTATCAGCTATGAGTGATGTGAGCTCCTTGACTCTCTCAGCGAAGGATATGAGCTTCTCGTAATCGCTAGCCCCCCACTCCCCAACTACTACAGCTTCTATAGGTATCATAGCCCTCAGGAGCTCCACTAAAGAACCCTTCCTCCTCGTAGTCAAGAGCACTGGGCCTCTGAACTTCTTCAGGAACCTCCTCCAGAACCTCACGTTAGCTTCATTCACTACATCGATCCAGATCAAGCTACCGACCCCAAGGATAGGAGGAGCGTGAGCACTAAGCTTATAGCTACTGCTGGCACTAAGTACTTGTAAACCCCTGAGTACCTCGCTTTATAATACTCCAGAGTGAGGACGAGGCATAAGTGGACTGGAGACAGCATGACGCCTAAGTAACCGCCAGTATAACTCATCAGTAGGAAGATATCCTTTATGTTTGAGGAAGTCCCTATTATCTCGCTGAGCAATGGGAAAGCTGTACCAGTGTAAACGTACTCACCAGCGGTAGTTATCCCTATTATGAAAGTTATGAGGAAGCAGAGGGGGAGGGCCGGTATGTCCCTCGCTAACATGAATTCGTAGAGGGCTAGGGCAGCTTTACTATCGTACACATATTGAGTGAACATAGTCACAGCTATGACTACAGCCAATATCTTGAAGGAGAGAGCGAACTTCAGCCCCTCCTTCACCTCCTTCTTCGAGGGCCTAGTGTGAATAGTCACTAATATCGCTGATATCAGGAGGGATATATCTACGGGGAGCTTCATCAAGAATATGAGGGTAATTATGAGTAAGAAGGGCCAGAGATTGACTAAAGCCCTGTAGCTGACTTTCCCCCTCTCGGATGAGTTATTGGATTTCCTCATACCTATAGCGAAGATGATGAAGCCCGCGACGTAAGAAGCTATAGCTGCTGGATAAGTAGCTTCTATTATCCTGATTACTGATGTCTTTAGTATAACTGATGCTATTATTATCGATTGGAAGACGGGCCATACGGGAATGGTGACGTGCCTGAACCAGTAATTTATGAAGGTGGCGAAGTCGCTATCTAACTTCTGCCTCTCCATGTAGTGCTCCTTCATCATCATTGCTGAGACTAGAGCTCCTCCAGGCATAGGTATTAAGCCTATGAGGATGGGGATGAATAGAGAGGCGAATCTAGGTCCCAAGCTCACGGCGAAGTCTGTGATCTTATCTAAGATCCCGCTGACTTTCATCATGTATGAGAGGAATAGAGCGGATGAGAAAGCCACTACTAGGGAGAGAGTGCTCCTCGAGAATATGCCCTTGAAAGTAGATTCTAAGAATGATATTCCGAGAGTGAGGATCCCAAAAGACATTGTCGAGGCTAAGACAGCTATATGAACTTCCTGCTTCATCACGAGGAGTCCTATGAGCAGAGCTATTGATATAGCGAAGCTGAGGACTGGATCTACCATCGGGGTGAGCCCCTCCATTTCCTTAAAAATTTTTACATGAGGGACGCGGGGTTCGCCCACATGAAGATAACATTTATCTTTACCTCCGGATACTCATTTTAATATTTTATCGGGAGGAAGGGTATTATATCCTCATTATTCTCCTCAGTACTTTAGATATCTCCTTAGATGGCTCCCTGAAGGGTTCCGCATCCCCTTCCTCATCCCACTTTATACCGGGGCATGAGATGGATGCGAGTATGAAATCCTCCCCAACGATGAAAGGATACCTCCTGCAAGTATCCGGCCTATATTCATATGCTACGCACCTATCGTCCTCGAGGAAGATGCATTCACCGTTCTCCTTCAGCTTCATCCTGTACTTAGCTCCAGTCAAGCGTAGCTCGAGTTCACCAGCTTCCTCATAGAAATCGGAGAATCCGGCCTCTAATAACCTCTCGACATCTCTATCGTAGAGGACTATTATCCTACCCTTACAGCATTGAGCACAGAGCTCGCATGAAAAGCCCGGCATCCTCTCCACTCTCACGAAGTCTGATATCACGAACATCTAATAACTGGGGATTAAGGCCTTATTACATATGACGCGAAGGGGTTAATGACCCCCTCATCTGGGTAACGCGATGAGACGCTTACTACTGCTGGTGTTACTGCTCCCCCTGTTGCATGCTAATTGCTATCAGGACTCATACTATCAAGGATTGGGGGGAATGAGGGAAGGAGCTAAAGTCCTATTGTTCAAGCAGGGGCTACCTGGAGATCCAGTCGCTATAGTCCCTATAGGGAGCCTTATCGCTGTCGCATCCTCAGATGGGACGATCTCCTACATCGACTCTAGAGCTGTAGTGAGGACGCTCAGCATATGCTCGGGCAGGGAGGTGAAGATGGCTCACGGGATCACATCGAAGGGAGGAGTAATATATGCTATCTGCTACAGCAGGGAGAAGCAAGTAGCTTCCCTAGCGATAATAATGGATAGCGGGAGCTTCAGGTTCTACGAACAACCCGTCCCATCTAGGTTCAACTCCTCAGGGACTGGCTTCATTTATTCCAGCATGAAGAGGGATTTCCCAGCTATATTAGAGCCTCCGGCACCGCTAGTCGCTGATTTGAATGGAGATGGATATGATGAGGCTCTAGCATACTTAGACGGGCACCTCCTCTACTTCGAGTCCCCTCTAGCCGATCCTAAGCAATACCAAGTGGATGCTGTACTGGGCCTCTCAGTGAGGGGGAGGACCGTCTTCGTATCCACGTCCTCAGGGATATTCACGTGGGGGCCAGATGGCCTGAAGCCTTACTCGAACGTGGGGTGCTCCTCACTCCCCCTAGCGGTGGATTTCGATGGGGATGGGAAGTTAGAGGTAGTCTGCCGACGGGGGGATACAGTCCAAGTGGTGAAGGAGGACTCCGTTATATTCAGAGCTGAGGGCGGGGTCACTGATCCAGCTATACACGATCTAAACGGTGATAAGAGACCTGAGCTCATCTACATACTCAAGGATGGGACGCTAGTAGCTAGGTCCTCGAGCTTGCTATGGAAGGCTAAGGTCGAGGCTCCTTACAACAGGCCGGTAGTAGCTGATATAGATGGCGATCTCAAGCCTGAGGTCATAGTAGCTGCAGGCCAATACGTTTACTGCTTCTCCAACGATGGCAAGGAGAAGTGGAGAGCGAACCTGAGGGAGTTCAACGGGTGGGTATCAGGGGGAGAAGTCGAATTCCAGAGGTACGTGAGGTTCGAGGCGAAGACCCAACCCATACTACTGGATTACGATAGGGACGGGCTCTTAGAGATCTTAGTGGGGATAGGGGCTTACTTAGAGCAGGGGAGGATAGCTCTACTGGATGAGATAGGTAAGAATGAAGCCCCTAAGGTAGAGATAATTTCCCCATCTAATTATACGAAAGTGGGGAAGTACGTCAAGATAACTTTCAGGGTGACCGATGAATCGAGCCGGCTGAGAGTGAGGGTCCTATCATCAGCTGAACTATGGAGCGGTACAGTGGAATCAGGTAGTTTGATGAGCTTAGAAATCCCTTCATTCGAAAATATCGTTTTGGAAGCATCTGATGGTGTCTTGACGACTAGCTCGAAGCTCTACCTCAAGGTGGATACGCAACCCCCTAAGATGGTGATAGAACCAGCTAATATGTCGAAGATAAGTGAGGGCACTAATATAACGGTCAGGATCATAGCCCCGATAGATGAGTACGCATTCTTAACTGTCTACCATGGGACGCCTGATAACTGGATAAAGATAATAGAGAGGAGAGTGTGGAAGACATCTGTAGTGAGCATAAACGTCACTCCGATAGTCGAGATGGTCAGTGGATACAGGCTCTTCAAGTTCCATCTAGTCGATAAGTACGGGAACGTCGAGGACATCGTGATGAGGTACAAAATCGAGAGGAGTAAAGAGGGGAGAGTTAACTCGAGCGGCTCCCTGATCTTGAGCGTGAATAACCTGATCTCTAAGGAAGCTAGAGTGAACTGCACTCTAATCGGACTCGATAGA
>Ga0065719_106706_pt1 | contig 16194 bp, 19 predicted proteins | sample GBSCel85sediment_FD_59106 | JGI IMG/M metagenome (GOLD analysis project Ga0065719, IMG submission 59106) | Hot spring sediment microbial communities from Great Boiling Spring, Nevada - Cellulolytic enrichment CS 85C v3 (version 3) | ecosystem: Environmental > Aquatic > Thermal springs > Hot... | reverse complement strand
CCAAGTCGTTCTTATGCTCCTCGGGGATATCCTTCATGGCAACCTCCCATGGTATCGGCCTATTCTCGACCATGGACTGATATATTGCGAAGACATCGGAGGGGCCCTGAGGCTCGTATGTTACGAGCGAGCCGGGCGCGTGGAGTATGCCCGCTTGCACAAGCCAGCTTGTCCCAGGCCTGATCCTATAGGCCCTTGAGAGGTCTAGGACGCCATTATCCCCGCGATTCCAATTCTTCAGACACTCAATGATATCCTGCCTCGTCACCGATGGATGAAGGCCGAAGAAGGTGTATGGGAACCTCTTCTCCTCAAAGTTCAGTTGCGGTGGGAAGTAGTAGGCCTCAGGCTTCCCGAATTTCCCATACCTTCTCACATGCTCATCCTTCTGATGCAGGTGGAATGGGAGCGGGCCGGCATAGTCAAAGAACTTCGTAAATGTTCTTAGGCCACCATATTTCCGCATAACATCCTTTCCCAGCACATCATCTCCGATAAGCTCTATCACCCTCTTTAACAGGATCTTCTTGAGCTCCCCATTCGATTCGAAGACAACATAGCTGAGCCCCTCATCCTCCGGGGCGCCAGGATTATCAGCCCTAACAGTTGAGGCTATCCATCTCTCGCATATCCCCCCTCGATCAACCCCAAGTACATAGAGATCCCGTTTATCGAGCTTAAGTCTCCCACCAGGCTCGCCGATGAATAACGGCCTTGGAACCCACGTCGGCGCAAGCCATAAAATCCCATCCCCAAACTCTAGCGCCTGCCTAGCAAGCCTCTCCTCAGACAAAAGAACACCTCCCAATAATGCTCATCTAGACAGATGTGTATTAGATTTTAAATGTATCGGCGCTCAATGAACTTTCCTATACTTTTAACTCTCATGGGATCCCTTAACAGAATTAAATCTTCTCTAGACCTGAATGCTAGAGTCCCCATTCGTATCTTTATCTCTGTTAAGACCACCGCCTTCATGATATTCCATCATAATCATTGGAAATGCTATACCATTTAGAGACATAGCACATATTTTCGCAACATTGTAGACTTCTAGTCTCCTTAACTGTAACTGTTTTCCTGACAATTTCTCTTATTTTTACTGGAGCTGCCGCTGAACCTGCAAAGTATCCACCGACACTGGCAATAATATCCGCGACCACAGCTGAGATTATAACCCTAGCCGCAGTTGATAATGTTTTTCCGCGCGAAATCCTTTTTATCGAGACATTTACTGTTTAGCAATATATAAATTTTGTCTTTAAACTAAGAGTTAAGTACAAGTCGTAGAAATAATCACGTTATACCATGAAGAATAATATGTTTGATGTGCTAACCTTGGGAGAGTGTCTTGTGGAGATAATGAGAGATAAGCGAGATGTGCCTCATGATGTGCCCGGCGTATATCTTGGGCCTTATCCGAGTGGGGCTCCCGCAATTTTTGCTGACTCTTGTGCAAGGCTCGGTCTCAGGACTATGTTAATTGGTGCTGTTGGAAATGATGTTTTTGGAAGAGTTATAATCGATAGACTTAAGAAAAGTGGTGTGGATGTAAGTAAGGTTAAAATTTTGAATGATTATACAACAGGTGTAGCTTTTGTAACTTATTTTTCTACAGGTCATAGGCAGTTCATATATCATTTACGACATGCTGCATCAGGTCAAATATTTCCGGAAGATGTTGATCTATCATGCATTGAAGAAACCAGACTTCTTCATATAATGGGCTCAACCTTAGCTATAAATGAAAATTGTAGAGAGGCATGTTACAAAGCTGTCGAGCTTGCGAGAAAAAGGGCTAAATTAATAACTTTTGATCCGAATCTACGGCCCGAGCTATTAAGCCCTGAGGTGATTAGGGATATCTCACGTCCAGTCTTAGATTCTGCAAAAATCGCTCTTCCAAGCGCTACAGAGGCTGAGACCCTAACAGGGATTAGTGATCCAATCGAGGCGGGAAGAGAGCTTTTAAGGAAAGGGCCTGAGATTGTAGTAATCAAGCTTGGAGAAAAAGGTTCTATAGCCATCACCGAGGAGCAAGTCCTTAAGATGCCAGCTTTCAAAGTAGAAGAAATCGATCCTACCGGTGCAGGAGACGTATATGATGCAGCATTCATATATGGAATATTACAAGGCTGGACTATCGATAGAAGCTTGAAGTTTGCAAATGCAGCAGGTGCTATTAAGGTAACAAGATTTGGACCTATGGAAGGACCTATCTCTCTCATAGAAGTCTTAAACTTTTTAGAAAAACGCGGAGAGCCCCTAATCTAAAAAGGAGGGGGCAGAAAATAGAGCATTCCTAAAAGGTGGCTCAATATGAACTGTGACACCTTACTTCGAGAGATAGCTTTTAAAAAGAATATGCCTGTAGTCGACCTTTTACTTGCCATATTGAATAGATTCACTAGTATAATGACAAGTGGTAAAAGGGGGGTAACGTTACTAGGGATATGCCCGATAACAATAAATGTGATAAAGGCCTCTATACAAACTGCTAATTTCATGGATTTTCCTTTGATGTTTGTAGCAACTCTTAACCAGATTGATATTGATGGTGGATATACCGGTCTAACCCAGAAAGACTTTGTGAAACTTGTAAGGAGGGAGGTCGAGAGACAAGAGTATAATGGCCCAGTTATCATAGCCTTAGATCATGGTGGTCCATGGCTTAAAGACAAACATGTTATCGAAGGATACGGCTTTGAAGAGGCAATGGATTGGGTCATGAGGTCAATAGAAGCCTGCATTAAAGCAGGATATGATTTATTACACATTGATACTACTGTAGATATAACGCTAGGGAGAGGAAAGAAACTTAGTATTAGTGATGTAGTTAAAAGAACTGTTACGCTTATCGAATATGCAGAGGAGGTTAGAAAGAGAGAAGGTGTTCAAAAATTAAGTTATGAAGTTGGAACTGAAGAGATCCATGGCGGCATAACCTCCCCAGAACTATTTGAAAAATTCATCATAGAGCTAAGAATTAAACTTAAAGAGAGGGGATTGGAAGAAATATGGCCCTGCTTTATTGTAGGCGACATAGGAACTTATCCCATGCTTGAAAATAAACTCGATGCGGGGAAGTCTAAAATTTTAGTAAATATTGCAAAAGCTTATAACCTACATGTTAAGGGTCATTATACAGATTTTGTACTTAATCCTGAAGAATATCCGAAGATAGGTATAGCAGCCGCTAACATCGGGCCAGAGTTAGCATATTCTGAGTATCTAGCTTTAAATTCATTGGCCAATATAGAGAAAAAGTTATTCTATAGCGGAAAAATTCCCGAACTTTCAAACATAGTGGAAGAATTGGATAAATTAATAATAGAAAGTGGTAGATGGAAAAAATGGCTAAGAGCGGGAGAGATCGACTGGAAGAAAATTCCACATAATATGAGGCAATGGCTCTTCGGAACAAGCGCACGATATGTACTCTCTGATCAACAAGTTATAGATAGAATAAGTAAATTAAGCGATAACCTAGAAAAATATGGTATTAATGTTAATGAAAGGTTAGACAAGTCTATAAAAGACACCCTAGTAAGATATGCGAACGCGTTTAATTTAAAGGATACTTGTTTTAAAATCGCCATCGCGTTAATAGATTTATTCTAGCAGTTTTTATGTCATATGTGCTATTACAAATGTCGACACTTTGTTAACCCCTATTTATAAAAACCAAGCACAATCATTAATAGTCTTATCACATCACTAGAGCAATTTATTTTTAAGCAAATCTTATTAGAATCAGGTTTAAACGTATGAATTTTAGTAAGAGTAATAATGATCCCCGATCTGTCTCTGGATAGGTTGGATGGGTCAGAGCTTGAGCATCGAAAAATAATCGAAAATAAGGCAATTTTTCTCAATTTTAAAATACCTGTCACAAAGCAATCCTCTTACTGCACTCTCTCTAGTTCGAAAATCTGTAGCTCAGCTTAAAGTCATATTAGTTTCGATTCCTTTCTGATCTCTAAACTTTACATTCTTCTTCCGGAGGCAATAAGAGTATCATAAATAAACTGTCATCCCTTCTAAAGTTCTCAATAAAAAGTAAGAAATCTCTAATGGAGTATGGAGGTTTAGGAGGAATAGTTCTCTCCGCAAAGTTTACTGGTTCAACATGGGTTACTTCATGAAATAGCCAGCTTAAACCTTTAAACACACCATTTAATCCTCTCCCGCCTTTAAGAAGAATGGAAAGTGTTAAAAGATTCTTCACTTCTTCAGGATTATTTTCCAACGTTTCTAGAGCTTCAAATTCTTTAATAAAAGTACTGGCCTCTCGATATCCTGGTGGACGAGCATTATTTATAAATGCAATTTTTATGATTCTCGATAATCTATTAATTAATTCCTCCTGAGTGAAAGGTAATAAAGACAGGAATGGTTCGAGTATCTTTTTTCTCAAATCTTTCTTAAAATATACTATTGAATAACTCTCAGCCAGAGCATCCTCAAGATTGCCTTGGCCAAGTTCCTGGCGTTTCTCATATATTTTCACTCTATATTCTTCATATCGATTTTCAGAAAGTAGTCTACATCCTCTTTCAACTAAATAGTGAAAAGTAGCATGACCTTCTAACAAAATGGAAAAATACCAAGTCTAAAAACTTTAACTAAATCTTCGGGAGGATCTGGGAAATTCATACATTGAAAGACTCCTGAAAGAATTCTATCCGCATAAGAGGATATCTCCTTTACATTATATAATATCTTGGCTCCAAATTGCGCCCTCTTTGGAGCAGTTGTAGCTGCTGGATAATATGTCGCAAATTCATCAGTAATTTTATTACTCAAAATGTTCTTTATATCTTCTATTTGATTGAGAGCGCTTTCATTTATTTTGCTTAAACTTATTTTTTTGAAAATCTCAGAATCATATTTTTCTCTGCTAACACTTTTTACCTGTATTTCCTGTTCTAAAACCCTGCTAATCGCATTTAGTAGAGACATACTTACATTTAGAAGTATTACAATTTCTTATTTAACCTTTTTTCTTTAACATCTAAAATTAATTAACTTAAAAAAGGAGCGCGCATATTTTTTGTTTAAACTCCCAGTCTTAATGAGCCTTGATGAGTAGCTATAATTGAGAAATGCGAGATTGTAATATTAGCATCCACTACTGAAAAACATTTCTGATTAAATTTTTCAGAAACATTCAAAACCAGCGTATTGTTGGCTCTAATGCACTTTTATAAGTTTCTTTAAACCCTCTCCCTTCTCCGCCTTTCTAATAGCTTCATTAAGTCTTTCTAGAGGATATGTCTCGGTTATGATGTAATTAAAGTTGATCCTGCCTTTAGATATTAATTTCGCCGACTTAAGGAAGCTATTAGGTGTCAGCGCATATGATCCCACAATTTTTAGCTCGTTGAAATAGATGTTAAATGGTGAAAAATTGACTAGAGCATCTTTTGGAGGAACGCCGAATATTAATATCCTTCCACCTCTTTTAACATACTTAAACGCGTCTTGAACGGTTTCGGGAGCGCCCACGGCTTCTATAACTATATCTACGAGTTCATTATCAGTAATTTCTTTTATGACCTCTTCTGGATTGCATTTTCTCGGGTTTATAATATTACTTGCTCCCATAAGCCTTGCGGCTTCCAACCTTTCATCTTTTAAGTCCAATACAATAACTTGTGAGGCGCCTTTGTAAACAGCTAGATGAGTTAGCATTAATCCCATTGGTCCAGCACCAATAATTGCTACCCTATCTCCTAGACCTATTTCAGCCAACTCAATTCCATGAATAGCGCATGCGAGTGGTTCGGTTAATGCAGCATACTTCAATGGAACATTCTCATCGAATTTGATGATGTTCTTCTCCGGAACTTTTACATATTCCGCATAAGCTCCGTTTATTATCGTCTTCCCAGCGCCTCCCATGACTAAAGCATTCTCACATAAGTGTACTTTACCGCTAAGACAATATTTACAATATCCGCAGGAGATAAGCGGATTTATAGCTACATGATCGCCTATCTCAACCTGTTTAACCTCTTTACCAATGTCACTAACTATTCCAGAGCATTCATGTCCAAGAATTATTGGTGTTTTTACGGAGAAAGAGCCATTGTAAATATGCACATCTGTCATACAGACTCCACAATAAGCAACTTTCACTACCACCTCATTAGGGCTTGGTTCTGGTTCTGGAAGCTCTTCTAATTCTATTCGTCTCACTTCTTTAAGCACCATAGCCTTCAAATCACTCACCTTACCTTAATCATTACTTTTATAGCATCCTTCTCTCCTTTTGCAATCATTTCCATTCCTTTTACCAACTCCGAGAAATCTAGCCTATGTGTTATAAGCTTGACTAACGGTAGTTTCTTTGATGCTGTAAGCCTTATTGCCTGTGGAAAGACATTTGCGTATCGTAAAATCCCGATAACATTGATTTCTTTACATGGTATATTAATTATTGGTGAAGTCGTTAAGCCTCCAAATCCTAGACCTATAACAACAACTTTTCCACCTATTTTAACAATGTCAAGTGCTTGAGTAAAGGTTTCCTCTATACCCACTGCGTCGAAAACTATATCAGGCCCTTTGCCATCAGTTAAATATTTTATAGTCTTTACAGGATCCTCTCCGCTCGCGTTGATTGCCGCCGTAGCCCCTAATTCCCTTGCTAGTCTTAGTTTACTGTCCACGATATCGGTAATAAAAACTTCTGATGCACCACATGTAAATGTTGCTAAGACAGTCATTAGCCCTATAGTACCTGCACCTAATATAGCAACGCGATCACCTGGAGAGAGGCCACTACGTCTAACAGAGTATAACGCGACGGAGAGGGGTTCTATAAGGGCTCCTTCCTCCAAACTCATCTTATCAGGCATTTTATAAACGAAATCAGAAGGCCAAGTAAGGTATTCTACAAATGCGCCATCGGTAGGAGGCGTCCCCATAAATTTTAAACTCTCACATATGTTATAGCGGCCAATCTTACAGTAATCACAAGTTCTACATGGAGCTGCAGGCTCAATTATAACTCGGTCACCTATCTCCAAATGTTTAACAGCCGGGCCTTTGTCAACAATCACTCCTGAACATTCATGACCGAGGATTAATGGCTCTTTCACAACGAAATCCCCTATTCTTCCGTGGATGTAATAGTGAACATCGGAATGACATATTCCCACATTTCTAACCTCAATTAAAACATCAGTATCTGAGATTATCTCAGGCATTTCACGCTCTTCAAATACTATCTCTCTGGGCCTATATAGAACCGCAGCTTTCATAAGTAGACCACCATCATGACGTCCTAATTAATCTTCTATTTGAACCTTCTTTTGACAGCCAATAAATATAAATAAAGGGCTTTTAACTAAAGTTCTAAGTTTTTGTTGAGAATTAACCCCACTTTACTATTATGATCAATAGGGTTAGCGATATTATAAAGGCAAACCATAAAGACAAATACTTTTCAAGAAACCTCATCCACAATAGATGAATTAATATTAGGAGTATCATTCCTAGGAATATCCTATCACCCCTTGAAGTCTTTAATCCGATCTTTTCTAGAAAACCCATCTCCATTTCCACCCCTTTTATATTTTTCCAAAAGCGAATCCTGAAACTAATGCTCTCCTTACAATAAATAAGACTATGAATACGGGGATAATCGTCCCAACAGTCATAGTTGCGACATATTCCCATTCAATCCCTACCGTGGTTAAAGCAAAGTCTCCTAAAGCCGTAGTCATTAATTTCGTGCCAGGACCTGATAAAGTCATGCCAAAGATGTAATGATTCCATGCGAACAACCAAACTAGGAGACTTGTAGCAACTATTCCTGATTTAGCTAACGGGATCACGATCTTTGTTAATATGCCGAAATACGAAACACCATCAAGTAACGCAGCCTCCTCGATCTCGCGTGGAATAGTCTCTATCGCAGCCATTAGCATCCAAATACTTAGTGGGATATTAAATAAGGTATATGCAATGATAAGACCTAGGTAAGATCCTGCAAGCTTAAAGAAACTAAAGAGGATATATAGCGGAAGTAAAAATGCTGCCGGAGGAGCCATCCTATTCGTAAGGAACCAGAATGACAGATGTCTTGCAGGGCCTATCCGAAATCTCGTAAGCGCGTATGCCGCGGGGAGGGTTAATGATATTACTAATAATGTGTTCCCCGTGGCCACTATCAATGAATTAATCACATACTCGTAATACTTCCATTTCATAAATACATCATAATAATTCTCAATCCTAAAACTTGTTGGATAGAGAGGCGCCATCCCAACAACTTCTGATCTTGTCCTAAGTGAGGATACTATCGCCCAATATACTGGAAATAGTTCAAAGAATAAGATAAAAATTAATGCTGCAAAAGTGAAGATGCTTATAAGAGCAGCTTTCCTCATACCTCTATGACACCTCCACTAACCTCCCACGCTTTATAACCGCTAATATGAGCCAACATAAAGATATGGTCATATAAAGAACTACAAGCGACAAAGCGCTTGCGAAGCCATAATCCGTTTCAAATATGACCCGTCTAACAATGTCTATGCTTATAAAGCGTGTCGACCAGCCAGGTCCGCCACCGGTCAAGATCCATACCTCATCAAATATTGATAACGTATCCATTAATCGTATGAAAGTTACAGTTAATATCGGGATCCTTATCATCGGAAGTATTATATATCTAAGGATCTTCCAGAAAGTAGCTCCATCGATTTTAGAGGCTTCTAGTATCGCTGGAGGTAGTGAAACTAGCGCAGGTAAAAGTGTTAGAGTTACGAAAGGTGTCCATCGCCATATATTCATAAGTAGTATCGCTGTAAAAGACGGACCAAAATGATGCCATATAGTTGAAATTTATCCCGATGAAGCTGAGAAACCTTGTAAATGGACCCACTTCAGGACGTAATACCAGTACCCATATACAGCCAACTGCTATGGGGGCTACTCCCAGGGGCAGAGCAAAGAGTGTTTGGAAAAGCTCCCTACCCTTAAATCTTCTCACCAGAAGTAAGGCTATCCCGAGACCGAGTGGTATCTCAATTAATAATACAAGCGCAGCTAATAAGAAAGTTATTCCAAAATAATATCCGATTTCCGGATCTACAATTATCTCCCTAAAGTTATCCAAACCTCTGAAGATAGGGGGAGTTGGTGTTGCGACAATATGGAAGTGTAAGCTTTCCCAAATTACTGGAAAGAGTGGAATAATACCGATAATGAGTAGTAACAAGATGCAGGGAAGTAAAAAAATGAGGGGGATATATCTTGGCGTCATTTTCTAGTTAACCTCCGCGTCTTTAGTAACCTAAGGCTTCTAACATTTCATCAATTTCCCTCGCTAAATTATCTAGGCCTTCTTTGATGCCTACTTCCCTAGCAACAATCTTATGAATCCACTTATCGTAAAATCGTTCGATTAAGAGCTTATGCTCTCTAAATGGGGGCGCTGGAGCCCACATCCAGTCATACTCTTTCACCAAGCTAAAGTAGCCGGTCTTCTTATTGATGTCTGAGGGGATAAGCTCCTCTAGAACAGACTTGCGGGTGGGCGCAAAGGCTTTTAGAGCGGTTAATCTTGATCCCTCTTTGCTAGTCATATATTGGACGAATAGGAACGCGGCCTCCTTATTTCTTGAGCTATATGGTATTCCAAAGGCTCCGCCATCATAATAACCGACGTATGCCTTCCAATAGTCTGTCTTTGCCCTTGCAAGAACTTCTCTCTTAACCTCTGGTAGAAGTGGTGGGAGCGTGCATCTAAGCCGTAGGGTTGGATCCTTTGCTAATGCCGCTCCTGCAGATTCAGAGTATTCGCAAGGTCCATGTGGGGTTCTTCCTGCCGCCATAGCGTCAACATTTCCTCCCCAAGAGAATGTTGGGGTCTCTGGAGGTGCAAGCTCGAGTAATTTGAAGAAGTTTTCAAATGCTTTAACGGCCCTATCTGAATTTAGAGTACCTCCCTTCTCTACAGATGCTCTCATGGTCGCTAAATTGATTCCCCACGTATAAACGCCATGGGCTGGGAAGAATCCTTCGACAAAGAGGTACGGCAAGGTAATCCCTATCATTTGGAAACCACAGCCGTAAACTCTTGGCTCTTTATCTTTCCCCCATTCATAGAATTTCCTGGAGAGCTCTATGAATTCATCCCAGGTCTCAGCCGGTTTTACTCCTAACTGTTCATAATAATCTTCTCTATACCAGTAGGTCTTCAAGAAAGCCTCATATGGATAACCATAGAAGTGGCCAGTTATTGGATCTTTAAATGCATCTGCAAAGACCGTGAAATCGTTTGGATCAAAGTTTGGGTCAACAAGATGTGGATTCCTTTCTCCGAAGAGAGTTAGATCAGTCAACCAGCCTCTTCCCATATAAGTGTAAATTATATCTTGCTCCACATAAATGGCATCATAAACGCCGGTTCCGGCCTCCAAATCTGTGATCTCCTTAGCATACATATCTCCCCAGCTGACGGCCTCCCACTCGACGCGAATACCTGTTTCTTCCTCGAACTTAGGTGCTAACTCCTCTTTTAAGACTACTGCTGGTGGAGTATTTTCGGTCACAACTCTAATTGTAGTGCCTCTATATGGCCTTGCAGCTTCTTTATATGACCAAACAACAGGTGTTGTAGTGGTTACTGGTGGAGCTGTAACAACTGTAGTAGGTGGAGGAGGTGTAGGTGTAACAGGAGCTGTAACAGTAGTTGTAACGGTAACTGTGGTAGGCTTAACTTCAGTTATAGTTTTTGTTTCGGTTACTGTCCGAGCAGGTGCAGCCATGCTACCGGCAAGGTAGCCACCCACACCTGCAACAACTCCCGTCACAATAACTCCAGTTGCAACCTTGGCAGCTGTTGATAATGCTTTTCTTCTACTAATTTTCTTGTTCAAAGCCATCACGTTCACCCCATTTTTGCAATAATTATCAAGGTCAAGTTCTATTTAAATCTTTTAGAAATCTTTTAGGATAAAGTGATAGAGTCATTCTAAGAACGCCTTAATTCACGTCCTCTCTTTTCCTAATTCCTCTGTTTAGAATGCGAGTTTGATAATTTTCTCGACAACTAATGATTAAGTTTTAGAGAACCCTACCTATTATGAACTTCTTAAACAGCAGTTATGCAAAATTATATAAAACTAACCGCACAACTGAAAGACGGGGTGAAGTCGTGATTGCCCCATTTCTATTTTTCTTTCAAAATTCATTGAGAGAAAAACATATGATGGAGATCTTTCTATCGAAAAGGGGAGATCTCGCAGATAAGAGAAGTTGAGGTATGATAAAGGAAGTTATGCCTAGTTGCTATAGATGTGCATTCGGCAAAGAATACCCCAATTGCGACCTTTTTTGCGTAAAGTTTACAGAAGAACTTTTCACCTCTTCCGCGTATACTTTGAGGCGGCCTGAGGCAGACATATATAATGTGACAGCTGTACTTACTGAGCCATCTCAAGAAGCTATGGGCCGCATCATATCTCCAAAGAGAATGGTTGAAAGAGATAAGAAGGGTCGCAGAAAAATAGTATAACATTCCACTTATTGATAAGGATGATAAAAGAAAATAATCTTGTTGAGCGGTTAGCCAAGCTTGAAGAATACTTTCTAAAAGACCTAAAGGATATATAAGAATCTCATAAACTAGTTGGACATGTTGATTGCTTAAGACTCTGGTTAAGAATGGAACTTGTTAAAGATTGTAAAACTATAAGGACCAGCTAAGAAAGAGGCTGTAATATTGCAAAAGAGATGTATGAAAGATAGTGTACTTTCTTGGTGAAAGGTTCATAATGTTATAAAAATACATCCCCCACTAGTTATCGAGAAAGAACAGATTAATGAAGCCTTAGAAAAAATAGACAAAGATCTAAAAACTATGTAGAATCAGAAGCTTAGTTATCGTAGAAAGTTAGAAAGTTATCGTAGAATATGCATGCTTTTTCATATCCTTAATTTACTTTTTATTTACTTTTTCGTGGAAATCAGTCTCTTTTTAAACATTACGCATTACCATGCCTAAGATTTCACCTTTACTAACAAGCTGGGTCATTAAGGCTGTAAAAGCTCTATTATTAGACTCTGAAAGGAAAAAATAAAGGGGGACATTTAATACTCGCATCTGGCAATGGTCTAACTTGAATTATACTTCACATAAATTCACTACCCACTTACAAGAATTACCAAATTGTATATCCTCCATCTACAATGATGTTCTGGCCGGTTATGTAGTCTGAGGCGTTTGATGCTAGGAAAATAGCTGCTCCAACTATATCAATTGGTTTAGCAAAGCGTTTAAGGGGTATCATCTCACACCATAATGCTTCATATTCTTTATGCTTATTTAGAAACTTTTCCACTGGAGGTGTTAACGTATAGCCTGGACTTATACAGTTTACATTAATGTTATATTTTGCCCATTCTGAAGCAAGTGACTTTGTCAGCATTATAACACCGGCTTTGGAAGTATTATAGTGACATTGAGGCTGAGGCCTGTTAACTATAACTCCAGACATAGATGCGATGTTTATTATCCTCCCCCTTCTCCTAGAGATCATGTGTCTGCCGACGACCTGACACATTAAAAATACCCCTTTAAGATTCACATCCAACATTCTATTCCAGTCTTCATCTTTCATCTTCTCCGCTTCTACCCATTGGAATATACCATGTGCATTTACTAGGATATCTATCTCTCCTAATTTATCAATTATATCATGAACCGCTTTTTCAACCTCATCTCTTCTCGAAACATCGGCTTCGATTATTAATGGCTCATAACCAAATTTATTCCTGAATATATTAGATGCCTCCAGCAATTTCTCCCTCGAATAATCTATCAAAGCAAGCTCAGAAATACCATATACCTTATACCCCATTGCGATTGCTAAACCTATTCCACCAGCCCCTCCAGTTATAATTGCTTTCTTTCCTGAAAGGTCAAATAAAGTTTTAAGAGGATCAATATCGAGTTCCAGCATATCATTGTACCTTGTTTTTTCAGCTTTTATTTAAACATTACTCTATTAATATCTTTCATCGATGCACAATATGAAAAAATAATAAGTGAAGGTTACTGCGATCACATAGCTTTTGAGGATGAATTGCTAGCTATCATATTCATGCATGTATGAAAAAGTGAAGATAATCTTACAAGCTTTCAATCTTTAAGCATACATTACTGAAGAATGAAGAGATATATAATCCTGAGAGGATCCTGGTGAGCTGATAATATCCCTAAAGAAAGAAAGATAAGGAAAAGATAAGGAAAGTTTGCTAAGAATTCATTACGGGATGTTGGTTTTGCTCCGAGTGAAAAATAACCGTGTTATTTTAATCTCAAATTCTCTCCTATTCCCAACATGTGCTCGATTATGGATATGGTTCTTGAGACTATTATCCAAGCTTCTAGAGGCTCTGGCCACAGACTTATGACTTTATCTGCAATCTCGTAGGTCGATTTATGGAAATCGCCGTGGGGAAAACCGCCTATCATTATTGCTGGTCTTCTCGCGGATGTCACGAGCCCCCCGAAGCTGCTCCACCTCGTCAACTCGCCTCTCTCCGAGAGGAGTATCTTTAAATCCGGCTTGACCTCATCCAGCAGCTGATCCAACGTCTTCTCCTCGAGTTTTAGCAGGATCTTCCCATTCACTTCGACCACCGGCTTCTGATACAATTTCTCTATCACGCCCTTAAACCTCTCATATACTCTTGGGAGCCTAGTCTCGGGGTTTACCCAGATCACATGGCCGCTTCTAGCATGTACATACACCTCCAAGAGGCCGAGTTTGTTAAGCGGCGAGCCAAGTGCTTCAAGGAGCATGAAGTGCGTTATATCGGGTCTACCCCGTTTCTCCGCCTCAGGCAGCCTCTTCATCGCCGAGTGATGATAGCTCCTGTCAAGTAATATCTCCCAGGGCTTCCTACCCCTCCTCGCCGCATAAGCCCTCACAGATGGATGATCCTGAATATTCTCGGGGACAAGCTCAATCGCTGCCTCAACAATAATCATGATAAGCTTCTCCAACCTCCAGCTCCCCGAGAGCACTTGGTTAAGACCATGTTTAAACCTGAATTTTTCGATAGCCTTACTAAAACCATTCTGCTCAAAAGCCCCCAAATCCTCAAAAATTCTCCTCTGATAGCTCCTCCATTATCATTAGTGAACTTTCAGTTCTACTCGTAACCTGTCATAGCCCGCTCCATCTCCTCCGAATACGTCTTCCTGAAAATTCTATCCTCTTAAGCCTCATATCTGCCTTGTAAGAAAACTCATGGAGAGGCCTAGGAGCGGACTTTCCGAAAGTAACCTCCCTTCCTTTCCTTACCCCCCATACCAAGTTTTTACATTTTGCATTTTCAGGCTACCCCTCAACGAATAAAGGCAAGTCCATATCAGGCTTATTCGTTAGGATCATAAGCGCGGAAGCCGGGTTGAGAAGGGGAAGTTCATTAGGGGATGAGTATGTGGGGGCTAGGGTCCTAGGATTGCGTGAAAAACTTCTAGAGAAGTTTGCTAAGGAGATCGGGAATGTATCGATAAGGTGATAGGCTATGCTTGTAAAGAGCCTCTAATAAGTCTTAACGATTTCCTCAGGGAACAGACCATCTTGGAGGTGGTTGAAGATGCCGGTGGGGATTATTAAACTTACGGCGGGTTTTAAGGTTGGTCTCGTGGATGTTGATGAGGCGATTATCTCTGAAATATATCGCCTATTCGCAGAGTACGAGGAAATCATGAATGAGCTCATCGAATATGCCCATTTGCGGGGATCACCAGCCCTAGAAAGCTATAGTATGCGAAATATCATGAGCTATGGCGGAAATATTCAACATTGCCATCACATTATATTCACACTGCGTGTCGGCATGCTGCCAGCATATACGGGTTCTTCACAAAACTGAAGGAGTTGAAGATGTGTAGGAAGGAGAGGCCGGTATTCAGGGGAGTAATATGGCTGGATAAACAATTATTCAAACTTGATGTTGATAGATGGAGGGTTTCGATAGCAGTTTATAAAGGGAGGTTGATCATATTGAGGTTGCTTCATGGAAAATATCATGAGAAGTTTAAGGTAATGAGGCGAGTGAGGCGCGGCTGGTGCTAAAGAAAGATGGCAACCTCTACCTGAACATATTCTTTCCAAGAATGGTTGTGCTACCAGAGATAAGCGATGAGGCAAAGGTTATCGCTGTTGATATTAATGAAAAATGAAAAACGTTATCACGTATGTAACAATAATTCTGTTAAGATATTTGAAACCAGTGAGGGGACTATAAGAAACAGATATTTTGTTAAACGTAAGCGGATTCGATCAAAAGTTCGTAGCAGAAGATTGCAGGCGAGGTTATTGTGGAAGTATTAGGGGCGTGAGTGGCGAAGAGTCAAGGAGGTCTATTATAGAGCGGCGAGGGAGATAATTAGTAAGGCGCTTGAGGCTGGAGCTACCGTGATTGTTACGTAGAGCCTTGAACGTCTCAATAAAAAGATGAAGGATCCAAAGAACTTAACGGACAGCTACATCGCTGGTCATATAGAAAATTCAGGACATATTAGACTATGAAGCAAAGTTCCACGGACTTAATGTGAAATACATTGATCCTAAATCCTAAGAATATTTCGAGCCTATGCCAAGTGTGCGAGAATGAATTAAGCCCGAGCCCAAATGGGCGCAGGCTTACGGTGTGCCGGAGATGCAAGCTGGAGGAGGACAGAGATGCGATGGCTGTAAAGAATTTGGTGAAACGCTATTACGAGGGATGCATAAGTGCGGAAAGCCATTTAAAACCTCTTTTAATATCTAGTTCCAGATTAATATGGGGAGCTTGTGCCTCCGAAAGCCCTCCAATGAGATGAGGAGGGAAGGGCTGAAAGGCCCAGGACACTATGTTTAAGGATCACCCAAGCCCTCGAAATTGTTGAAGTTGATGCATTCCGGCGAGGTTAGGAGGATCGCCTTAGACAGGATCGCGAGGCTTATGGAGTTCGCAAGGAGGCATGCCTCGGAGAGGCCGGAGCTGGCGATGGAGGCTGGAAAGCTCATATTGAGGATATGCAGGAAGGCGAGGATCAGGCTTCCAGCGGCCTATAAGCGGCTGATATGCAGGAAGTGTGGAACGCCATTCTACATACCCGGTTCCTTCAGGGTGAGGGTTAGAAGTAAGAGAAGCACACATGTTGTTATCACATGT
>Ga0065719_101511_pt1 | contig 16204 bp, 17 predicted proteins | sample GBSCel85sediment_FD_59106 | JGI IMG/M metagenome (GOLD analysis project Ga0065719, IMG submission 59106) | Hot spring sediment microbial communities from Great Boiling Spring, Nevada - Cellulolytic enrichment CS 85C v3 (version 3) | ecosystem: Environmental > Aquatic > Thermal springs > Hot... | reverse complement strand
TTCCAAAGCATAGGGCTTTACCCATCTATTATCACCATACCTGATTCATCTGAAGATCTTTCTGAACCTCCTAAAGCTTTCTATAGAGATTTAATTCGTAGATTTATTGGATATGAGGTGTATTTAGAATAGCGAATATACTTAAAGGTGAAGTGTTATTCGTAGGGTATTTAAGGATATAAGCTTATATATTATAATTAACGGGTTTAATTTTAGGTGATGTTAATGAGTAGTACTGGTCGTATATATAGAATTGCTGGTCCTTTAATAGTAGCTGAGGGTCTTAGTGGTGTTATGATGTATGAGGTTGTATATGTTGGTGAAGAGGGTCTTATAGGTGAGGTTATTGCTATTCGTGGTGATAAAATCTATATCCAGGTCTATGAGGAAACCACAGGCCTTACTGTAGGTGAGAAAGTTGTTTCTTCAGGAAGACCTTTATCAGCTGAGCTTGGACCTGGTTTAATAGGATCTATATACGATGGTCTTCAAAGACCTGAAAAAGAGATTGGTGTTTTAACTAAGAGTATCTTTATTAGAAGAGGAGTTAGATTAAATGCCTTAAATAGAGATGTCAAATGGTATTTTNAAAAAGAGAATAGAGTTGGTATAGGAGATGTTATAGGTCCTGGAGATGTTGTGGGCTATGTCCAAGAAACGCCACTTGTTCTACACAAGATTATGGTTCCNCATGGNNTCCATGGCAGAGTTAAATGGATTGCAAATGATGGTGAGTATGGTATTGAAGAACCTATAGCTACTGTAGAACACAATGGAAATAAACATGATGTTAAACTTTATCAGATTTGGCCTATTAGGAGACCTAGACCATATAAAGAAAAGCTGAATCCCGTTGAACCATTAATAACTGGTATAAGGGTTATAGACCATGTATTTCCCATAGCTAAGGGTGGTAAAGCTGCTGTTCCTGGAGGCTTTGGTACAGGAAAAACAGTGCTACTTCAAGAGCTAACAAAGTGGAGCCATGCTGATATAGCTATATTTGTTGGATGTGGTGAAAGAGGAAATGAGATGTCTGATGCCTTAACAAGCTTTTTAAAGCTTATGGATACTAGAAGAGGTAGGCCTATGATGGAGAGATCTGTTTTCATAGCAAATACAAGTAATATGCCTGTTGCTGCTAGGGAGACAAGCGTGTTTCTTGGTGCTACTATTGGTGAATATTTTAGGGATATGGGCTATGATGTTATAATGGTTGCAGATTCTACAAGTAGATGGGCAGAGGCTATGAGGGAGATAAGTGGTAGAATGGAGGAAATGCCTGGTGAAGAAGGATTTCCAGCATATCTAACTAGCAGATTAGCTGAGTTTTATGAAAGAGCTGGCAGGGTTTTAGCTATTGGTAATCCAGAACGTTTTGGTAGCTTAACTATACTTGGTGCAGTTTCACCACCTGGTGGTGATTTTAGCGAGCCTGTTGTTAGAAGTACCGTTAGATATATTCAAAGCTTCTATGCTTTAGATTATGGACTGGCTACAAGAAGACATTTCCCCGCTATTAACTGGCTTCAAAGCTATAGCCTATATATAGACTTCGTTAAGCTGTATTGGGATAAAATTTCGGGAGGTAGATGGAGTAGAAACAGAGAGGTTATGCTTAAAATTCTACAGAGAGAAGCTGAGTTAAGCGATATAGTTAGGTTAGTAGGTCCTGAAGCTCTACCTGAAGAAGATAAACTATTACTTGAAATGGCTAGAATTATAAGGGAGGACTTTCTACAGCAAAGTGCTCTCAATCCAATTGATGCATATTCACCACCAGAAAAGGGTGTTATAATGATGGAGGCTATCATGGAGTTCTATAGACTAGCTCAGGAAGCCTTATCAAAAGGTGTTCCTGTAGCTAGGATAAGGGAATTGAAGAGTAGATATATGCTATCTAGAATGAAGTTCTATACTCTTGATGATTTAAAAAGTAAATTTATACCAGAGCTTTTAGATACCATGAGGAAAGAATTCTCAGCTTTATTAGGTGGTTAAAAATGGCTAGCTCTATAATCGCTATTACTAAACAGAGTAGACAAATTACAGGTGTTAGAGGATCTCTCGTTTTTGTAAAGGCCCTAGGTGGTATCAGATATGGTGAATTAGTTGAAATTGATGTTGATGGTGACTATAGACTTGGACAAGTAGTTGATGTAAGTAGAGATGTTGCAATAATACAGATATTTGGAACATCACTAGGTGTTACACCAGGTAAAACAACTGTNAAGTTCCGCGGTGAAACANTATCANTACCTGTTTCAACTGATATGCTTGGAAGGATATTTGATGGATTGGCAAGACCAATAGATGGAGGACCCCCCATTGTACCCGAGGATTATCTAGATATACATGGTGAGCCGCTAAACCCTGCTTTAAGAATACCTCCTTCAGAGCCTATAGAAACGGGTATATCTGTTATTGATGGGCTATTAACATTGGTTAGAGGTCAAAAACTCCCCATATTTAGTGGCTCTGGATTACCACATAATAGAATAGCTATGCAGATAGTAAGACAGGCAGCAGTTAGAGGTACAGGCGAGAAATTCGCTGTTGTATTTGGAGCTATTGGCGTAACCCATGAAGAGGCTATGTATTTTCTAAATGAGTTGAGATCTATGGGGGCATTAGATAGAACTATAGCATTTCTAGCACCAGCATCAGCTTCAACTGTTGAGAAGCTAGCTTTACCAAGGGTTGCACTAACAGCTGCAGAGTTTCTTGCATGGAGATATGGAATGCATATGCTAACAATATTAACAGATATGACAAACTACTGTGAAGCCTTAAAAGAGATTTCTGCAGCTAGAGAAGAAGTGCCTGGTAGAAGAGGCTATCCAGGTTATATGTATACAGACCTAGCAACAATGTATGAAAGAGCTGGTAGGGTTGTAAATGAGAAGGGAAGCATGACTATTATGCCGATTTTAACTATGCCTGATGATGATATTACTCATCCTATACCAGATTTAACAGGCTATATTACAGAGGGGCAAATAGTTTTGTCAAGAGATATGTGGAGAAAAGGTGTATATCCACCTGTAGATGTGTTTCTATCTCTTTCAAGACTTATGAAAGAAGGTATAGGTGCTGGTAAAACAAGAGAAGATCATAGNGAGGTATTTGCACAGCTTATAGCCGCATATGCAGAGGGTCAGTATCTAAGAGAGTTAATAACAATAGTAGGTACAGAGTCTCTTACCACAAGAGATAAAAAATACCTCGACTTTGCAGATAAATTTGAAGTTAAATTTATTAGCCAAGGAGAATATGAAAGAAGATCCTTTGAAGAAACTCTAGACATTGCTTGGGATCTACTATCAATTCTACCTGAAGAAGAACTAAGACAAATAAGTTCTGAAACTATGAAAAAATACCACCCCATTTATAGAAAGCAGGCATCAAAAACATGAGCAGCGAAATTATAAGATTACCAAGACCAACAAAAATAGAGTTAATTAGACTTAGAAGAAGGTTATCAATAGCTAGAAGACTCCATAGAATTCTAAGAGATAGACTTACATTCCTTTTACAAGAATTCTATGTAGTTCTTAAAAAAGCATATGACACAAGGTCCAGATTAAATAAATTATTAGCTGAGGTGTATTACTATTACTACACAGCTGTATCTATACATGGCCTAGAACATCTAAATATAACATCATCAACAACGGCAAAGGGTATATATATCATAGCAGGAACTAGAAATGTTATGGGAGTTCCTGCACCAATGATAGAACTTACAACTATTCCTGACAACTCAGCTATTCTGCCTATAGAAGTTAGCATAATACAAAATAAGCGAAAAGAGATTTTAGAAACGCTTATAAGGTTAGCAGAATATGAAAAAGAGTTGATAAATCTAGGAAGAGAAATTTCAAGAATAAGAAGAATTGTTACTATGCTTGAAAAAGTTTTAATACCAAGAATATTGAAAACCATAATGTATCTAACAATGAAATTTGATGAAATGGAAAGAGAAGAAAAGGTAAGATCTCTAAAGATTAAAGTACTTTTAGCACAAAGAACAATGTAGACAATGTAGACGTTCCCTACTATAACTTTACTTTTACTATAGAGCAACAATTTTATAATTTAAAACCATTGTGGAATGTCACTAATTTCAGAATATAAATTGTTGAATCTTGATCTATTTATATTTTCTGAATACAACGATAATCTATATATTTTTATAAATGTTTTCTCTATTTCTTTGATTATACTTATCATCCCTTCTATTGCATCACTATAACTATTTAAAACCTTAGCTATTATTATAATGCCTAGATTACTAGATCTAAATTTCTTTATCAATGGTCTAAGAACATCATTTTCAATCGCATTTTTAGCTAGTTCTAAAACTTTTTCATTTTCAGTAATAGCTATACATATTCTATATCCTGAAAGACATCTTATGTAAAACCTATATAAAAAGGCTATACTAGGATCAAATTTGCTTGATACTATACCACTCTCTAAATAGTTACCGCTTCTACAAATAAATTTTATATCTAAGTATTTAACAGATAGTAAATTACATGTATCTACGTTATCAGTATCTATATATATCAACTTCTTAAATGGCGATTCATATTCAAAGATCTGAATATACCTCATTTCTATATCAATTCACCTCTTATGTTGTCTTTAAGCTAAATTTTATCTATATATCTTATGTAAAATCAATACTAGTTACTATCTTTCTATACTAAACTATGATAGCTATATCAATATTTTACATTAATTATTTAACAAAAGCAATATATAACAATAAACTAAAATGTAGATATAAGGGCGGTTTTATGACATTAGCAGATAATGTAGTAGGTGTTATTTTAGCTGGTGGAGAGGGTTCTAGATTTAAACCCTATACAGACNTTATNCCAAAGCCTATGNTTCCNATAGGATATGATGAAAGACCTATTCTTGAGCATATAATCTGTTGGTTAAAGAAATTCAATATATTTAGGTTCACATTTTTAGTTGGCTATAAATGGAAACAAATAAGAAATTATTTTGGTAATGGATCTAGACACGGTATAAAGATTCAATACAGTATTGATGACGAGATTTATAGAGGAACCGGAGGTGCTCTTTTAAAGGCATTTAAATACGGTTTTATTAACGATGTTGTATTGATTTGGTATGGAGATATACTTGCACCTATAGATGTCAATAACCTGATAAATAAGCATTTCACAGATAATGCAGATGCTGTTATTGTTCTTGCTGATAGATATCAGGTACCAGTTGGTGTTGCATATATAGATAGTGATAAAATTGTAAAACTTGAGGAAAAGCCTTGGTTAAACATATATGTGACAATAGGTGTTTTAACTCTTAATATATCAATTCTAAAAAAAGTTGAGAATTACTTGGGAACATCATTTGATATAATGGGCGATTTAATTCCATGGATGATATCAAATGGTTTTGTTGTGAAGGCCTATATATATAAAGGAATATGGTATGATGTAGGAAGCCTTGAAAGATATAAAAAAATTGATTTGGAATCAATCAAGGAGTTTATGTGCCAATATGAAGACTAAAATAATCTCTATAATGAACTAACAACTATATCTTTAATTATATTCTCATCTACTTGGAATGGTGCATTGGTAATCATGTAACCTAGCCTCTTCATAGTATACTCAACAACTTTGTCTATATCTTTCGATGTAAAGCCGTAGTCACTTAACTTTTCACTGAATCCAATCTCTTCTTGAAATCTATGTAAAGCTTTTGATGCTTTTTCAGCATATTCGGTAAAAGGCTTTATCTCAGAATCTATTAATTTAAGCATAGCAGCTGATGCAATAGGATTTGCTTTATGGATATAATATGTTGCTCTAGGCCCTAAAAGAGCAAGTCCACATGCATGTGCTATCCTAGGCTCTAATCCACTTATTGCATGCTCTATTGCATGTATAATATGCGTTGACCCTGCATCAATAGCAATACCACTTAGCATAGAAGCATATAGCATTCTATATCTTAGCTCTAAATTTCTTAAATCATTTACAAGCTTCGGCAAATCTGATGCTATAATAGATATAGCTTTTTCAGCCATAGTTTCTATAAATATATTTGATATCTTAGATGTTACAGCTTCATAGGAATGATAAAATGCATCTAATGAGGTGTATATGGTTTGTCTTTTATCAAGTGTTAATGTATATCTTGGATCATCTATAGATACCTCAGGATATTTGATGCTAAGACCGTGTTTCTCTCTAGAATCATCTAATGTAACAACAGCATACCTGTCTATCTCTGTTCCAGTTCCATGTGTAAGGTTTACAACTAGTAGAGGCAAACTCCGCTTATATCTTCTTCCACCTATATAGTCCTTCACTTTACCACCACTCAATATAGTAACAGATGCAATTTTACTAACATCTATAGGACTTCCACCACCAATAGCAATAATAAGATCTACACCTTCATTCCAAGCAATTTGTGTAAGTTCATCAACTTGACTAGCCCAAGGATTAGGTGTAACTTTATCATATATTACATATTTTAATCCCTAATTCAATGAGCATTTTCTCGACATCTGTAAAAGCCCCTGAAATCCTTGCAGAGGTTTTTCCCATAACAATAACAGCTTTCTCAAAGCCTTTCAAAAACTCTTTTGCTCTTTCTAAAGCGTTAATACCAAAATGTAGTGTAGTCAACATATATTTTAATGTAAATGTAGGCAAATCCATAGATAAAACCATAAATTAGTTAATGAAAAAAGTAATAAGTTTTTCTGAAATGACACAAAATAAAGTAACTAGGATAGTTCATTTTAAAACTAAAGACCTCATTCTTTATGGTTAGATAAGGAGAAAGTTTTGAGTTTTCGATGTAGCTGAACAATCTTGGTTATGAGTGTTAAGCTCTATGAGCTTAGACAATGATAATTAATATAACATAGCTCTGGATCTCGAAAGGTATAGGAGTAATGGACCGAGACTTAGTCTATAGCTAAACTTTAAAGAGTATATATAGCTTCAATGGCGAACAGTCTAAAAACAATTGTTTTTCAGTTGGAGTACTCAGAGCCTTTTTGAATTACCTTAGCTTTTTTAGATTTTATTATTGAGCCATTGTTTAACATTATGATATAGTCTGCTATATCCTTATATATTGATGTTGAGTGGCTAGCTATTATATTTATCCCACTATTTTTAGCATTTATTGAGATAACCTCTTTAATTTTATTGAAGTATTTTTTTGCGAGATTTGTATGTGGTTCATCCAACATTAGTATTTTTGGTCCATAAATCAATATAGATATCAATGCTATTATTTTTTTATAGCCATAGCTTAAAGTATAGACTTGTTTATCTAGGATACTTTTATCTAATTCAAAAAACTTTAGCCATTTATCAACCTCTTTATCTATCTCTCTCAAATCATTGTTTATCTGTTTAATTGAATATGTTATTTCATCATATACTGTAGGGTTAAATAGCATTAAGTCAGGGTTTTGAAATAAAACACCGAAAATTTTCCTATATTCAATTTTTCCATAAATAGAGACTTTATCTAAAAGAACATCGCCTTTAACAGGTTTTAAAAGCCCTGATGAAACTAATAGAAGCGTTGTTTTACCAGCTCCATTGGGTCCTGTAATAAGATATGTTTTACCTTCCACAAATCTATAATTTAATTTTTTTAAAGCATATTCATCTGAACCAGGATATCTGTAATATACATTGTCGAGATACAGCTCCATTAAGTTATCACCAAAACAGCTATAGCTGAAGCAATGGATATAGCAATGATGAAATAGTCTAACGGTTTTAATATACNTCTTTCGAAATTATTTAATGATATAGTTCTAGATTTTATGGCTAATGCCATTGTTTGTGATATATAGCTTGTATGAATTAATGTATCGCCTATGGCAGATGATATTGCTTTCCAAATATAGCTTCTTTTACTACTAAGATTTCTGGAAAACCTCATTAACATAATCTCTATTTGTATTTGCGAAATCCTGAATAAAGCTATAGAAAACATAGCTATAGCTCTACCTATAGTCTTTGAGAAAATTGTTATTAGTTTACCTATCTCTTTTAAGCCAATCAATATAGTGAATACTATCATAGGTGTTGATGCTGAAATAGATACAAAAACTGTTTTAATTATTGATAAAGCTATGTTGTATTTATCTGTATATAGGAAAATCGATGGCAAACCCAAAAATATTGCTAAAATCATTATAAAAATATATACCTTAAGGATATTAAGAAGAATTTTCCGTGAACCAATTACTAGTATCTGTAATATACATAGGGCTAATATTATAGCTCTAACTATATCGCTATGGCTATATGCAGCTATAACGGTTAAGGCAATAAAGATAAATAGTATTGATAATGGATTTACATATTTAAATACATAGCGTTTATCGATACCTTGGGAAAAAATTTCGATAACATCTATCAACTCATGTAATACTTTAAACGCTATATCGCTCATCTATTTCTCCTCCAAATAAAAATCTTTACTATATGCCCAATAAATATTATTATACCTACACCTAGAAACCCTGTTACAATATATCCTAGCCAATCAGGTAGGCCAGGCACTATATAGTCCTTTAATGGGGTCCAACTGATCTCTAGTTCATCTAATTCAAGCTTCTCAGCAACTATATCTAGTGGTTCATGGTATCCAATTAAATTAGCTAGGTAAACACCAAATACAGGGCTTATAACAATCAAGATTATTAATAGATATAATTGATTTCTACTCACTCTTTTCACCTCTCTCAGCTTCTATAATTTTTGGATCTTTAAATCCTACATAGCTTAGAATAGACCCTGTTATAAAGCCCTCGATAACACCTAAACCTGCATGCCATATAGCCATAACAGGTAAACTTATAGCTATACTATATCCAATTCTCTTAAGAATATACCCAGAAACACCAATTTCTAAACCAGTCATTGCACCAGCTAAAGTAAGGCTAATCCAACCTGCAACTAACCCCGCTATAAATCTTGCTTTGGCATTAGAACCTAGAACCTTTAAAATAACTCTATAGGTCACATAGCCTGTAGATACAGCTATAATTGCCATGTTTAATAGATTTGCCCCGAGGACTGTTATACCACCATCATGAAAAACTAAACATTGCACTACCAAAACTATAGTCATAGCTAATATCCCTAGCCAAGGACCTAGTAAAATCCCTGCTAAAGCGCCACCCACAAGATGCAGACTAGTTCCACCTGGTATTGGCCATGCAATCATCTGAGCAACAAAAATGAAAACTGACAATGTAACAACTCTAGCAAATTTAATTTCATCAATGGCTTTACTTCTTTTAATAGTATATCCAATTAATATTAAAGATATTGCATAAGTGGCTATAGCTGTATATGGATCTAAAAAACCATACAGGTATATGCAATGTGGTACACCTAATAACATATTTAGTGCACTAGATTTTTAAGTATTTATGCTACTCATGTATTATCTAATAGAGTAGCAATAACCAGTGAAACTTACATTGAATATATTGAAAAGGATTAGAATCATTAATTTTATAATAACAAAGACCATGTTTAATGTAATTATTTAAAGCTTTAAATAAATAAAGATAAAAGATGTAACGATTCGGAGATGCTTTATGGAGGTTTATATTGGCACTTCCGGATGGCTTTATGATTGGAATGTTGAAGGAACATTGAATTGGTATCTAAAGTTTTCTGGTTTAAATGCAGTTGAGCTTAATGCTTCATTCTATAGATTTCCATATCCCAATCAAGTTATTGGATGGTCTAAACAAATGAGATTAAAAAGTATTAGATGGTCTATAAAGGTTTATAGGGGAATCACCCATTTCCAAAGATTAAATGTAAATGCCTTGAATACTTGGAGAAAATTTTATGAGCTCTTTAAACCACTAGATACCTATATTGATTTCTATCTATTTCAAATGCCACCAAACTTTAAGATGAATAGCAAAAATATTGAAAAGCTAAGCAGATTTGTTAGAACAATAAATCTTGGACCTAGATTTGCTATAGAATTTAGAGATCCTAGCTGGTTTAATAGTGATACTATTGAAATATGTAAAAGACTTAACATAACATTAGTTTCTATAGATGCTCCTATAGGTAGATGGATTGTGACAAGTAATGAAATAATTTATCTAAGATTCCATGGTAAAAACACATGGTATAGCTATAGTTATACCTATGATGAATTGAATGAAATTGTTAATAACATAATTGAATTAAAACCGAAAATGCTATACATATTCTTTAATAATGACCATTGGATGCTCGAAAACGCTAAAACTATGTTTAAAATTCTCCAAAATAAATACCCTTAGCGTTAATAATTTAGTAAATCAATAAGAAATCATCTCTATAATTCATTAAAACTAATTAGATATAACTTTAATAATAATAATCCATTTTATAGTTTATTTGTATTATACCTACTATAACTTTATAAGACTCTAACTCTTTATATTTTTGGTGATACCTTGATCAACTTATTATTATTGTTATTCACATTAGCCTTCATTATAATATTTATAGGTATGATACTTATATCTATTTCAGCTTTATATAAATCTAGAAAAAATGAAACAGTTAAAAGAGATGTAGAGGTAGGTGGAGTCATTGTTCTAGGCCCTATACCAATTGCCTTTGGAACTAGTCAAAGAATTGTAAAAAGTCTACTCATAATATCGATAACATTTTTCATCATTGTTATAGTCCTTTTCATAATGCTTTATAGCAATATGTTACCTCCAAAAACTTAAAATACTTCGCCTTAAGATTCTAATTCAACTCTTTACCACTAAAATAGTGTTTTAACTGATGAAGCTTTAATAATTGTATTCTACAATTCTTTTGCCACAAAATTTTTTAAAAGATTTAAACCAAACTCTTTATTCAATACATCGTAAAGCTTTGAAAGAGGTAATCCTAACACATTATAATAATCACCTATTATAGTATCAATGAAAAAACATGCTAATCCTTGAATAGCATATCCACCAGCTTTATCAAAGGGATTTTCTATCTTGAGATAGAGATCTATCTCTTCTTCAGTAAGGTTCTTAAACTTTACAATAGTTATATCAGTAAATTCTATTCTTTTTCCAGATTCTTTATCAAATAGAGTAACACCACCTACAACCATATGAGCTCTCCCACTAAAAGTATTTAGCATTATTTTTGCTTCTTCGGTAGTCTTGGGCTTACTAACAACACCTATTAGTGGGTGAAAAACAACAGTATCTACACCTATAATGATAGATTTCTGAGGTGCCTTATCGACCACATTTAATACTTTTCTTTTACTATTTTCTAATACTGTTTTAAATGGATCATCTACATATTTTACCTCTTCAATGTTCGGTGATATAATTATTAGTTCAACTCCAAGTTTTTTAAGAAGCTCAATTCTTCTTGGGCTATTTGAAGCAAGAACAATGTATTTCAAAACATTCACCATTTATTAATAAAATTGCTAAATATTTAAGACTTTAGCTTTCGATATTAGCTTTGTATAACCCTTCTTATAGATGTTGAAGTAGAGTTTATCTCTAGAAGGAAAATNNAATAATAATACAGCATCTACGTTACATCTATGTCGAAAAGTATTTTCTTAAAATATGTACTGCTACTAAAGCTGTTAAAGTTGAGATAAATGGTATAATAACTGAAGTAGAATACATTTTTATATCTATCAAGTTATATAGATATAACATACTTAGTAATGTATTTTCAAGGGATCCTCTCATCATCATCAAAATTCCTATTAATATTGAGCTTTTATTCTTTGTCTTAATATAGATTGGTATGCTACATCCAATTAATTTACCTATGGTGGATGCTACAAACAGCAATATAAGAGTGAGCATATTAACTGATGCAATATTAATAGATAGTGCGATATATATGAATAGAAGTGGTAAAAATATTAGATAGAGAAGTTTACTTATAAAATCAGATAAATCCATAGCAATGGTATCTGTTCTAAGTAGAATATCCCCCCTCACCATCATTATATTTAATATAAACCCGGTTACATATGCTATTAGCAATTCATTCATATTCATCTTTATTGTGAAAGCTATTGAAAGTCCTAGAATAACCATTATTAAAGCCTGAATAGATTCTTTCTGAAAAAGCTTGTAGGATTTTCTAGAATGATGTTTAAATAGAAACAAACCTAAGCCAAAAACTATAGCTAAGATAGATAAGTGCAAATAACCAAAATAAATACTCCAATTAAGATTTAAAAACAATGACGAAATAATAACAACAGCAATAACTGCAATTATATCATCAACAACACTAGCTGTTATAGCAACATCATATACAAAGAGATTATTGATAGTCAATGCTGTTGATGAGACTACCTCGGAAGCTGTATTTGAAAGTATTATAGCTATTAATACAGACTCATATACACTGTTACCAGTAATATATAAAACAAAAAAACATAGAAAAAATGTGGTTACAACACCAGATACCCCAGCTACAACACTTAGATAAGCCTTTCTTAAAATTGCGCTATAATTTGTTGAAAGCCCTATATAAAACATAAGAAATATTGATGCAATTCTAGAAAACAATTCTAATCCAGGGCAACTTTCTATTAAGCCAAATACATAAGGACCTATAACAATGCCTGCAACAAACCATGAAATAATTGAAGGAATCTTAACCCTACTTAATAGAAATTCAAATAATTTAGCAAAGGCCAGCCCTAAAAATATTACATAAAGCATGGAGCTATCCATATCCCCACCATTATATAAATAGTTATTTTAATATATTAGTTAATGTTAGATTTAGATTATATTTTAGGATAATAAAAAGTTCTTAGCATTATTAAGTATATAATAGTCCATTGAAACACCCTCATTAAAAACGTTAAATATCTACTAAGAATGCAGTGCTTTATCTAACATTGGAGCACATCCCCTAATCTCCTGCGAAATCTCTATATCTGACTTGGTATGAAGAGAATGGAATGTATACTCTCATTATAGAGAAAATTCGTTAATCCTTTTAGAACTTTTTACCTACGTAACGTACTTCAAGATACACTTCTTTATGAAGATTCTAAAATTGGCATATACTGTATCAAGGTTTCTCTTAGCTTGTCTAATCCAATCTCTAAATCTAGAAACCGTAAAATGTTATCTAAGTCAGGATTCGATAAACATAAATAATTAATATTCTCATCATCTAACAAATACCACTAAAATTATCAACATCTAAAGCTACAATTTGCATTAATCTTAGTAGAGAGAGGTTTATGGATTGGTAAAGGATTGAAATTCTTGTAAATTGAAGCTTGGTACTATAAAATAAGTTTCATAAATATAGTTAAGCAACAATGTTGTTTTAAGGATAGAGAAAAACGCTATCTCCAAAAGTAATAGGGAAAGTATATGCTATGATATTTCTCTCCATAAAATTTTTAAAGAATCTGCATATCTATAGACTTCTTCAAGTTCTTGTAAAGTGGGTTTTCTTGAAATATCTTTGTATTCATATGCTTTGTATTCCGGTCTATATTGATCCATTATATTCACAACAACACGTTCCTTTGGAATATTATCTGAGATCCATTTTAATACTGGTTTAGAGCAACACTCTATGTGGTTAGGTAAAACAAGGTGTCTTATTATCATATCACCCCATTCTATAGCTATCTTAAGATTTCTTGTAATAATCTCCATATATCTAGAAACTTTTGATAGTTTTAATGCACATTCATTGTTGCCATATTTAAAGTCTGGTAGCCATATATCTATGACATGACTAAGCAGTTTCATAGCTTCTTCACTCATATAGAAATTGCTGTTCCATAGCTGAGGTATATTTACATCGAGGTGCTTTAAACTAGCTAAGATGTTATGTAGATTTGGTGTAGGCTCGCCACCGACATGGTTTATATTTCTTGCATTATTTGCTTTCAGCTCTTTCTGTATTATTGAAAGAATCCGTGGATCGACTTCAGCTCCGTTATATGGATTCTCTTGAGATATATCCCAGTTTTGACAAAATACACATCTAAAGTTGCAACTTCCATAGAATATAGTACCGCTTGGTACTAAAGGAGCTTCTTCACCTATATGTAGAAACCAGCTATGGACATAAGAAGCCGTATTGAGTCTACATACCCCTTTATTTGTAGATGTTCTATCAATTCTACATTTCCATTCACAAAATCTACAACTTTTTACAATTTTCATTGCAATTTCTATGTCTAGATCTAAAAGACTTGTATTTTCTTCGCCATACAGCTTTTTAAACTCATTAAACTTTATCCCATTTCTTTTAACCTCGTTCCATAAACTATTGAAATCTTTTGTTAATTGGTTATGTATATCCCACAGAACATCAAGATCTTCAGTAAGCTTAGAATCTCTTGGAAGAGGTATGGCTTTAGCTATATGAAACTTTGCAGGATAATCATTAATAAATATAGAGTAATACCAGCTAAGCACTTTTTTAAATGTTTCATTATGTAAAGCTGCAACAGCATCTGGTCTTACTATAGTCCAATAACTACCTCTAAGCAGCCATATCACCTCATTTATTATATCTTCCTATACCCCGATATTCATCATTATTCAGTGGGCATGACTTAAGACATCTAAATAATATACTGTTTAAGTGGGATAATGAATTTTATTGTTAAACCATAGTGATGTATCTCTTAAATATCTGTTTCATTAATTTTAGATATTAGTAAAGCCAATGGTGTGGATCTTGAGGAGGGTGTATATTGTTGGTGTAGGTATGGTTAAAATTGATAGACATTATGATAAGGGGTATATGCAACTGATTCACGATGCAGCTGAAAGGGCGTTTAACGATGTTAAATACTATGACCCTGAGGCTGTTGTTGTTGGTAATATGCTTAGTAGCTCACTTTATAACCAAGATTCTTTAGCAGCTTTAGCAATAGACGCAATAGGTTTAAGAGGATTAGGAGGTCTTAAAAATTGAAGCCGCTTGTGGTAGTGGAGGTCATGCCGTTGCAGTAGGCTTTTCTCTTGTTGCATCTGGATTGTATGAACAAGTTATAGTTGTTGGTGTCGAGAAAATGAGTGACTATCCAACGTCTACAGTGACTTCTGCACTAGCTCAAGCTGCTGATGCTGAATACGAATATATCTACGGTATAAGCTTTCCTGCTTTAAATGCTCTTGCAATGAGACTTTATATGCTTAGATATGAAGCTAGAAGAGAAGACTTGGCTCTATGGCCTGTTAGAATGCATGAATATGGTTCTAAAAATCCCTATGCTCAACTAAGAAATAGAATAACAGTAGAAGATGTTCTTACCTCACCTATAATCTCAGATCCTATAAGGCTTATGGACTCTGCACCTATTGGAGACGGTGCTGCAGTACTTCTATTAGCCTCGGAAGATGTTGCTAAAAAGGTTAGTGATACACCAATAGAAATAGCTGGTATAGGNCTTGGAAGCGATGGTATAGATCTATCTTCAAGAGAGGATGTTCTCAACCNTATAAGTGTTAGAAAAGCAGCTGAAAAAGCTTTTAGAATGGCCAAAATAGAGCCTAACGATATAGATGTAGCTGAAATTCATGATGCATTTACAATAACAGCTCTACTATCTATAGAGGGACTGGGATTTGCTAAATTAGGTGAGTCTTGGAGGTATATAAAAGATGGAAGATTTGAAGCTGGAGATAAACCAAGTATAAATTTAAGTGGCGGTCTAAAAGCTAGAGGTCATCCAGTTGGTGCAACAGGTGTATATCAAGTGGCAGAGATATCTATGCAGCTCAGAGGCGATTTCCCGGGAGTTAAAGTAAATAATGCTGAAAAAGGTCTTGCTATGAATACAGGTGGGGTAGCAACATTGACTTCTGTAATCATAGTAAAAAGGTGAGTAGATGTGAAAATATCGCCTGCTCGTATATGGAGGGAAAAAGGATCTAGATATAGATTAGAGGGCTCAAAATGCAAGAAATGTGGCCGTATATTTTATCCACCAAAGCCTTCATGTCCCTATTGTAGCTGTAGAGAAACCGAGATTGTTGAGCTTCCAAAAAGAGGTAAAGTTGTTTCATGGACAATAGAACACATAGTTTCAGAGGGATATAGAGAATATGCACCAATAATAATTGGTTTAATAGAACTTGAAAACGGTGTAAAGGTTATAGCACCAATAGTAGATGTAAATG
>Ga0065719_102904_pt1 | contig 16270 bp, 16 predicted proteins | sample GBSCel85sediment_FD_59106 | JGI IMG/M metagenome (GOLD analysis project Ga0065719, IMG submission 59106) | Hot spring sediment microbial communities from Great Boiling Spring, Nevada - Cellulolytic enrichment CS 85C v3 (version 3) | ecosystem: Environmental > Aquatic > Thermal springs > Hot... | reverse complement strand
CTTCACCTCTCCCCCTATCACGTTGACCGCCCATCCGTAATGGGCCCACCAGGAGTTCACCACCATCAAGCCTAAAGTTCCGAAGAGCAAGGGCATCGCGGGATTGAATACCTCTGGAGCAGTATTCTTAGCTGCCTCTACCATTCCTTCATAATCCAATGAGCCATAATTCGCTGCTGCAGTGTTCCAAGCTGCTACGAATTGCTCGTGAGAGTGTATGCCCAATATCAGGGCGACTAACCCGAGAGTTATCAATCCTAGGGTCATAACAGTTTTCTGATGAAGGAGATACCACCTGAGGCCGTAGAAAGTGAATAGGTAGCCTAAGACATTCACTATAGTCGCTACTGTGAACATCCCCACAGTCGTCCTAACCCACTCAGCAGCTTCCACCATATCCAACATGCCGAATAAAGTAGAGAGACCAGGATCTGCGACCCAAGGAGCTAATATCACTATCCAAAGCCACCATATGAAGTAATCTCCAAAGCTCACAGCCATTCCAACAGCTGGGTGTATTATCCTCGTATTATAGACGTAACTTCCCCCGCTTCTAGGCATAGAAGCTCCTAAAATTCCCCAAACTAGGGCGACGCCTGGTAGCGTGAATGCGACGCTGAGGAAGACCGAGCCTAATAAGTGACCTGATGGGAAGAGGAAAACCCCCCAGCTCAATAGCATCCATATAGCTATTGCAGGTCCCTGATTCAAGAATCCGAAAGCGAATGCATCTATCAAACCTGCTTCCCTTACTAGACCGCTCGCCTTCCTGGCGAAGACCTCTTTAGGCACTATTTCCTCGCCCATAGAAGGCACCTCCGACTAGAAGGCACCTCCGACTGCCCACAGCTATTTAATAAATTTACTGTTGAAAGATTTTATGTATAATGAATTTAGATGGTTTCCGATTTTTCTATAAATATTTATAGAAGAATGATGATTATTTTACATAAAATTTTCCGAGTGGCAAATCAGAATGTAAAATTGTTCAAAATAATCTGGAGATATCCGTTTGAAGTTCAATAGAGTAGCTCAAGGACTGAAAAATATATAGATAAAAAATTACACGATTTGAGTGTAGCTCCCGTGAGGCCCCGAGCTCTATCATCTCCAATCTTATAACTACCGTAGGGCTTGGGGCGAGGCTAACCAATCCAAACTCCTACAAGCTTCATCTCAGAGCCCGAGGGATCTGAAAAATTGGTATCTTAGCCTTAAGGGAGAATAANGAGAGTAATAACTCACTGAACTCATAGTATTATCTCTCGAATTAACCCACCCCCCCACAAATTGAGCGTCCTAGTCCCTCTTAGAGCTACCAAAAGTAGCTTACCTTGTCCTTATTTTTTACACTAATTAAATTAAAATTAATAATACCACAGTAAGCTCTAATAATATATTTATAAAAAACCAGAAATTAATAAAATATTTTTCTCTATATATAACGGGAGAAATATTTATATTAAAGGCTTTTCCATTTCCTTCAGGAGGTGCTGCNGCTTGCTCTATCTCGAAATGAAGAAGGGCGACTTAGCGAATCTCATAGAGAAGTTAAGGGGATGGGGAGAGCTGCATGGCCCGATAAAAAAGGGTAAGTTTCATTCCTTCGAGAGGTTCGATTCCATCGATGAGATCGATTTGAACTACACGAGGACCATGATACCACCTAAGAAGTACTTCACGAAGCCTAGGGAGGCTATAATGAGAGTGAATTTGATGAAGGGATACGAACTTTTAGAGGAGGATCCGAAGAGGATCGTATTATTCGGCCTCCATGCTTGCGATATAAATGCGATAAAGATAATGGACTCCATCTATATAGATGAGTTCCCAGATCCTTACTACGCTGAGAGGAGGAAGAACTCCCTGATCGTAGGGATAAGCTGCATTCCAGATGAGGAATGCTTCTGCAAATCCATGGGGGCTGATTACGCTTATGATGGCTTCGACCTCTTCCTGCACGATATAGGCGATGCTTACATAATGAGAGTTGGAACGGAGAGAGGGTTCGAGCTCATAAGGGGCCTCGACTTGAAGAAGCCTGATAAGGATTCCCTCAAGAGACTAGCTGATTTTGAAAGGAAGAGGAGCTCTATGTTCAAGAAAGAGCTCTTATCATCTCATCTCCCAGATATAGCAGATTCCCTTCACGATAGCGACGCTTGGAAGGAGTACATAGATCGCTGCCTCAGCTGTGGGTCCTGCACGCTAGTGTGCCCGACTTGCAGGTGCTACGATGTCTCAGAGTGCGTAGATCTGAGCATGGAGAATGGGATCAGGGCGAGGAGATGGGACTCATGTTTCCTCAGGAGCCACGCGCTCGTCGCTGGAGGCTTGAACTTCAGGCCGACTAGAGCGGATAGATTCGTCCATAGGTACAATTGCAAGTCAGCAATCAACAGAGTCACCAACTTGCCTTATTGTGTGGGATGCGGTAGGTGCACTGTCTTCTGCCCAGCTGAGATAGATCACGTCGAGGTATTGAACTCAGTCTGGGGGGTGGTGAGATGATGCTTCAAGAGGAGCAATTCATCCCGAAACCAGCTGAGATATTGGAAGTTAATGATATGACGAGTATAGAGAAGCTCTTCCGCCTCAAATTCATCGATGAAGAACTGGAGAGGTCCTTCAACTACATGCCAGGCCAATTCGTCCAGGTGAGCGTTTACGGAGTTGGAGAGACCACTATCTCTATATGCAAATCCAGGACCAGGCCCGGCCCCTTAGAGCTCCTCGTCAGGAGGGTTGGGAGGGTAACTAATGCACTTCACAAGCTTAAGAGCGGAGATGTCGTCGGAATAAGGGGTCCATTCGGCAACTGGTTCCCAGTCGATGAGATGGAGGGTCACGACGTCCTCCTCATATCCGGAGGGCTGGGCATGGCCCCCCTCAGGGGAGTCCTCCAGCACATCTTAGATAGGAGGGAGAGATACGGCGAGGTCAACCTGCTCTACGGGGTCAAGGGGTATGAGGAGACGCTCTTCAAGGATGAGGTACTGAGCCCCTTCAAGGGGGAAGCTGGCTTCAGGTCCTTCATCTCCTTCGAGAAGGATGATGAGTTCTATGAGAGTATGATGAAGAGACATCCTCAGTTCATTAAGAAAGGGGTTGTGACAGTCCTATTTGATCTAGCGGAAAGCTACATAGATCCGAGCAATAGTTACGCTGTTGTAGCGGGTCCTCCAGTTATGTACAAGTTCGTCCTGAAGGAACTAGATAAGAGGGGCTTCCCCGCCGATAGGGTTTACGTGACCTTAGAGAGGAGGATGAGATGCGGGGTGGGGAAGTGCGGCCATTGTATAATAGGGGGAGCTAGCTCGATAGCTTATGTCTGCAAAGATGGGCCAGTCTTCTCCTATTTCGATATCCTCTCTATTAGGGGGGCGATCTGAATGGGAAAGCTCAAGGCCGGTTTCTACTCTTTGACAGGTTGCCAAGGTGAGTACCTCACTATCTTAGGGATGGAAGACGTACTACTAGATCTCCTCAGCTTAGTGGATATAGCTGAGTTCAAGTTAGCTAGCAGCAAGGAGTACGATGGGAAAGTAGATATAGCTTTCGTTGAGGGCTCCGTCTCCACTGAGAGGGATCTCGAGTACATAAAGAGGATAAGGGAGAATAGCGGGATACTAGTAGCTCTAGGGGATTGCGCCGTCTGGGGAGGGATACAAGCTTCTACGACTGGACAGGATTGGAAGGAGCTCATGAGATCCGTTTATAAGACTGAGAAGAACTTATATGGCTTCTTAGGGGAGCATAAAGGGATCCCTGAGGTAGTTCCAGTGGATTATGAGATTCAAGGATGCCCTATAGAGGGGAAGGAGTTTGCTAGAGTTTTAATGGATCTAGTGAGGGATGTCAAGCCGGAGCTACCCGATTATCCCGTATGTATAGAGTGCAAAGTGAGGGAGATTCCATGCTTGATAGTGGAGAGGGGTCTGCCCTGCTTAGGCCCTATCACAGTAGCGGGTTGCGATGCTAGATGTCCATCCTACAATACCGTATGCATAGGCTGTAGAGGGCCCATAAGGGATGAGGCGAACGTATCTGGGGAGCTAGAGATGCTCCTGAGGAAAGGATATGATAGGGAGAGGATATTGGATTTGATGAGTCTCTTCGGAGCTAGATATAAGGATTTAAGATCTCTTATTGAGGGGGGTAAGTCATGAGGGAAGTAGTAGTTGAGCATTTAGCGAGAGTAGAGGGACACGGGGACATAGAAGTAGTTATAGAGGGCGATTCTGTAAAGAGAGCTGTCTTGAGGATATATGAGGGGCCCAGGTTCTTCGAGCGTATATTGATAGGGAAGAGCTACTATGAGGTCCCAGATATAACAGCTAGGATATGTTCTATCTGTCCAGATCCCTACCAAGTGGCTTCATCTAGAGCTATAGAGAAAGCGATGGGGATAAGGGTAGATAGGCAAGTCGAAGCCCTGAGGGAGCTCCAGTTGATATCTGATGTCGTACACAGTCACGCCCTCCACCTCTTCTTCCTCGCATTGCCCGATTTCTTAGGCTACAAGGACGCTATAGGAATGGCAGCGAAATACTCTGAGACTGTGAAGCTCGCTTTGAAAGTTAAGAGAGCTGGAAACGCGATAAAGGAAGTTATAACTGGCAGGACCGTCCACGGAGTTGTGACGAAGCCTGGAGGTTACACTAAGGTCCCGAGAGCTGAGGACTTGGAGAGGTTGAGTAAGCAGCTTGAGAACTCTATCGATGGCGCTAGAGAGGCGATCAGAGTATTTTCATCCTTGAAAATGCCCGAATATTCTTTAGATGATAACCTATATATCGCTGTAGATCCCGGAGAATATTACGGTTACTCCGGAGATTACCTACTGGTATCAGATGGGACTAGGCACCCCGTTGAGGAATACATGAGTCTAACGAATGAGATCACGGCAGAGCATTCCTCCGCTAAGCACTCTAGCTACAAGGGAAGTAGCTTCATGACAGGAGCTCTAGCTAGACTCCTCCTCAACGAGAAGAAGCTCTACGGTGAGGCTAAGGAGTCTTACGAGAGCTTGAGGGATAGAGTCGACCCCAGGAACCCCTTCAGCAACAACATAGCTCAAGCGATAGAGCTCCTCTATAGCGTTCAGAGGGCCGTAGATATAATAGATGGGCTCTTGGATGAGGGGATAAAGGATGAGCTCATGGTAGAAGTCAAGCCCAAGGCTGGGGAGGGTATAGCAGTCGTCGAAGCCCCTAGAGGATTACTTTATCACCACTACAAACTCGATGACGAAGGTAGAGTGGTATTCGCTAACCTAGTCACTCCGACCGCTCAGAACGCTGCAAACATGGACAAGTACTTGAGGATAGCTGTCAGGAATCTCAAGGATCTGAGCGATGATGAGCTCAAGTTCAAGTTGGAGATGTTAGTGAGGGCGTACGATCCCTGTATCTCTTGCTCAGTCCACTTGACTAGGATCAGAGTATGAGGACATTAGTCATCTGCATCGGGAACCCCATGAGATCAGATGATGGGCTGGGCTTCAGGGTATGGGAGGAGTTGAGGGCTAGAGGGGTCGATGCGCTCCTCTCCGGCCCCGACCTCCCCCTACAAATAGCCGATTTCGATAGGGTCATCTTAATAGATGCTGTCGATTTCGGAGCTGAGCCGGGGAGCGTCCTAGAGGGGAGAGTAGAGGACCTCGATGTAGTAGAGATGAGGTCTTCCACTCACGGCCTCTCACCCCTGAGCTTCCTCAAGATAGTCAGGGAAGCGATGGGCCGGCCTGAGGAGGCTATCCTGATAGGCGTGCAACCGAAGAGCTTGGGAGAGGGGGAGGGGTTGAGTGAGGAAGTGGAGAGAGCTGTGAGTGAGGTCATCGATAGAGTCATGAGGTTGGTGAGCTTTGAGAGTCAGACCTGACTGTATCCCCTGCTTCCTCAGGCAGGTAGTGAATGCCCTCAGGCTCTCTTCTATTGATGACTCGAGAATTGAGAGAGCTCAGAGAGAAGTCATGACATATCTTCTATCTTTAGATTGGGATTTGAGCCCTCCTGAGATTGATTATGTAGTCCAGAGGGTGATAAGGGAGTACGCTGGTGGGGACCCTTACAGGGAAGTCAAGAAGAGGAGTAATGATGAAGCTCTATCCATCTACGGGGAGTGCGAGAGGATAGTGGAGTCTAGTGAGGACCCCCTCAGGACTGCCGTCAAGTTAGCTATAGCTGGCAACGTGATCGACTTCGGGCCTTACACATCGTACGATCTAAAGGGGACTATCGATAGAGTCCTCAAATCCGATTTGAGTATCGATCACTATCCCCTCCTGAAGGAGAAGTTTCAGAGGGCTTCAAGGATCCTCTACTTCTCTGATAACGCTGGTGAGATAGTCCTCGATAAACTACTCGTGGAGACTATGCTCTCGCTCAGGGAAGTGAGATTCACTTTCGTCGTGAAGGGAGGGCCTATGATAAACGACGCTACTCTAGAGGACTTCTATTACGTCAGTTTCTCAGATATAGATGCTGTTGAAGTGAGGACAGTCAGCAATGGTGATGAGGGCACCGGACCGGATAGGAGGAGCGAAGAAGTCCTGAAGTGGATTAGGGAGCACGATCTCGTCATATCGAAGGGCCAGGGGAACTACGAGATTTTGGGGGAGTTCAATGGGATATTTCACATGCTCTTAGTTAAGTGCCCCGTAGTAGCTGCTGACCTCAACGCGAGCGTAGGGGATATCGTCTTAATCTACAGGTGAGTGAATGCATATGCTGACGATAAGGGATGTATTCGATGCCTGCAAGAGGAAGGAGAGCGAGGGGAAGAGGGTAGTAAATGCCCACATAGGTGAGCCCTCCCACGAGCCACCTATTCAATTGAGCGAGATATTGAAGGAGATCGGAGATGTAGGCAGGAAGTACTTGCCCTTCGTCGGGACTGAAGCCGCTAAGGAGAGCGTATCTTATTTCGGGGATAAGTTCTTGGGGAGGGATTTAGAGAAGGATAGGATATTCATAACGAATGGAGGAGCTCAATCCTTACTGATATCCACTTTAGCTGCCTCTAAGATCAGGAAGGGGAGAGTACTAGTCCCAGCTCCTGGCTTCCCTCAGTACTTCGAGCACGCGAACGAATTCGGGTATCAAGTCTCAACCTACGATCCTCTAGCTGATGATCTAGTCAATGAGGTCTCCAGCAAATTGGAAGGTGTCTCAGGAGTCGTGATAAACTACCCGAATAATCCAACTGGGCACGTCCCACCTAATTCCGAGCTCGAGGATCTATGGGATGAATTGAGGAGGAGGAACGTATTACTGATAAATGACGCAGCTTACTCTCAGATATACTTCGGGGAGAGAGTCGAGGTAGTTGGAGATGTCATAGCGGATACTTTCAGCAAGACCTTCGCCCTACCCGGGTTGAGGATAGGTTACATATACTGGGGAGTCGAGAGGCCCGAGTTGATCGGGAGGATCCTCTACTTAATGACAGCAGGCGTATCTGAGATCTCCCAGCTCATCTTGATGAGGATGATAGAAGCAGCGAGCGATGATTACTTCCGGAAAGTGAGAGGGCATTACGCTAAACTGAAGGATGAAATAGTTAGGGAAGCTAAGAAATCCGAGTTGATATTCCCAGAGCCCAGAGGCGCATTTTACCTCTATTCAATGCATCCCGATGTACCTGATTCTAATGAGTTAGCGATTAAACTCCTCAACTGGGATCCGGTAGTGGGGATAGTGCCAGCAGCCGCATTCAGAGGGGAGAAGGAGTACTTCAGGATAAGCTATGGGGTCCTAAATGAGAGGGATATAAGGGAGCTCTTCGCGGCGATCCGGGAGGCGACATCGCAATTTTACGGTTAACCTAAGCGGGCTATTTAGCGATCCCTCCGAGGGACTCTACGTCAGTGACGAGGCACTCTCGACCGAAGGAGAGCTGATCTTACCTTAGCTCACTAATTCCCTGATTTCGAGAGCCAATCGTCGAGAAAAAGGAATTCTCCTCGATAAGACGGTAAAGAGCATATATTTAAAATGTGAGTTATGATTTTCCATGAGAGTATGAAAGTCGAGGAGTGGGAGAAGGAGGACGAGGAGTTCAAGGAGATGAGGAGGAGTAAAGCTGATTGGGAGTTCATAAATGCTCAACCTCCGCATATAAGGGCAGCTCTAATCTACTTCATCGAGAGAGGCGATAGGTACGTGGCCTCGAGGATCGCCGGTCTCTCGCTAGATGAGTTCGATGAGATCAGGAGGAGAGCGAAAATACCAGTGGTGGTCTAGTGAGGGGAGTCGCTGATGCTTGTTTTTTAATAGATTGGAGCAGATATAGGAGGAGGGATCTCCTCGAGAAGCTCTTCAATCTAATTTTGATCCACTGAGGAGACCCTTCTACAGCTCAGATCCCCACCAGCTATTGAGTACACTTCCTCACTCCTAGCGAGCGGTCTCTTGAGGCTCTATCCATGGTCCTCGGATGATGAGAAGCAGTACAACAAGCTCAGGGAGGAGGTCTCCTTAGATCCGAGGTTACCCTCTCTAGAGCGCCCAGATCTTCTCTGCTTAGTGATCGCCCATAGGACAGGATCTATCCTCCTCAGCGAGAATTTAGGAGTCTTGAGAGTGACTCAATTCCATCCNCTCTACTCAAGAGTGAAAGTCTGGACCTCCTTGGAAGTCCTTGAGAACTCCGTTTACAGCGGATTGACCGATATTGACTCTCTAGATGAGTTCCTCGAGATCGTGAGAGAGTATGAGGAGGACGCGAGGCACATTTTCAATAAGAAAAGGCTCGATACTGTGGCGAAGAGGGTCAGTGAATGGTTGAGGAGATAGAGCCACCCCTCGAGCTCATTCAGGAGTGGGAGAAGGAGGACGAGGAGTTCAAGGAGATGAGGAGGAGTAAAGCTGATTGGGAGTTCATAAATGCTCAACCTCCGCATATAAGGGCAGCTCTAATCTACTTCATCGAGAGAGGAGACATATATAAGGCAGCGAGAGTAGCTGACATGACAGTAGGGGAGTTCGATGATTATAGATATAAGGCTAGGATCCCCAATATCACGTGATCCTCTAGTTTCAAGATTTTAAAGCTCCGAGTAGTCTTTCGATACCTCCGGTAAATTAGAGATATCTCCGGAGTATGATAAACTGATTCGAGGTCTACTCGAAATGAGAGGCCTCTCGAGAGGATCTGAGAGATAGTGAACGTAATTTTTTATAAAGATCAGCTCGCGATCAAGCCGATGAGCCCGATACCCCCTCTAGAGAAGCTGAACCCTGATAGCTTCAGGGAAGCATTCAGAGAGATTATCGAGATCAAGAGGAAGGCTGGTCTCATCCCAATACTCGATAATCCTCCAGACCTCTTCGAGAGAGCTAAACTCTACGGGAATCAGTATAAGAACGGCGCTTGGGGATGGGCATCGAACATCTGGAGCAGGTCTGCAGCTAACACATCAGTAGTCAATGATGAGAGTGAGTTGAAGTATGAACATAAGCTCCTCATGCTTAGAGTACTGGAGCACATACTCGCTCAAGGCCCCCTGATAAAAGTAGATGGGTACGTTGGGAAACCCGGGACTAGAGTTCAGATGCACGCTAGAGTCTATGTCGACCCTCAATTCCCTGATATAGCATATAGATGGTCTCAGCTCGTTTTCCCAGCACCTCCTGATGGGGATCCGGATGCTGAGCTCTTCGTGATCCCCCATTACCTCGGCAACCCCAAGGTACCTGGCACGGAGAATATGATGATGGTGATGAGGTTCCCTTACGCTAACCTAACTATAGTTACTGTGTCCTCTTACCAAGGGGAGGTGAAGAAGGGAGTCCTCTGCCACTGGATCAACTTCGTCTACAGTAAGGGGTGCACGGGGGAGCACGCAGCTCTGAGGGAGTTCACTGTCAAGACGGAAGATGGGAGCTGGAGAAGAGTTGTCATGGCTATATGGGGGCTGACAGGGAGCGGGAAATCTACTCACAGTTTTTACGCGTGGGATGAGAGGAATTCAAGGATATTCGTCGAGAAATTCGGCGTGAATCCCTTGGAATTCGTGAGGGATCAAGTACTCAAGAACGATGATATCATAGCGATATGCGATGATAGAGTCTACGGATCTGAGAGAGGGGCCTGGACTAAGACGGAGGACCTCGATGAGACGCAGACCGCGATGTGGAGGGGGGCTATGAGCAGTAGAGCCCTTCACGAGAACACTGAGTTCGATGAGAGGGGGATGCCCTCTTTCAAGGGGGAGCTCTTCACTTACTTCGGTAAGCCTAATAGGAACTCGAGGACCGTCTTATACTTAGAGGACACGGGTTTCTTCGATGATGTAGTATCGAGCGGGCCCCTGACTACAGCTATATTCCTCTCCCCGAGTTACTTCACGTCTTACGCTTGGATGAGGGTGAGGGATCCAGCTATAGCTGCGAAGTTCCTAGCAGACGGGAAGACCATAGGGCATCCAGCTCAAGCAAAGGAGCTTGTAGGAAAAGTAAGATACGTTCCAAGGTTTTCAGAGTTTACAATAGGGGTAAGCGATTCTATGCATGTGCTTAGATTTTACGAGATGCTGAAGAAGAGAGATATAGAGGTCTACGTCTTCGTCACCACCGGTAGAGTGGGCGCTGAGTATAGATGGGCTGAGAGGGAGATAAGAGGGGTGAGAGTCTCAGTCCCGGAGCCCATATTCGAGGAATCTCGTGGGATAATTAAGGTGAGGGGAGGATCCAAGCCCACTATTGAGGAGGATGAGCTCTTCATCCTCCAATCCTCGAGGGGAGTGGTGGAATACGAGCCCCACCCCTTCTGGGGCGATAAAGTGCTGGTCCCCAAGAAGGTCCCCGGGCTGAGCGATTCTAGGCTCAAGGAACTGAAGCCAACGAGTTATTACAGCATGAAGGAGTTCGAGGAACTCCTGAGAGCTGAGATAGAGGAAAGTAAGATCTGGCTCAAGTTCAACTGTCCGGAGCTACCTGATGAGATAATCAATTCCATGGACTTCTGATTTTTATCCTCCCGATCTGGAGTCTAGTGGTGATCGCTTGCTAGCTATCGAGAACGCGAGGATAATGGGGAGTTATGAGAGGAGTTGCCTCGTCATTGAAGGGGGAAGGATATCGGACTTAGGTAACTCAGATACCTGCGAAAAATATAGAGGAAGGGCGAAATTCCTAGATGCTGAGGGACGCGTCCTCATACCCGGTTTAGTTGACTCCCACATGCACCTCCTCAGTTACGCTCTCTCGATGAGGAGCCTCGACCTCAGAGGTATTAAGAGCATCGATGAGCTCAGGGAAGCAGTTAAATCGAGAGTAAGGGTCTCTAAACCGGGAGAATGGATAATAGGGCATGGATGGGACCAGGAGAATTTCAGAGATGGGAGATACCCTAGGAAGGAGGATCTAGATGATATATCCCCTGAGAACCCCTTACTGCTCACTAGGATATGCTTGCATGCTGGTGTGCTGAATTCGAGGGCTATGAAGGAGTTAGGAGTTGGGAAGGATCTCTTATTCGAGGATGAGCTTTATTCAGCGATTAGGAAGACCAGATCCTCTATCGATAAATTCACCCTCTTGAAGGCGATGAAGAGGCTCTTGAGCTATGGGATAACTGAGGTGCATAGTATGGATGCCTCGCTCGAGGAACTCTCGATCCTCAAGGGCGTAGATACGCCTATCAGAGTGAGGCTCTACCTCTCAGAGGGATTGGACTCAGATAGTGCGTTAGTAGAGGGAGTCAAAGTGTACGCAGACGGTAGCTTCGGCGCTAGGACAGCAGCCCTCAGGGAGGAATATGAAGATGATCCTGGGAACACGGGGGTCCTGCTCAAGGGATGGAAGGAGATACATGCTCTCTCACGCTCCCTAGCTGAGAGAGGTAAGGTGCTCGCTGTACATGCGATAGGGGATAGAGCTCTTGAGGAAGTGATAAAAGCCTTGGAGATAGGAGTAAATAACTTGAGGATTGAGCATGCCTCCTTAATCCCTCAGGATCTCTTAGAGAGATTATCTAAAGCTAAGCCTCATCTCATAGCTATCCAACCTCACTTCACTATCTCAGACTGGTGGCTCAGGAAGAGGCTCGGGGAGAGAGTTAAGTATGCTTACAGATTCTCAGATATGCTCGAGGTGGGATTGAGGATTAGGGGAAGCAGCGATTCCCCTGTAGAGCCCGAGAACCCATGGATGAGTATTGAAGCTGCTCTAACAGGTGGAGAGCTTGGAGTGAAGCCTCTAAGCATAGATCAAGCCCTCAGTATTTACTCCTCTGAATTGAGCTCAGGATCAGAGGCTAACTTAACGCTCCTCGATGCTAACCCCTGGTCCACGAATCGCTACGATATCTCAGGAATCAGAGCATCCCTCACGATAGTCAGAGGGCTAGTAGCGTATGATCCTGAGGGTTTAGCTAGGGGATGGCCCTCCCATCCCATCAAGGAGCTATGAGTTACGATAGGGCCCTCAAGACATCTCTAGATATTCCAAGCGAACGGATGTTAAGTTTTTTAACTTAGAAGTTCAGGAGCTCTCTGTGAACTCGAGGAATTTCGTGATAATAACGGTGACATGGGCCCTCATGAACCCCTTTACATCAGCCATAAATGTTTACTTCTCACTCTTCGTCCTAGAGCTCGGGGGGAGCATAATAGATGTGGGCTTGATAAACTTAGTCTCTATGATCACGCTATCTATCTCGAGGCTCTTCGGAGGATATTTAGCAGATGTCCTAGGGAGAAAAAGGGTCATCGTACCGATGACGATCTTATATGCATTCTCTAACCTCATATTCGTCTTCGCGCCCGATTGGAGGTTCTTATTGATCGGGAATTTTATATGCTCACTAGCTCTGATGTACCAACCGGCCCTCATGGCTTTAGTGGGCGATATACTCCCGAGCGAGAGGAGGGGCTCGGGCGTCTCCCTCATGAACGCCCCCCTCACAACTCCTAGGACTAGCTGGCCCACCTCTAGCTACTTTAGTGGTATCCTCCCAAGGGTTGGAGNNGGGGATGAGGGTCCTCTTCCTCTTAGTCTTCCTATCGACTCTGCTATCTGGGATGATGAGGCTCCTCCTCTCAGAGACTTACAGCTCGAGAACAGAGTTAAGCTTGGGACACGCTATCAAGGAGTATAGGGATGCCTTGAGATCCATGAGAGGGGATTTGGGGAAGCTCATATTGATAAGCTCATCTGTCATGGGGGTGTACAGTATGGCTTACCCCTACCTTCAGGTCTACGCTGTGAAGTACTTAGGCCTCTCCCTCGAACTCTGGGGATTGCTATCCACGTTGATGGCAGTTATATCGACGATCTCCCTACTCATCTCAGGATACCTCTCCGATAGGATCGGTAGGAACTTCATGATGGCTCTCGGCTATCTCTCAGCTTGCATAGGGCTTCTCCTCATTTCCCTAGCTAAGGACCCTCTCACTTTCACTTTAGCTCTAATTGTAAACGTTATCTTCTCATCATCGCCTGCGACACAAGCTTTACTCATCGATTTAACTAGTGAGGGAGTGAGGGGCAAAGTTAACGCTATAAATGGGCTCATAGAGGGGAGCCTCTCCGGAACTATGTCCGCTATCGGCGGATTGATTTATGGGTTCTCAGCTCCCTTCCTCTTCTCATTAGCTTCTTTATTAATGATACCACTCACAGTAGGGTCCTTGAAGCTTCCTAAGGGTAAGGTATCTCAAATGAAATAATCAGCAGGAACATCCTGACTCTCCAGAGCCGTAAACTAACATATTATCCTCATATAATTTCTTCCAACACTCAGCACAGATCCAGATACCTCCTCTCTCCTTGTGACGAGCCCAAAGTAAGCTCACACCCCCCCTCCCGCATAACGCGCACTCATCCATTCCGGATCCTCTTGAGATTGATGTGATCATTTAAAAATCTAAAGCAGGAATTCCTCCAAGCTCATTTGATGAGCTTTCGTCTTAAGGAGCCTCGAATTATTCATCCATAATTTGATCGGGAGGGAGAGCCAACCTCTAACTATTTTGAGGCATTCATCTAAGCTAGATAAGATCTCGGGCCTTCCCCTCAGGATGTTCCTGACGCTCTCCCTCACGTTCCACACGCCTACCGGTATGTAGCCTGGGTAAGCTTCCCTGAGTATTAGGACGGATGCTTGCCTCCCTATCCTCAGGAGCTCCTCTGAGACAGCTAGCCTGCCGGCGTAGTAACAACCTCCCATGCTAGCGTACTCATGCCTACCCCAGAAGGGCTCGAAGTCACCCGCTATAGCTAGGGAATCCGTGATTATGCCTGGGAACCAGGCTTCTATCGATTCGTAACTCCATGGACCCGGCATCATCAATATAGCCCATCTATTGTTCAAGTACTCCCCCAACGTATAACCTATATTCCCCTATCTCCTGTAGATCCCTTATCCTATCGATTAGATGCCTCGATAACTGATCATCAACAGCTGTTATCGCCCATCTAGTGGGGACGAACTTCCTCCTCCTGCCTAAGAGTCCAGCGCTCAAGCTCTGCTGTATCCTAGAGACCGGGAGCCCCGATGAGTAGAGTTCCTCAATTGCTTCGGATGCAGAAGCATCCCTATCATAGTAGAGCCTCTCTATCCTAGGATCAGCTCTGCCTGGCTCCATCCTCAGCTCCTCCAGGAAGGCTGAGGGTCCGAAGGGCTGCGAATCCTCTGAGAAGAGGTAGCCTCTCGGCTTATTTTTCAGCTTAGCTTCAGTTTGAACGGAGTTCTCTGAGAGCATAGCTTCTCTCATTTCCTCGACTAGTCTACTTTGGGCCCTCTCGACATCTACTTTCACCTTCCCCCTCACTAACTGGATCCTCATCTCTATTATCTCATCNAGCCCCTTCCCGAACCAAGTTTCTGGCATCGCTAAATGCCTGGAATCCCCATGGAAGGGCGGTATGAGGGGACCGGCATATACCTTAGGGTATCCGGACCTCCCCACGAAGATCTCAGGAGGTGAGGANCCGGATATCTCCTTTAAATCGAGAGAATGTTCAGGTAATCCCTCAGATATCAGCTCTAGATCTCTTATCTCCCTTACCTTGAAGTCACTCGATAATATCTTCAGTTTCTTCATGGGTTAAGTTTTTTGTGAACCTGAAGTATAAAATCGTGATGGCAGGGATAAAGGCTAAGAGTATACTGAATAAGAGCTCTATCGGAGACTACTGCTTGAATCCTTACATAGGCTGCAGNCACGCATGTTCCTACTGTTACGCTCAATATTACACGAGGAAGATGGGTTATTCAGGCGCTTGGGGGAGCTACGTTTACGCTAAACTGAATGCTGTCGAGCTACTCGAGAGGGAGCTCGTGAGGAAGGCTAGAGGGNTAGTTTACATATCCTCGCTCACTGATGCTTATCAGNCAGTTGAATCATCTTTCTCTATAACTAGGGGGGTGCTGAAGCTCTTATTTGAGGAAGATTGGCCCGTAATAATACAGACTAAGTCAAATCTAGTTCTGAGGGATCTAGATATCGTGAGTGGGTTTAGCGATATTAACGTGGGCCTCACGATAATCACTTTGGATGATGAGCTGAGGGAGTTCTTAGAGCCCGGAGCTCCGAGCGTAAAGGACAGGATCTACACTCTTCAAAAGCTCAAGGAAACTGGAATAAGGACTTTCACGTTCATAGGACCTATAATACCTGGGACAGCTTTAGAAGACATAATAGCTTTAGTGAGGGAGGTAAAGGATCTCTCAGATCTCATTTACTTCGATAAATTCAGAGAGAAGCCCGGCGTGAGGATCGGGGATATGAGCCAGGGGGATCTCAGTATCTACTATAGGAAGATCAAGAACTCCCTATCTGAGAGTCTCAGAGGGATAAATCACGTTTTCCTCTATTGAACTCAGGGCTCTAGCTGGACTTTCAGTTCATCAGGATCGAATGACTTTTTGAAGGCCTCTATCCCATCATCTAGTTTGTAGACGGATGTGACTAACTCATCCACTCTCACCTTCCCCCTCTCGAGTAGTCCTATAGCTGCATCGAAGGGGCCGCATCTACTCCCCAGTATAGTTATCTCGTTGACGACAGCTCGCGTGTAATCGAATGAGACCTCTTTACCGTGCGTAGATTTAGCGAATATCGTGCCTCTGGGCCTCGTGAGGTTCAGAGCTATTTCAAGACCATCAGGGGATCCTGATGCCTCTATAACGATGTCGAACTCCCCCTTTAAGTTCAAAGCCTCCTCAATAGTCATTGATTCAGCCCCAAAGAGTTCAGCTAACTCAGATTTCCTGCTCCTCCTCCTCGAGATAGCTATGAGCCTCTTAGGGGCGAAGAGAG
>Ga0065719_101364_pt1 | contig 16299 bp, 14 predicted proteins | sample GBSCel85sediment_FD_59106 | JGI IMG/M metagenome (GOLD analysis project Ga0065719, IMG submission 59106) | Hot spring sediment microbial communities from Great Boiling Spring, Nevada - Cellulolytic enrichment CS 85C v3 (version 3) | ecosystem: Environmental > Aquatic > Thermal springs > Hot... | reverse complement strand
GACCCTGTCAGCGACCTCCGCCACGAGGCCCATGTTGTGGGTGATGAAGAGCATCGAGGTCCTGTACTCTTTCTTGACCTCCTTGACTAGGTCGATGATCTGCCTCTCCACGAGGGCGTCCAGCGCCGTGGTTATCTCGTCGGCGATCACCAGCCTGGGCTTGAGGATGAGCGCCAGCCCTATCGCGACGCGCTGCCTCTGACCACCGCTGAGCTGGTGCGGGTAGTCGTTCAGCCTCTCCCGGGGGACTCCGAGCCTCTCCAGGAGCTCGCCTGCCGCTTCGAGCGCCTCCTCCCTGGTCGAAGCCGCGCCGTGCTCCACCATCAGCTCCACGAAGTGGTCGCCGATCCTCATCACGGGGTTCAGGCTCGAGTACGGGTCCTGGAACACCATGCTCACCTCCCTGCCTCTGATCCTCCTCAGCTCCTCCTCTGGGAGGGACGTGAGTTCCTTCCCGTTCAGGAGCACCGACCCCTTGACCTCCGCGCTCTTCGGCAGCAACCTGATGATTGCGAAGCCTAGCGTGCTCTTACCCGACCCGCTCTCCCCAACTACACCGAGCACCTCGCCCTCCTCCACGGAGAGGCTGACCCCGCTGAGCGCCTCGACGACGCCGCGTCTCGTGCGGTACCTCACCCAGAGGTCCTGGACTCTCAGGAGGCTCATGCTTCCACCTTCCTCGGGTTCAGGAGCTCGTTCAGCGACTCCCCGACCAGGAGGAAGCCCAGCACGCTCAGGATGATCATCGAGCCCGGGAACACGCCGATCCACCAGTAGCCCGCCAGGAAGAACTGCCTCCCCTTGTTGAGGTCGAAGCCCCAGTCCGGCGTCGGCGGCTCTATGCCGAGCCCCAGGAAAGTCAGACCAGCCTCTGTGATTATCGCGTCGGCGAAGCTCACGGGCAGCAGGGAGACGATCTGCGGTACGACGTTCGGCAGTATGTGCCGCGTGACGATGCTCCACGAGCTGGCGCCCGCCAGGACTGCCGCCTCGACGAAGGGCGCGGCCTTGAGCGAGAGGACAACCCCCCTCACCATCCGGTAGTAGGAGGGGATGTACACAACAGCTATCGCCAGGGAGATGTTCAGCACGCCGACGCCCAGCAGGGCCGCGATCGCTATGGCGAGGATGAGGCCGGGGAACGCGTACATGCTGTCCATCACCAGCGAGAGAACCCTATCGAGGAACCCACCGATGTAGCCGGAGAGGAGGCCGAGGATCGTCCCGACCGCCGCCGAGATCGCGGTGGAGAGGAAAGCCACCGTTAAGACGAAGCGGGCGCCGCTCACAACCCTGGCGAAGACATCCCTCCCCAGCTGGTCGGTGCCCATGATGAAAACGAGCTCCCTGCCCTCCACCACGAGCGAGGAGCCAGGCGGCAGGAGCGGTGGCACCTCGTACACCTTCCCGTCGACCACGAGGATGTTGCTCACAGCCCGCGGACCCACCAGGGACTCCCCTACGAGCGCGAGAGCTACGAAGACCGCCACAAGGGCTGTACCCACCACGAGACCCCACTCGGCGAAGCCTCTCGGCAGCCTCATCAGTACCTCACCCTCGGATCCACCAGGGCGTACGCCACGTCCACAGCTAGGCTGACCAGGGCAACGATCAGGGCGTAGATCGTGACCACTCCCTGCACGATCGCGTAGTCCCTCTTCAGTATCCCCTCGTACACGAGGAGCCCGAGCCCCTCCCAGTTGAAGGTGGTCTCGGTGAGCACCGCGCCTCCCAGCAGCGCAGCAACCTGGAGACCCGCCATCGTGAGCAGGGGGATTAACGCGTTCCTGAAGCCGTAGCGCGTCACAACCCTCCACTCCCTAATCCCTCTTGCTCTCGCCGCGCGCGTGTAGTCCTGCACCATAGCCTCGCCCACGGAGAGGTAGGTTACGCGTGTGAATATCCCGGAGAGGTAGATCCCCAGAGTTAGCGCGGGCAGCAGCATGTGCGCGAGGTAGTCCGCGGCTATGTCGAGCCTCCAGTTAAGGAGGCTGTCGAGGAGGACGAAGCCCGTCCGCACGGGAAGCGAGTCCAGCGTCACCATGTTCACCGGGTTCAGCCTCCCGGTCGTCGGCAGGCCTGAGGGCCTGGCGAGGCCCACCTGGAGCAGTAGGCCCAGGTAGAACACAGGGATCGAGTAGACAACGGAGGAGTACACTCGGGCGAACTGCGGGAACCAGCTCTCCTCGTACCTCGCCGAGAGCAAGCCCATTGCGACGCCTATTGCTATAGCGACCACCGAGGCCGCGATCGCCAGGTCCACCGTCGCGGGGAGCCTAGTGGCTATGAGGTAGCTGACCGGTATCCTCTCCAGGGCTGTGACCCCCAGGTCCAGCTTCACGAACACGCTGTAGAGGTAGTTCACGTACTGGATGTGGAGGGGCTTATCTAGGCCCAGCTCGGCTCTCCTGCGCGCCAGCACGTCCTCNGGGATGTTCTTGCCCTCGAGCATNGTGATGGGGTCTCCNGGGAGGACGCGCATGAGGACGAAGACCAGGGTNAGGAGGACGAGNAGCATGAGGGGTGTGAGCGCTAACCTGTAAAGAATGTGCTCNTTTAGGCCCATCCCCAGGGGCACCNTCCAGGNGGGCTAGCCTTGGACNTCCGCGTAGAGCAGGTAGTAGCGGAAGATCTGCGAGTANTCGAGCACTATGCCCTTGACGTNCGGCTGNGCCACNGCGAACTGGCCCTCCTGCCACAGCGGTATTATCGGCGCNTCGTCNGCNACNATGTCCTGTATCCTCGCCAGCGTCTGNACTCGCTGNTCNGTGGGCTGNAGNACCTGCTCGTCGATCAGCCTGTCCACCTCNGGGTTCTTATAGTTCACGCGCAGCCAGCCGTTTGCTCCTGAGTGATAGAAGGGNCNGACNTAGTTGTCGGGGTCGAGGAAGTCNGGGTACCAGCCGAGCAGCCAGCACGCGATCTTCTCCTCCTTGAAGAGCGTTCGGTANGTGGCCCAGTCCGCGCTCTTCAGCTCGACCTTGATGAGGCCGCTCGCCTCGAGCTGCTGCTTCAGCAGCGCGGCGATGTCCGGCTCCGCGGGCGTGTACCTCACAGGTGTGAACCAGAGCTCCATGCGGAGCGGGTTGGCCTCGCTGTAGCCGGCCTCCCTCAGCAGCCTCCTCGCAGCCTCGATGTCCGGCCTGCTCCCGTACCTCTCTTTGAAGGAGTCCTTGTGCCCGAGGAAGCCTATGGGAACCATGCTGTAGAGCGGCTGCGCGAACTTACCCATGAACACGGTGTTCACGATCTGCTCCCTGTCGATCAGGTAGGCGATCGCCTGCCGCACCCTCTTATCGTTGAACGGCTCCTTGTTCAAGTTGAAGACCATGTACCTGATGGGCGCGATACCCGGTCCCGCGACCACCTGGAGCTTACCCCTCTCCATTATGTCCTTGATGTCCGCTGGCGAGAGGGTTCTGAACGCGATATCCACCTCGCCATTCTCAACCGCTAGCCTGAGGGACTGGGCGTCCTTGTAGAAGCGGATGATTATCCTGGGGGTCTTCGGCTTCTCGCCGTAGTAGTTCGGGTTCGCAACGAGCTCAATGTACTCGCCGGGCTTCCAGGTGCCGAGCTTGTAGGGCCCTATCATGTCGACGGTCTTCGGGGGCTGGACAACCTCCATGGGTGTGGTCTTCGGGTTCACAGGGTATGCAACCCATGTCGCCAGAAGAGACTTGACGTATGTCTCCTCGAATGGCGCTTTGAGGTAGACTCTCACAGTGTCCTGGCCGACTGCCTCAGCCTTCTCGATAAGGTCCGCTATCAGGAAGGCGGGATCCTGGTTGAGCGTGATCGTCCTGTTCCACGACCAGACTACCGCTTCCGCGGTCAGAGGCGTGCCATCCTGGAACTTGGCGTCGGTCCTTATCTTAATCTCCCAGATCCTCCTGTCGGGGCTGATTGTGTAGCTCACAGCCAGAGCATTCACGAGCTTTGCCGTACCGGGCTCGTACGCGAAGAGACCCTCCCCCATATTCTGTATTATGTTCACGCCGAGGTAGTCGTAGGCCTCGCAGGGGTCAAGGGTGGTTTGTACAGAGTCCGTTGTACCTATGATGAGGACGTCCTTCACTCTTGGAGCGGCGGGACCCGCCTGCCGCGAGAGAAGAACGGCTGCGATGGCCACTACGGCTACAACAGCGAGAGCTGCTGCGATTACCACCTTACTACTAGGCTTCTTCATCGAGGCGCTGCCGTATCTTGAGGTCTTTATATGCCGATCCCCGGAGTTTTTGAATAAAATTCCCCGTGCGTCGAGATGGCCCCTGTAGCCCTATAACGCTGCAGGTAAAGCTTATCACTAACCGCGTGCAGAGGTTTCCGTTTTAAAGAGGCATGCTCCCACTGGTACTTTGTGCACAGAATCTCTTACACAAGTTTGAAGCATGCTGGCAGAATGTTCCCGCGGATACTTCCACGGGTGTTCCCTCTCCCGCTAAGCCCGAGGATTTAGAAATCCCTCCTCTCGCCTTTACGCACGGGCTCTACGTGGATGGTTATCTCCACGTCGCCCAACTCTTCGCGGAGCCTGTTCTCCACGGCGTCGCAGACCTGGTGCACCTCCTCCAGCGTCAGGGAGGAGTCCATCTCCAGGTGGACGTCCGCGTAAATCTTCCCCTGCACAGCACGGGCTCTGAGGTCGTGGTAGCCTAGCACCTTCTCAGAGCTCCTGAGCACGTCCTCTATCCTGCGCATAACCTCGGGTGGGGGGCTTGTGTCGAGTACGAGGTGCTTGAGCTCGCGGGTAGTCTCCACCATGAAGTACGCGACCAAGGCCATTATCACCGCTGTGGCTGTCAGATCGAAGACGAAGGAGACATAGGCTCCCAGGGAGACACCGACGAGGGTGATCAGCCCCTCCGCGACATCCAGGGTCACGTGGCGGGCCTCGGTGACCGCGACCGGGCTACCCGTGCCCCAAACCCTCAGCAGGCTTGAGACCACGAGGTTCAGCGCTAGCGAGGCTACGGCGAAGACCACGCCTACGGGGTCTATCTTCTCGTACACCCCGTGGCTCACCCTATCCAGTGCCTGGAAGAGGACGAAGGAGAAGGTAATAGCCATGAGGAGCAGGATCACCATGGAGGCGTAGACTTCGAGCCTAGCGTGACCGTAGGGGTGCTGCTCGTCCGGTGGCTTCACGGCTTCGCCCGCGAGCTTGTACGCGATTGTCGCGCTGGCCACATTCAGCACGGAGTCGCTGCCGTCAGCGAGCAGCGCTATACTTCCCGAGAGGAGCCCTCCCGCTATCTTCAGCGCTGCGACAGCAGCGTTAGCCAGGGCGGAGAACAGGAAAACCCTCCTCACCAGGCTCCTCTCATACATGCGCGGGCCCCCAGCGACCTCCTGTTTTTAAGCGTTGCTTGCTCGAAAACATTTTTCTCAAAATCCCCCGCAAAAGCCCCATGTGAGAGGCGCGGTAGTCACAGGAGCTTCATCGGGCATTGGGCGCGAGCTCGCCAGGCTGCTCTGCAGAGAGGGCTTCAGGGTGCTGGGAGTAGGCAGGGACGTGGAAGCCCTGAGAGGTCTCGAGACGGAGCTGGGGGGAGGTTTCGAGTACATTGCGTGCGATTTGAGGGACCTGAGCTGCATCAGGGAGATTGCCTCGAGGGTCGCCTCCTCGTACTCTCCGCTGGATCTCCTGGTGAACAACGCGGGGTACGGCTCCGCCAAGAAGCTGCTGGAGATGAGTGCGGAGGAGGTAGTCGGTATGACCCTTGTGAACTTTGTCACCCCGGTGGTGCTGACCAGGGAGCTGCTACCCCATATGCGCAGCGGCTCTACGGTTGTGAACGTGCTGACCGCAGGGATCCACATCCTAATGACTCAAGCGCCGCTTTACGGCGCGACGAAGACCGCGCTCTACTATGCCTCCGAGGCTCTCAGAAGAGAGCTCGGGGAGAGGGGAATACACCTGGTCGAGGTTCTCCCAGGCGTGGTCAAGACAAAGTTCCACGAGAGAGCAGGCCTGCGCGCCCCCATGCGCGGGGTGCCGCCTGAGAAGGCCGCCAAGGCTATTCTCGAGGCGGTCGCGCGAAAGAAGGAGAAGGTCTACATTCCCTGGTACATCGGCTTCCTGAGGCTCTTCGGGCCCTACCTGCCGGCGCTATACTAGCGCGGCTCCTTCGGGGGTCAAAGCCTTTCTTGCTATGTTTTTGTGCACACGTAGGACGCTATCCCCGAGGCCGGGCTCTCGCGCGCAGGACTGCCTTACCGAGCTCTATGGACGCTAGGGGGACTGCTATGAAAAGAATCACTCCCAGCAGGTCAGCTGGCGCTAGGGGCTCTAGCTCGAAGACCTCCGCCAGGGGGGAGTAAGCAGGGATCAGGGACAGAATGGCTGCTATCAGTGCACCGACCAGCAGCACCTTATTCTGCAGCAGGTTTTTGAAGAAGGGGCTGTGCTCGCTCCGGAAGGCGAAGGAGCGTAGAACCTCCTCAAGTGTGAAGAAGACGAAGGCCGCTGTCCTGGCTTCTCTCCAGCCTAAGGGAGTGTAAAGGTGAAGAATCATCAGCACCAGCCCCGCCGTGAGGGCACCGATCAGCGTGTAAGCGAGGAGCCTTTTCGGGCCGACCAGCCTCTCCCCTCTGCCCCTGGGCGGCCTCTCCATGATATCGGGCTCCCCAGGCTCAAGCCCAAGCGCGAACGCCGGCAATGAGTCGGTGACGAGGTTTATCCAGAGGATCTGGGCTGCTGTGAGCGGTGGCGGGTAGCCCAGGAGCTCCGCTCCTAGTACTGCGAACACCTCGCCGAAGTTGCATGAGAGCAGGTAGTCAATGGGCTTCCTCACGTTCTCGTAGATGATCCTCCCCTCTCTCACCGCCTCCACTATTGTGACAAAGTTGTCGTCAGCGAGCACGAGGTCCGAGACCTCCTTCGCCACGTCCGTGCCCTTGATGCCCATCGCCACGCCTACGTCGGCGGCCTTGAGTGCTGGCGCGTCGTTCACTCCATCCCCGGTCATCGCAACCACGTAACCCTTGCGCTTTAGCAGCCTGACGAGGCGCAGCTTGTGCTCAGGGGTTACGCGGGCGAACACGTTCACTCTGTCGAGCTCACTCTCCAGCTCCTCGTCGCTCATCCTGTCCAGCGCGGAGCCTGTCAGCGCCGCCTCCGCGCCGATGCCCACCTCGCTAGCTATGGCTCTCGCCGTCGCCTCGTGATCCCCTGTGACCATGATCACCCTGATGCCAGCCCTCCTAGCCGTCTCCACAGCCTCGCGCACACCCTCACGCGGCGGGTCGCTGATACCGATGACCGCCAGGAAGGTGAGGTCTCTCTCAACCTCGTCCACGTCCGCGTCCAAGAGGGAGAGATCGCCCATTCTGTAAGCCGCACCAAGGGTCCGCAGACCCCTCGCAGCGTACTCCTCGACGACTGTGAGCAGCCTACGCCTATCCTCGCCCGTCAGCTCCCTCACTGCGCCGTTCTCCTCAATCCAGCTGCACCGCTCGAGAAGGAGCTCGGGAGCGCCGAAGGAGAGCACGAGGACGCGGCCATCCGGCAGGGCGTGCAGGGTGCTCCTCCTCTTCCTGACCCTGTCAAAGTGGAGGTTCCGGAGGACGGGGTAGCCGTCGACGCTCCTCAGACCCGCTCTGAGCGCCAGCTCGCGGAGTGCCGCCTCTGTCGGGCGGCCCTTCACGACCAGCCTGCCGCTGTATTCCTCAACAGTCGCATCGCTGTAAATCGCGCAGGCGAAAATTAGCTTCTCGAGGCCGCGACCGCTCAGGGAGGGATTCACGTGGAGCCTGGGTCCCAGCTCCAGGTCTGTGCCGTCCACGTAGACGCGCCTCGCGAGCATCTCGCCTTTCGTGATGGTTCCGGTCTTGTCGCTGCAGATGACGTTGCAGGCGCCCAGGGTCTCGATCGCGGCCAGCCGCCTGACAATGGCGTTCTTCCGGGCCATGCGGAGCGCGCCCACTGCGAGGACAGCGGTGGCGATCGCTGGTAAGCCCTCGGGGACGGCGGCGACGGCTAGGGCGGCAGCCGTCAGGAGCGAGTCCAGGATGCTCTCCCCGTGCAGGACGGCGAGGAGGAAGACCAGGGCCGCAAGCGCGAGAAGCACTGTGCCGATCAGCTTGCCAAACCTGTCCAGCTCCACCTCCAGGAGCGTTCTCTCGCTCTCCACCTCCTCGAGGCTCGAAGCAATCTTGCCCAGCTCCGTCTGCATCCCTGTCGCGACGACGACTGCCTTCCCGCGCCCCTTCACCACGTAGGTTCCCATGAAGACCATGTTGCTCCTGTCGGCAACCGGTGTGTCCTGCGGCAAAACCTCGTCCGGGTCCTTCTCGATGGGGACGCTCTCGCCNGTGAGAGGCGACTCGTCAACCTCGAGGTCCTCNGCCTCGATGAGGCGGGCGTCNGCGGGCACCCTGTCACCCTCCTCGAGCAGTACTACGTCTCCGGGCACGAGATCGCGAGCGTCGATCTGCTCCACAACACCCTCCCTCACAACTTTCGCGCGGGGTGCAGCCATCTCCTTGAGGGCCCGCACGGCTTTCTCCGCCTTGTACTCCTGGAGGAAGCCGGCGACCCCCATCAGCAGGATGATCGCGATAATGAGAACCNCGTCGAGGAACTCTCCCAGGATCAGCGAGATCGCCGTGGCCGCGAGGAGGATGTACACGAGGAAGCTCTTAAACTGCCGCAGGAACATCTCGATGGCGCCGACCCTCCTCTCGGCTATCTCGTTCCTACCGTACTCGGAGAGCCTCCTCTCAGCCTCAGCGCGGCTTAGCCCCTGGGGGCCCGAGCCGAGGAGGCGCAAAGCCTCCTCGGCGCTCACGCTGTGCCACATCCCAGCTCGCAGAACCTCCTCAGCCTATAAAGACGACGTCTTACAACTTCTTTACAGCTCCCAAGAGGAACTATTTTTAGGCTATCCGTGTCAATGCTTCACCAGGCAATGAAGAGGGAAGTTTCGGCTGAGAGTGTGATGTGAAGCCCCATCGCCGAGCCATACCACACAAGCATGTGAGCGCCCTACAGGTACTTNAGNTCGCCCCCNTCGACCACCGCGCAGCTGGATAGCTTGTGCTCGACCANCCTGTCCGCGTCGAGGATGTGGAGNACNNTGAAGCCCCTNGCCNCGAGGTAGTCTGAGAGTATNTTCCTGTGGCAGGCCCAGGGNACCCTCTCCCTGCAGAGCAGGGCACTGCGGGCCTCCGAGACCAGCTGCTCCAGCCTNGACAAGTGCTGCTTAACTTCCGGGCGCGTAGTTATGTAGGTCGCGTAGGCGCGGAAGCCCTCGGACTCGAAGCAGCTCGCAAGCCCCAGGTCCTCAACGTCCACGCCGAACCTCCTGTAGCCGCCCAGCTCCGGCATCCACGCGTAGCCCAAGCCTCTCCCCGCGAGGACTCTGGCGAGGTTCTCGCCGGCGAACTCAGGTCTCCTCGAGGACTTGACCCACCTCCTCACGTCCACAACCCTCACTACTCCTACGCGATCGAGGAGCTCCAACAGCTCCTCGAGGCTCCTGCCGCCGTAGCCGACCGTGTATACTAGAGGCTCCATGTCACACAAAGCTCTGCCTGAAAGTCCGGGAAAAAAGCTTCGGGGTAAGGTATAATTTGAAGCTTCTTGCAGGTACCGCTGATGAGTGCAAAGTACAGCTTCAAGCTGGGTAGACCGCTCAAGGTCGTGACTGTCTGTGGCGTGGGCCAGGGTAGCTCCCTGATAATGAAGATGTTCGTCGACGACGTTCTGAAGGAGCTTGGGGTCCCCGCGCGCGTCGAGCCCACAGAGATAATCACCGCGAANGCTGCCGGCGCGGATATGATCGTGTGCTCGATACTGCATGAGCCCGAGCTGAGGGGCTCTGCCAAGATCGTGGTGGGCCTGAAGAGCCTCGTGGACAAGAAGGAGATGCGCGAGAAGATAGCCAAAGCCCTCCTCGAAGTAGGTTGGCTGGAGCAGGTGGCGTAAGTTGTCCGAGACCTCCTTGGAGATCGACCTCCTCAAGGCTGTTGACGACCGGATTCTCGTCGGCGCCAGCGCTAGGGACTGGGTCGAGGCTGTCAGGCTCGCTGGAGAGCTTCTGGTCAGGAGCGGGGTGGTCGAGGAGAGGTACGTGGAGGCAATGGTGAAAGTGACCGAGGAGCTGGGGCCCTACGCCGTGCTCGCTCCCGGCATCGCGATGCCACACGCGCGACCTGAGGACGGCGCCCGGGAAGTGGGGCTCAGCCTGGTGATGCTCAGAGAAGGGGTTAGCTTCGGCTCTCCGAACGACCCCGTCTACGTGGTCATAGGCTTTGCCGCGAAAGACAAGACAAGCCACCTGAAGGTGCTGCAGCAGCTCGCGGAGTTCCTAAGCGAGCCTGGAGTTATCGAAGAGCTTATGAAAGTACGCAGCGCGGAAGAGCTAAAGTCCCTTCTTCTGGCGAGGTTAAAGAAGAGAACATAAAGTCTGTTAGGAGAAAAACTTATATCCATGATATACACCCTCATTGCTGCATGCAGTTGCTAGACATTCTAGTCTGGATAGGGACAAACATCCTGGGCCAGCCGCCTATCCTCCTCGGCATAGTTGCCCTCATTGGCCTGCTACTTCAGAAGAAGCCCTTCGACGAGCTCGTTATGAGCACCTTCAAAGTGATGATCGGCGTCGTGATGATGATTGCCGGAGCCGGCCTCTTCGTCCAGGAGCTCCTCAACTTCCAGACGCTAGTCGGCACCGCCGTGGGTGTTCAGCCCAAGTACCCGCCGGGCTACGTGTCCCTGGCCGACCTGACCGCAAAGTTCGGCAGCTACGCCGCGATGATCATGACTATCGGGTTCATCATTCACCTGCTCATTGCCAGGTTCACTCCTCTGAAGTTCGTCTATCTGACCGGGCACCTGATGTGGTGGGTCTCCCTGACTGTTGTCGCGACTATTCTCACTGTGATGCCTGACGCTTCGCCCCTCACAATCCTCGGCATAGGCTCTGTGGTGATGGCACTCTACTGGAGCCTCCAGCCAGCGTACATCCACGGAGCGATGAGGGATTTGATGGGCTCCGACGAGATAGCCTACGGCCACACCTCCTCAATCGCGGCGTTCCTTGGCTACAAGCTGGGTAGGTACATCGGGAAGCCCGAGGAGAGCACTGAAGCCATACAGTTCCCCAAAGCCCTTAGCTTCTTCAAGGACTACGCCGTGAGCACAGCGGTCATACTAGGTATTATAATGATCGTAGCGTCAGCTATCTGCTACTTCGTCAGCCCAGAAACTGTGGCCAAGCTCGCGGGAGACCTCAACCCGATCATCTGGGCCTTCCTCAGAGGCATCTACTTCGCAGTATCCATAGTCGTGCTGCTCACAGGAGTCAGGATGTTTATCGCNGAGATNGTCCCCGCCTTCAGGGGCTTCGCGCAGAAGATCATACCGGGAGCCAGGCCTGCGCTCGACTGCCCAGTAGTCTTCCCACAGGCACCGACCGCAGTCGTCATCGGCTTCGTTAGTGGGCTGATAGTCTTCCTCATCTTCATGGCCATATTCCTGGCGACGGGCTTCGCAGTGATCGTGCCCCCGATGATCATGCTCTTCTTCCCCGGTGGTGCGGCTGCCGTGTTCGGGAACAGAACCGGCGGCTGGAAGGGCGCGGTGCTGGCGGGCGCGATAAACGGGACATTCCTGGCGATCGGGCAGGCGGTCACACTCCCCGCCCTGACCTACGGCCCAGAGCTAGCCACGCTCGCTGACCCTGACTGGTACATCATTATCTGGCTCCTCAAGGCCGTACTCTCGCCGTTCGCCCGGTAAGCTGAAAACAATAAGAGAAGTTTTTTCTCCCCTGTGTGTACCGCGTTACCGATAAAAGAGGGTATTTTCTCGCGGGTTGGAGGGTCGTCTGGAGGTGACCACTGTCGCCACAGTGGTGTACCTGCTACGCAACGGCAAGGTGCTGCTCATCAGGAAGAAGAAGGGGTTCGGCGCCGGCAAGTACAACGGAGTAGGCGGTAAGGTGGAGCCAGGCGAGGACCTGGAGGAGTCCGCGAGGCGAGAGGTGCTAGAAGAGGTAGGTGTGCGCGTGGGGAGGCTCGAGTACCGGGGGTGGCTCGAGTTCTACTCGGTGGACGAGAAGCCGGATTGGGTAGTGTACGTCTTCGTCTCCAGGGACTTCGAAGGGGAGCCTAGGCAGACCGAGGAGGCAGATCCCTACTGGTTCGAGGTAGACGCGCTGCCACTGGACGAGATGTGGGAGGACGACAGGTACTGGCTCCCCAGGGTGCTCAACGGGGAGAAGGTGAGGGGTGTTTTCAGGTTCGATGAGGACTACACGAAGCTTCTCGAGTGGCGCGTAGAGGAGCTGCGGGAGAGCTAGGCAGCCTCCCGGCGGGGCAGGTGCACGGCAAGCCTTGCTGCGTAGCCAGAGAGGGCTAAGCTCCTCACGGTTTCCTCGTACGGGACCCCGGTCTCGGGATCCCACCCTCTGACCTCGTAGTACTCCGCGAGCGCTCTCTCGAGCTCCTCCCTCGGGGAGGTGCCCTGTATCGGGCCGGAGGTGTAGGGCTCCAGCACGATCTCGGGGAGTTTGTCGTCCTTCCTCCCCGCGCCGAAGGCGTTGTTTATGAGCCTCTTGAGCGCGAAGGACCTGCTCCCAACCTCGACGAGAGAGCGTGGCGTGAGCTCCCAGCCTGTCGCTAGCGATAGCAGCTTGGACAGCTCGCTGGAGGTCATGTTCGAGAACAAGCAGACTATCGCCGCGTTGTACACCTCGCGGAGGTCCTGCATCCTGGCTACAAGCTCGGCCTTCCCAGCCAGCGTGTGGAAGTCGCCGGGCCCCAGCCCCAGCTCCTCGTCGATAAACGCACCCATGTCGGCGAGGTACGTGTCGGCCCGCAGGTGGCAGGCCCCTCTGGGGCTTGTGATGTAGGAGAGGGCGACGCTGAAGAACGCTCTCGGGTCGTGCATGGGTATCTCTAGCCCCTTGACGTGCGCCGCCAGGCTCTCAGGCACTCCGAGCATCCTCGCCGCCTCCCTCACGCCCTCCGCGAGCACCGCGCCAACGCCCCTCCTGTAGGCTATCGACTCCACCGTGCTCCTCAGCTTCTCGCCGTCGCCCCACGCCGGCGCCACGCCAACGAAGCCCTTCTCGGCGGCGTAGTTCAGGAAAGCTACCACCACGCCTGTGGATATCGTGTCGAGACCTAGGTCGTTGCACAGGTGATTCGCCAGCACCACCTCCCTCAGGTCGCCGACCATGTTCAGAGCGCCCAGGCTCGCAGCAGTCTCGTACTCGGGCCCGTCGACCGCACGGCCCTCCAGGAAGACCCTGCGGCCGCAGCCTATCGGGCACATGTAGCACGCTGTCGCCTCCACCCGGAACTCCTCCTTCAGCCTCAAGCCCGAGAGGGAGGAGTAGTCGAACTCCAGGCTGGTGAAGTACTTCGCGGGGATGTCGCCNAACTCAGGGCCCATCTCGAAGTAGGACATNGTGCCTAGCTCCCTGAGAGCTTGGGAGGACGCGGCGCTGGCAACCTTCCTCCACAGCTCGCGCGCGAAGGCCTCGAAGTCCTCCCTCGCGACCGGGACCTCTGCGTCGCCGACCGCGGCGATCGCCTTCACCTTCTTGGCGCCCATCACCGCGCCTAGACCTGTGCGCGCCGCTGCTCTACCGCTGTCGTTGATGACGGCGGCGAGCTTCACCAGGTTCTCCCCGGCAGGCCCTATGCACGCGACACTGGCCCGCCTGTCCGTCTCCTCCTTCACGCGCCGCATGGTCTCGTAGGTGCCCAGGCCCCAGAGGTCAGCTGCGTCGCGCAACTCCACCCTCCCGTCGCTCACCCACAGGTAGACGGGCCTGTCGGCAGCGCCCACAAGCACGAGCCCGTCGAAGCCAGCGAACTTCAGCTGGGGGCCGAAGCGCCCACCAGAGGTCGCCTCCCCCAAGAGGCCGGTCAGAGGGGAGCGGGCTGCCACCGCGTACCGCCCCGAGGTGGGCGCGCGGGTCCCGGTGAGGGGGCCTGTGGCGAGTATCAGCGGGTTCCCGGGGGACAGCGGCTCTGGCTTCCGGGTGCCAGCTCGGGGAAGAGTGCAGCAGCGATCGACGCGCCGCCGATGAACTGCCGGTAAAGGTTCTCTGGGATCTCTAGGCGCTTCACCTCGCGCCTCCCTAGGTTCACAGCGCGAAGACGCCGTGGTAGGAGGCGGGCATCAGGCTACACCTCTCCTCGCCAGGTAGATCTCCCTCTCGAGCTCCAGCACTTCCTCTGGGAGTGGGTGTGCTCCGCCGAGTAAGCCTGAGAGTACGCTGATGAGGGCAGCCCTCTCGAGGTATACAAGCGCGTCAAGAGCATCTTCCAGGTCGCTACCGCACGTCAAAGCCCCGTGGTTGGCCAGAATGACAGCGCTCCTATCGCCCAGCGCCCTCACTACGTTCTCCGCGAGCTCTTCGCTGCCCGGAGGAGCGTACTCTGCCACCTCTACGGGGCCCCCCAGGTATATGGTCAGCTCCTCCACGACGGGCTCGAGACGCCTTCGCAGCGCGGCAAAAACAGACGTGTACAGCGGGTGTGCGTGGATCACAGCGTTCACATCCCTCCTCGCTTTGTAGACCGCCAGGTGCATCCTGTACTCTATGGAGGGGGCTCTGAAGCCCTCCACCACCCTACCGCTCTCGTCGATGACCACGAGGTCCTCGGGAGCCATCTTCGACTTCTTCACACCGCTGGGGGAGATCAGGTAGAGTCCCTCCTCGGGCAGGCGGAGGCTTATGTTCCCGCTGTAGCCCCAGTTCAACCCCTTCTCCTCCATGAAGCGGAAGGCCTCTACAACAGCCCTCCTGAGCTCCGGGTACCTCACGGCTATACTCCCTCGAAGCGCATGTAAAAATCTTCCCAGCTGGTGTACACAGCCTGGTACTCCGAGGCTAGCGCGTCGTCGGGGCTCAAGCGCTCCAGTGGGGACATAGCAGCTGCGGCCTCCGACCAGTCGCGGAAGTAGCCGAGCGCGGCAGCTGCCATTATAGCGCAGCCAAGACTGCCCGAGTAGTACCTGGTGGCCACCGCCAGCGGGCTGCGCAGAATGTGGGGAAGCATCTCCCTCAGTAGCCTCAACCGGGTCAGCCCGCCCACCAGCCTCACCACCCCAGGCCTCCTGCCGCAGACCTGCGCAGCCAGCTCTATGTTAGCCCTAATACTCATCGCCACGAACTCGAAGAGCCCCCTAGACAAGTCCGAGAGCTCTGCGCCCTCCGCGCCCGGCAGGACGAGCGGGGGCAGCACCACGAAGCCGCGGACATCCCTCTCGCTCAGCCGGCTCGCATCCATCACGGAAGGGTAGAGCCGCACTCTCACGCCGCGCGAGCCGATGGGCGAGAGGGAGGCGAGCTTCTCCAACTCCTCGTAGCCGGAAACCCTAAAAGCTTTGACAAACCACTCGAAGAGCTTGCCGAGGGGGCCCGCGTTACACTCAACCAGCTTAACCCCAGGCTCCGCGTGGAGCGTGAACCATACCCTTTTCGCCTCGTCGGCAACCCCTCTCTCAACACCCATAAAGATAGGCACCGTGTAGCCTGCCACCACCCCAACGTCCCCGGGTTCGAACCTTCCGGTAGCCACGAGTGACGCTTGGGAGTCACCACCGCACGCGATCACGGGGAGGCCCTCGGGTAGGTTCAGGGTCTGCGCTACGCCACGGGAAACACCGCCGACCACGCTCCCTGCGGGGACCACGTCTGGCAGGGCTCCCGCCTATGTGCGGCGCGCGCCTAAAGTATAAGTATACAGTTAGGCGTGTGAGAAACTCCTCTGCTTCAAGTATAAAATCTTCCTGATATATATGAGAAAAGTTTATATACATAAGGTTTATCTGCCTAATGGGGCTCCCATGTCCTCCGCGAGACTCTACCCAAGAGACCCCCTGAGGAGTGCACGTAAGGCGCTCTTCGCAGCTTACATTGCGCTGAAGCGGGTCGGCCGTGGGTTAGGCTTCCTTCGCCCCCGAGTGAGTCTCAACAGGAACCTGATGCTGCTCTTCGCTATGCAGTCGGTATCGGCCGTGGGTAATGGTCTCTTGATGCCGCTCCTGCCTCCCTACTTCCTCCACCTCGGGCTGGCAGGCAGCGATGTGGGCTTGCTCAACGGTGTCATGGGCTTGTCGATGGCTTTCGCCCTCCTGCCGTCGGCGTTCATCGCCGACACGAAGGGAAGAAAAAACCTGGCGTTGGCATCCCTGGCTTTCAGCGTGCCCGCGATCCTGCTGGTGGCCACCGGGGCGAGGGAGCTGCTGATCCTCGCCTTCGCGCTCCTAGGGCTCACAAGCGCTGCTGCGAACGTGTCGCTGGGCCCTCTCTTCGCTGACTCCGTGGA
>Ga0065719_106703_pt1 | contig 16311 bp, 22 predicted proteins | sample GBSCel85sediment_FD_59106 | JGI IMG/M metagenome (GOLD analysis project Ga0065719, IMG submission 59106) | Hot spring sediment microbial communities from Great Boiling Spring, Nevada - Cellulolytic enrichment CS 85C v3 (version 3) | ecosystem: Environmental > Aquatic > Thermal springs > Hot... | reverse complement strand
GCTAATATATCATTTCCTTCAATCAAATATATTGCATATAATTTCTTCCCTAACAAGGTTAACATTTTAAGTTATATCTTTCTTCATTAAAATTTTGTAAAAATATAATATCATGAAGATTGGTATTATATCTGATACTCATATACCAAGAAGAGCAAAGGAAATACCTAAAGAATTTTTAAAATGGTTTGAGAAAAATAAAGTAGATTTAATATTACACGCTGGTGATTTAAATGATCCAAATATATTAGAAATTTTAAAAGAAATAGCAGAAGTAAAAGCTGTTAGAGGAAATACAGATTATATAGATTTGCCTGAAGAATTAATATTAGAAATTGAAGGGAAGAAAATATTGCTATTTCATTCTGATAATATTTATCCAAGAGGTGATATAAGTAAAATATTGAAATACGCTAAAGAAAAGAAAGCAGATATAGTAATTTATGGACACACTCACCTACCTTTCTTTACTTATATTAATGGAATATATTTAATAAATCCTGGAAGTGCTACTGGAGTAAGATCCGGAGAGATAGAAGAAAGTNTAAAATCTGTAGCTATTTTATCTTTAAAAAACAAAATNAAAGTTAAGTTTAANATATTAAAATAAAATTTATAAACATATAAACTTACAATAACATTTTTTATTGTTACGCAAATCTTTATTGAAAGTTAAGAAATATAAATACATATTTTAATATACTATTAATGAGTAATGACATACAAATATGTAATGAATATTTAAGAGAAATAGATTATGAAACTTGGCGTAAACTTATAGAGCATGTTAGAGAACGTTGTAAAGAAGATATGGAATTTTACAAAAAAATAGCTAGTGAATTGGAACAAAAATTTATAGAAACAAATAAAACAATTAGAAAACTTAAATTAAACCTCTTTTACCTAATTTTTAAAAGAGAAATAATTAAAATGCTTGAAAAAGAAAAAAAGAGACTTGAAGAAGAATTGGAACATACTTATAATAAATATAAATCTTCCAAAAATTGTTATATAGAAAATAGCAAAATAATAGAATTCGTTGAGAAAGGTAAAGAAAGTTATAGATTTTTTATAACAAGCGAAGGACAGCCAGCTGTCATGTATTCTCCAGAAATGTTAAGAGGAAATAAACCACCCTACCATATATAATTTTTAGATTATTATTTTGGCAAATATTGTGATAAAATCAAAGCTGTATTCATTGCTTTTCTTAATAACAATTCTATAGAATCCTTTGTTGGTATACCTGTTTTTACAGATACTTTTATTGCATTTTCGTATCCCTTTCTTAATAATAATCTTATAGAATATTTTGTTGGATATGCTATTTCTACAGAAACTGCAACAGCTTTTCTAAAAGCATTTTTAAGATCTTCCAAATATTTTTCTAATGGTATAGACAAAATATCTGATGTATATAGCACTCCTTTATCATATACTAATAAAATAGATAGTTTTACTGGTATTGGTTTTATATTTAGCTTTTGCAATAATGAAGCTAAATCTTTAGATATTTTTTCACCTTTTTTAGCTACTAATTTTTCTTCGGCTATTACAATCTTTCCTCCTTCTACTTTTACATTTAGACCAAATTTTTTTAGTTCAGATAAAATAGGACCTGGGGAAAATGGTGTAGGACCTGCTGGTATTATTATATCTTCTAATACTATTTCTTCAGGCCTTGCAGCCCTATATGTTTTGTTTTCTTCCAAAATTTTATTTAAAATAAATGGATTTGTTTCCTCTTTAGGCAATAATAAAGTTACTGTAATTCTTTTATTTTCCTTAAGTTGTTTTATAATTTCTTCATAAACGGAATTTTCTTTTGAAAGTATTTCTAAAGCTTTTATTAATAGTCTTTTCCTAACAACTTTTACATTTATATTTTTATTTTTTAAAATTTCTCTTATTTCTTGCAAAGAACTTGAAGGAATATCCATAGCATTTGCTATAGCAAATGTTTTAGCATTTTTCAATTCATTATATAAATTATTAACATATTCTATTTTCCAGGGGGCTACCATTTTATAATATTCTAATAGAAGGTCCCATTGTTAGCTTTAGATAAATACTATCTATAGATTGCTTACCACCAGGTATTCTATTAAATAACCAATTCATAACATGTTTTGTATTTTCTACAACATCTTCAGGTTTCATAGCTTCTGTTCCTACAGGTATTCCGAATGTTAAATGTTTTTTAATAGAAACTCTAACAAGATTTTGCATCCTTAAATATAACTTTTCTAAAAATTCCTTGTTAGCATTATCTGGGAATATCATACCATATTTTGGATTTGGCATTTTATCCCTAGGACCTAGATATTTACCTAAATATTTACCTAAATCAATCATCATTGAAGCTTGAGAAACAAAATGATAATTTCTCCTAGCAATTTCTTTAGCTTTTCTTTTATTTTCTGCCAATTCTTTTAATTCATCTCTAGTAAGAACTTCGTCAAAAACTTCTTTTGCTATTTTTTCCAATTCAGGACCAACTATAGCACAAACTCTTACTTTCTTCCCCCTTCCTTTAGGCAATTCTATATAATCTAATATTCTATTTTCTGTTTTCTTAAGATCATAATTCTTTGTCAAATTTACAATTAACTCATAAGTTTGGATAAATTTTCTTTTTTTAGTTTTATTTAAAAGGGTTTGAATAGTTTTAACGTCCATCATATTTAAATTAACAAAATATTTAAAAAATAATTATTTCTTTTTTAACAACTCAAATATTTTATTTATATTAGAAAATTGCCCTAAGACTTTTTTTATATAGTATCTTATATAAAATACAGAAATTGCTATACCAAGAAATAAACCAATTATAAGACCAATTATAAAAGATATAAGATCCATTATTCGTATTTCTTTATAATATCATCATATTTCCCTTCATCTACCTCCTTTATTACTTCTTTTGGATTTTTTCCTTCCACAGTAACACCCATTGAAACCAAAGTTCCCAAAACAAGTTTAACAGCAGATTTTAGCTTTGTAGTATTCATATCCTTTATTTTCATCTTTGCTATTTTTACTATTTGCTCAAATTTTAAATCTCCTACTATTTCTTTACTAGGATTATGTGCTGCGGTTTCTATTCCTAATTCTTTTTTAACTAATGCGGAAACTGGCGGTGTTCCTACCTCTATTGTATATTCTTTAGTATCTATATCTACTATTAATTTGACAGGTACCTGCATTCCTCTAAAATCCTTAGTAGCTTCATTTATTTTTGCTATAACTTCACCAACATTCAATTTTAATTGACTTAATTTAGGGGCTATAGTAGGACCGGGTTTTACATTACCCCCCTCTACTAATAATTCTATGATTTCTTTTTTACCCATTTTATCATCTAAAAGAGAATTTTTTTAAATTATTAATCTAAACCTTCTTAATGAATATTAAAAATTTATTTGAAGAATTACATAGTGTTTGGAAAGTAGCAAAAAAACCAGATTGGGAAGAAACAAAGCAAATGGTATTAGTAACATTAATTATTTCATTAATGATTGGCTTTTTCGGCTTATTGATATTTGTAATAATTCAATATATTTTATAAAATGCCATTCTATGCTGTAAGAGTCATATCTGGGAAAGAAGAAATAGCAGCAGAACTCTTAGCTGCAGAAGCTAATAAACAAATGCTAGAAATATATTCTGTAATAGTTTTACCTGGTTTGAAAGGATATATAATAGTTGAGGCAAAGAATCCATTAGAAGTTCAAAGAGCAATATTCGGATTGAGATATGTCAGATCAGTAATACAGGAAGAAGTTAATCCTGAAGAAATATTTAAACATCTAGAAGAAGTAAAGAAAGTTGAAGAATTCAATAGAGGTGATATAGTAGAAATACTAATGGGTGCTTTTAAGGGTACTAGAGCTAAGGTTATAAAAGTAGATACTAAAAAAGAAGAATTAACAGTAGAATTATTAGATACTCCAGTTCCATTAAATATAACAATACCCGTAACCGGAGTAAAATTAATTAAAAAAAGTACTGAATAATTTAAGCTATAATTTCTATTCCTAATTCTTTTTCTAATTCCTTTTTCTCCTTTTCTTCCAATTCTCTCTTTTTAACTTTTCTAATAAATGTTGGTACAGATTTTAATTTAGTTATTACTACAGATGTCCTTATATAATTCTTCTTTCCTTCTTCAAATGTAATACCATATATTAATTTAGCCTTTGGATCTAATACGGATCTAACATTATCTAATATTTTCTTTATATCTTCTGGTGTTATATCTTCTGAAGCTGTAATTCTTACTAATGCTGCTTTAGCTCCGGTTATATCTAAATCTATTAATGGATTATTTAATGCTCTTTCTATAGATTCTATAGCCCTATTTTCAGAATCAGATTCGCCAACACCAAACAAACCATAACCAGAGCCAGATACAATAGATTTAAAATCTGCAAAATCTACATTTATATATCCTGTTTTAGTTAATAATTCTGTTAATTCTTTTAAAGCATTGGCTAAAATAGAGTCTGCTACTTTAAAAGCTTGTTTAATAGGAATATTTGGATATAATTCTAATATTTTATCATTTGGTATTATAATTAATAAATCAGCGTGTTCTTCTAATCTGCTTAAACCATATTCAGCATTATCCCATATATTTACACCTTCTACAGAAAATGGCCAAGTACAAATTGCAATCACTAATGCCCCCATTTTTTTAGCAATTTCAGCAATTACTGGAACAGATCCCGTACCAGTACCTCCACCAAGACCACATGTTACAAATACAACATCAGCCCCTTCAATTGTCTGTTTTAATTCTTGTTCAGACTCTTTAGCAGCCTCCTCCCCTAATTTTGGATCTTTTCCTGCACCAAGACCTTTAGTAAGCTGTTTACCTATTAATATTTTTTTATGAGCCCTAACATTTAGCAAATGTCTTACATCTGTGTTAATAGCAATTAATTCTGCACCATATATACCCATCTCATATAATCTTTCTATTGTATTACTACCCCCTCCACCACAACCAAACACCTTTATTTTTTTAATAGTTTGAGAAAGGTATTCCTCTAATTCTCTATCAACAACATTTTCCCCTACCATCTTAAAAAATACTGGAATGAATATTTTTTAATTTTTCTATAATAGTTAAACGTTGGATTGCTAAAAAAGTATTAACAAACAAACGCTATTTAAATATTCATTCATCTATAACTCAATGAAATGGCTAGAAATAAAATATATAGGATACCTTAAAGATACAAACACTATAGTAGATTATACAAAAAATCCTATTATAGTACCAATAGGGAAAGGTATTTTATATTCATTCTTAGAAAAAGCATTAGAAAATGTAGAAATAGGAAAAACATATGTTTTTAATTTTATTAAACCGTTTGGAGAAAGAAAAGACGAATTAATAAAAATAATACCCCTTTCTGAATTTATAAAAAGAAATATAAGACCATTTCCAGGTCTTATAGTTAATGTAAATGGAGTAAGGGGTGTTGTTAGAAGCGTGTCCGGGGGAAGGGTTATAGTAGATTTTAATCATCCATTAGCAGGAAAAGATTTAGTATATGAAATAGATGTAATTAGAGAAGTAAATAGCTTAGAAGAAAAAATAAAAGGATTGCTAGAATTTCTTTTTGGAATTAGTAGAGAAAAAATATCTGTAAATATAGAAAATAATAAAATAAAAGTTGCAATAGATAATAATCCATTAATAGATGAGCAAAAAGAAATATTAAAGAAATATATAGAAGAGCTTAAAGATTGTGAAATATTATAAATTTTATTTTATGTTTTTAAAAAATAAGGGCCGGTAGCTCAGCCTGGGAGAGCGGCGGGCTCTTAACCCGCAGGTCGGGGGTTCGAATCCCCCCCGGCCCGTATTGTATAAAAATCTAAATCCATATTACTAACAATTTTATTAGCTTTTATAGTCTTTAATATTTCAAAAATTATTTTATTTTTAAGTAATATTCTAATAAAATTAGCCCAAACTAAATAACGATGAAATAAATAATAAATTATTTTATCATATAATTTTAATGATACATTGTATGTCAAATATTTATATATAATTTCACTAGCTATTTTTGCCTGAATAATAGAATATATAATTCCCCCTAAACTAAATTGCTTTAAATATCCTGTAGATTCCCCAACAGATATCATATTATCTTTTGATAATATTTTCTCTGGTTTGTTTTTTATAATATCTGAATAAAAATAATCATACTTTTTTATTCCAAATCTTTTAATAAAAAATAAGAACCTATTTATATTCAAATTTTTATCTATAATACCAACTAAAGAATATTCATCATAACCAACTACCCAACCAAAATACTCTTTAGAGAATTTTTTATCTAAAAATATTTTTATATCATTCTCTTTAATATCTTTTGTATGTATTTCCATACCAATTACAAAATTTTTTATATTTTTCAAACCATATAATTTTCTAACTAAACCAAAAGGACCTGTAGCATCAACTATTACTTTATAATTTATTCTTCTATTATTAGTTACAGCTATTTTTCTATTTTTTATATATTTTAGCTCCTCCTTTAATAATACATTAATTTTTTCCTTTATTTTTTCATATATTTGAATATCTAACATAGGTCTATTTAATAAAACCATATAACTATTCCTAGCTATTACTTCAAATGAAGAACCTCTATTATAAAATATTGCTTTTTTATATTTCTTCAAAATAATATTCTTAGAAACAGGTAACAAATTAAATATTTTATTGCTTACTAGTCCTGTATCTCTTATAGGATATCCTATTTTTTCCTTTTTATCAATAATTATTATATTCACATCCTTTTTTGATAAAAAATATGATAATGACAGACCAGCAATCCCAGCCCCTACAATTAAAACATCAGTGTCCAAAATTTCTTTTAACATTTTTAAACCATTCTATAGCCTTTTCCATATCTTCTATAGTAACATCTGGCCAGTATTTATTTATAATATAAATCTCCGCATAAGCTGATTGATATATTAATAAATTAGATAATCTTGAAAAACCACCAGTTCTAATTATTAAATCAACATCATTTTTAACCCATAAATTATTTCTAAATTCTTCTTCATCCAATTTATCCAAATTTTTTATATTTTTTATAGCATTTAATATCTCTAATCTTCCACTATATATAAGTAAAAAATTCATTATTTTTTTGCTGTTATCCTTTGTCATCTCCATTACTTTTTTTACTTTATCATACAATTTTTTTGGAAGTTTTTCCAATAAACCAACAAATTTTATTCTTACACCGTTTTTTATTATTTTATTAAATATTTCGTTTTTCCCTTTAATAATATCTGTTAAATATTTATCTAATAATTTAAACAAAAAATTTAACTCTATTTTTGATCTACTCAAAAAATTTTCATATGAAAGGGTATAAAAAGATAATTCTTTTATATTTGTACTTAACCACCAATCTAATATTTCCTCTGCTTTTTTTACACCATAATAATGTCCCATATATGAAGGTAATCCCCTCTCCCTAGCCCATCTCCTATTACCATCTGGAATTATTGCAAAATGATTAAGGATATTCATAATTATAAAATATTTCAAAATATTATTTAAAATATTTTTATGCAGATAAAAGTTGGTACTTGTGGTTTTCCGATTAGTAGGAAAAGATATTACAAAGAATTCTCAGTTATTGAATTAAACAATACTTTTTATAGCATACCAAATATAGAGTGGATAAAAAAACTAAGATCTGAAGCACCAGAAGATTTTGAATTTACTTTTAAAGCATTTCAGGGAATAACACATGATATAAGTTCTCCAACATGGAAAAGATCTAATATAAAAGATTATAAAAATTTAAAAGGAAAAGTTGGTCTTTTAAGACCAACAAAAGAAGTCTTCGAATTCTGGGAAAAACAAATTGAAATTGCAAAAACATTAAGATCAGAAATAATTATTCTACAACTACCAAATAGTTTTAAAGATACTGAGGAAAATATAAAAAATGCATATGATTTTTTAAGTAGTATTAAAAAAGAAATAAAAATTGGAATAGAATTAAGGGGATGGTCTAGTGAAAATATAAGAAAAATTTGTGAAGAATTTGATTTAATAGATGTAACAGATCCTTTTCATAGAGAACCAGTTTATGACTCAAAAATAAAATATTATAGATTACATGGAAGATATGAAAATGGAAAAATAATATATGACTATAATTATTCCGAAGAGGAATTGAAAAAACTTAAAGAAATTATATACAAATTCCATAAAGAAAAATCTTATGTTATGTTTAATAATTCTTATATGTATAAAAATGCTAAAGAGTTTTTATCATATATATGATTAAAATAAACTATTTATTGGAAATATCTTATGATGGAAAATATTTTCATGGTGTTATACCACAACAAAATGTAAAAACAGTATTAGGAGAAATTCTAAATTTTTATAACATAAAAAAATGTAAATATATTGTTATTTCTAGAACTGATAAAGGAGTTTCTGCAGAAAAAAATTATATAGAGTTATCTATAGATAAAGAAATAAAATGGGAAGAATTTAACCATCCTTATATAAAAATAAGTAGGGTGTTTGAATTAAAAGAATTTATAAATATAAGAAAATTTTCAAGAGGAAAACTATATTATTATTATTTGCCAAAAACTTTATTTGACGAAAAATATATATTTAAGCCAAAATATATAATAATTGAAGATTATAAAATAGAAATAAGAGGAGATGAAAAAGAATTTGATATTTCATTATATAAAGAAGCTGCTAAAAAATTTTTAGGAAAACATAATTTTAGTAATTTTGCTAAAGGAAAAGCAAAAAATGGCATATGCGAAATAAGAAAATTTGAAATAGAGGAAACGGATAATTATTGGCTAAATAAAATAGAGGGAAATAGATTTTTATATGAAATGATTAGAAGAATTATATCTTTTCTTGTATCAGTTGGTAAAAATAGATTCCCTATTGATAAAATAGATCTTGTTTTTAATGGGGTACTTGATCCTAAACCACCGCCAGCACCATCAGAATATTTAGTTCTTAAGAATATTTATTTAGATTGGGTAAAACTTGGTAGATACATAAAGAAGATATATTTATAAATAAAGACAATCATTTTTATTATTATGTACAAAGGGGTGGTAACATCATCACCCCCTTTATATGCTACTATTATTAAAAATTATGATAAAATTCAATACATCCCATCTGTAAAGCCTTCAGAAAGTTTAGTAAAAACACTAGATGAGATATTACACATTTGCAGCGCATGTATGAAAACAAACAGCAAAGAGATACATATGAGACCCAAAGATATAGGTCTTTACGTGAGTCTTAGAGCTATTCTAGAAAGATCAGAATACAATTCTCTTGGAGCCATCTTAGAACATTTACATAAAAGGTATGAAGAAGAACGCATCCTAGATTTACTGAGGGGGGCTTGTGAACATTATTACATAAAAGCATCAAAAAAATTTAGAGGATACTTACATGCGATATTAAATAAAGCCGAAAAAGAATATAATCCAAAAGACTGGAAAAAAGCTTTGAAATTAAGTATATTAACCGATCTCGTATTCACATCCCTATTATTACATGTAATTAGTCATAATGGTGGAAATACTGGAATAAAATTTGATAAAAATTATAAAGGTAGGGGATATTCAAAAGAATTAGAAGTATTAATAGAAAACCTAAATGAAATTATTTGGGAAACTATAGCAAAGGCTATATCCTATACATTTAAGAAAAACAATAANTTACATCAATTAAAAAGAAAAATAAAAGAAATAGCAGAACAATATAAGATATCTTATTCAGAACCTGAAGAATTTTCACCAATACACGTTGCCTCTGTACTTAAAGGATATATTGGAGGAGGATTTAAATATAAACTTCTAAAAGAAGATATTAGTAAAGAGATGGTAAAAATGAACCCAGATTTAGAAGCAGAATGGGAGAAACATGTAAAGAGTATATTAACTAAATTAGAAAGATTTTTAGATCTTCTATAATCTAGTTAAACTTACATATATAAAATGAGTTTTTCTTTTTTCTTAACTTTTTCAATTCTTCCAATAAAATATATACCTTTAGATAAATTTAAAATCATAAGACGATAATCGTATAAATAAACAACTTCTCTAATAACTTCATCTCCTCCTTCTTCCTTTCTCTCTATAAACAATTATTGAAAATATTTTATTTTCTATATCAGATTCTGTTAAATCATGTTTAATGTATTTTTTTAAACCCCTAATAGTTCTTCTAAAAAATATAAAATCTTCCAATTTTCCAGGTTTAAAAATCTTCGGATACCAATTAATATTTTCTTTAATCTCTATACCTAGATTGTATAAAAGGTAACATAAATTCAAAAGATTTTTCTTAATTTCAAGATCTTCAATTTCACGTTCTATACCTAGATCACCTAAATAAACATCCTTCCCCCCTTACTATAAAATCCAAATTCGCTTTTCCAGAATGTAAATTTAGAATTACTTTTTCTGGTGTAAAAATACCTCTTAAAGAATATGTTTTAGTAGGTTCAGGAGCTATATTTAGAACTATATAATCCAGATTCCTTAAGATATCAGTTAAATTGTCCATAAGTTTATTAGGATTTAAAACTTAAATGGGATATTTAAAAATGATAATAGTTTTAGTTACTACCCCAAAAAATGAAGGAGAAAAAATAGCTATAAAAATTTTAGAAAAAAGATTGGCTGCTTGTATAAATATTAAAAATGTAAAAAGCATATATTGGTGGGAAAATGAAATAAAAGAAGATGAAGAAGATTTGTTAATAATAAAAACTAGAGAAGATTTATTCGAAATGTTAAAAGACTTTATAAAAAGTATACATCCTTATAAGATTCCTGAAATAGTTGCAATTAAAGTAAAAGATGTAAATGTTGAATATCTAAATTGGTTAGAATCAGAAACTTCAATAAAAAAGATAAGAAATGTTGGAGAATCTTAAAAAAGCAGCAAAAATAGCTAAAGATGTAGTTAGATATTCAAAGAGCCTTCTAAAACCTGAAGTAAGTTTATTAGAAATAGCGGAATCTGTTGAACAAAAGATAAGAGATTTGGGTGGAGAACCAGCTTTTCCAGTAAATATATCTATCAATGAGATAGCAGCACATTATACCCCACAACCAGGAAACGACAAAGTATTAAAAGATGGGGATGTCGTTAAAATAGACTTTGGAGTTCATATAGATGGTTATATAGTTGATGTAGCTTATACGGAAGAAATTAATGATACTAGATACAAGGATTTAATAGAGGCAAGTAAACAGGCTTTGTTGAATGTTAAAAAAATAATAAGAAAAGAAATAGAATTGTGGGAAATTGGAAAAATTATAGAAAATACTATAAAGCAGTATGGTTTTATTCCAATATATAATCTTTCTGGACACAAAATTGACAAATATTTGCTACATACGGGTTTGAATATACCAAATTATAATAATGGTTCAAAAATTAAGCTAAAAGAGGGAATATATGCAATAGAACCTTTTGCAACAACTGGAATAGGATATGTAAAAGATGGACCTGGATCAAAAATATATTCAATAATAAATTATAGACCTTTAAGAGAACTAAAACTAAGAAAATTTTTGGATATTTTATATTCTAAGTATAAAAATCTTCCATTTGCATATAGATGGTTGTTACCGGATGCTAGTATAAATATAAATATAGATTTTGCTATAGAAATTTTAAAAAAGAATAAAATAATTTATGAATATCCTATTCTTATTGAAAAGTCTAAAGGAATAGTATCTCAACATGAAACTACATTTTTTATTAATAATGGTATACATGACCTTATGGATGTAGATTGAAGGCCTCTTGTCGTGATCTCATCTATTAGACGTCGTGGAGAACTAAAACCAAAAATTTTTTATATATGTAAAATACTCTAATATTATGGCAAAAAGAACAACTCCAATACCAATAGCCCCACTATATAGGATCTTGAGAAAAGCAGGGGCAACAAGGGTATCTGAAGAGGCAAAAAGAGAGTTTGTAGATGTAATAGTAAGTGTTGCTGAAAAGTTAGCAGAAAGAGCAATTGAATTGGCAAAACATGCAGGAAGAAAAACTGTACAAGAAGAAGATATAAGAGCTGCTAGAAAGGACGTTCTAAAATAAGGCATACTTTTTTATTTTTATAAATTTTAATTTATATTTAAAGTAGTTTATGAAAAAAGATAGAAATACATTAATAAATTTTTGCAAAAGAAATAACATAGATATTGAAATCCTTATTTCCAATGATACATCTACTTCTAAAAAAGTATTAGAAAAAACAAATATACCATTAGATAAAATAGGAAAAACAGTAATATTTGTAGATGAAAATAAAAATCCATTCGCAGTATTAATAAGAGCGATATATAAAATTTCTCAAAATGAGTTGGCAAAAATATTGGGTAAAAAGCATATTAGATTAGCAAAAGCCGAAGAAGTTATTAATTATACCGGATATGTTCCGGGAGGTATTTCCCCATTAGATCTTCCAATAAAATTAATATTAGACAAAGAATTATTAAATTACGATTATATTTGGGTTGGTGGTGGGGATACACAAACCCTAATAAAAGTAAAAATAAGTGATATTATAAAATTGCAAAATCCGCAAATTATAGAAGTTCCAAAGAAAAGAATTCAATAAATTCTGTGTAACCGTAGTTCATCATATTTCAGTGTCACGCCACCATCTTCATTTATGTTCCCCGCCAGGAGGAACCGGTTCATGAATCCCCGGTGCATGGCAAGCGGGGATAGATATTTATCTAATTAAGAATTTTATAATATTTGTTTAACAAAGATGTTTAAGCAATCTTAATATTGTCAGATAACTTAACAAAAATTATGATTAATGAATATAAAGTATGGTTAGAAATTCAAGGAAAATCTAAAAATACTATAAAAACATATAATAATGTGATAAAAAAATTCCTAGAATTTTTTTCAAATTATTATAATATATCTGATATTCAAGAAAATATCTTAAAAGCATATATTGATAAAAACCTTATATTTAAATTTTTAGCTGAACAAAAAGTAAAAAGAAATTTAGATACAAATTCTTTAAGATTATATACAAGAGCTCTATCTTCTTTTCTTAAATTTTTAGGATTAGAAGATATAGCAAAACAATTAAAAGCTCCAAAAGTTGATAAAAGATTACCAAAATTTATAACATATGAAGAATTCCTAGAATTAATAAAAAATGCGAAAAATAAAAGAGAGGAAATGATAATAAAATTTTTATTTTATACAGGAGTAAGAGTTTCTGAATTGGTAAATATAAGAGTTGAAGATATACTATGGGATCTAGGTTTAATAAGAGTTTATGGAAAAGGTGGTAAAGAGAGATTTATACCATTACCAGATTTCTTCTTGGAAGAATTAAAAGAATATGTAAAAAATATAAAAAATAATAAATTATTTCCTCTATCAACAAGACATGTAGAAAGAATAGTAAAGAATGTTGCAAAGAGATCTGGAATAAATAAAAAAATTACTCCTCATGTATTAAGACATTCTCTAGCTACAACATTATTATCAAAAGGTGTTGATATTAGATATATTCAAGAAATATTAGGACATTCTTCTTTATCTGTAACACAAGTATATACACATGTTATACCTGAAAAGCTAAAAGAAATATACAACAAAGTATTTAACAAAATATGAGAAAAAGGAAAGCTGCAAATTATGAAAGAGATCTTCAAAAAAAATTGTGGGATTATGGATTTGCATGTTTTAGAATAGCCGGTTCTGGTTCTTCACCATTACCAGCCACAGATCTTCTTGCATTTAAAAACAAAAAAGTTTATGCTATAGAAGTAAAAACTACCAGAAATGGAATAATTTATTTAGACAGAGAACAATTAAGAGAATTGGAAGTAATAAAAGAAGCAGGAATAGAAGTTTATATAGCTGTAAAATTCATAGGATCAAAAAAAGGATGGATGCTAATAGAACTAGACAAAGTTTTAAAAGATAATAAATTAACAATTGAAAGATTAGAAAAAGAAGGAATAAAATTAGAAGATTTTGTTAAAAATAAATAATTTAAAACTAATTTAGAAAATTATTTTATAAGGGCCCGTAGTCTAGCGGCAGGACGCCGGCCTTGCAAGCCGGAGATCCCGGGTTCGAATCCCGGCGGGTCCAATTTTTATGCTATAATACATTTTGACCAACCACAATCTATACAAGTTACACATCCACTTTCATGTTTTAAATTAATACTATTACAAATAGGACATTTTTCTATATCAGAATTATTAATTTCTTTAATCTTTATAGATTCTGTTAATTTTGGGACTTCTAGTTTTATCTTAGGTATAATATTTTCTTCCAATAATTCATAATACCACTTTGGCGGATGTATTTCTAAAGTTATCATTATATTTAGTGTTTTATTATTAATTTTTCCTTCTTTAATAAATTTTAAAACTTCTTTTATTCTTCTTTTGCTGGCTTCTGTAGGTGCATAATATACTTGCTTTGATTTTGATCCTTCTCTGTATATTGTTATTCCTTTACAACCCATTCTATATGCTAATAAATAAGCTTTCAATACATCCTCTGGTTCCACCCAATTAGGCATATTAATAGTTTTTGAAATACTTGTTGTTATCCATAACTGAACAACTGCTTGAGCTCTAATATGATCCCACCAAGGTATATCTAATGCTGTTACAAATACCTTTCTCATATCCTCTGGTATTTCCTCTATACCTTGTACACTACCACCATTTTTTGCAATTTTTTCTAATATTTCTTCTTTATACAATCCTCTTTCCTTTAATTGTCTCTCAAATTCTATATCTACATAATAAAATTCTCCAGCAGTAACTTTCTTTTCATAAACTAAAGCATATTGTGGTTCTATTCCAGAAGAAACATCTACTAACATTGAAATAGAACCAGTAGGTGCTACAGATGTTACTTCTAAATTTCTTATACCATATTTCTTTATTTGCTCAACTAGGTAATTCCAATCTAAAGTCCATAATTCCTTATGATAATACCCTTCAACTGGTAATTCTCCATCTTTATAAGTTGTTTTATCGTATAATAGAAATGTCCCTCTTTCTTTAGCCCTTTCTACAGATTCCAACATTGAATAATATGTTAACCATTCAGAAACTTTTCTCATAAACTCAAAACCTTCCTCAGAATTATAAGGAATTTTCAATGCAAATAAAGCATCTGCTAAACCCATAAAACCTAAACCTATTCTTCTAACATCTTTTGAAGCTTTTTCTATTTCAGGTAAAGGATATTTATTTACATCTATAACATTATCTAAGAATCTATAAGCCCATTTGATTGTTTCTTTATATTCTTCCCAATCAAAATATCTTTCTCCGTTTTTTTCTTTAACAAAAGCATATAAATTAATAGAACCTAGATTACAAGATTCGTATGGATATAATGGTTGCTCCCCACATGGATTAGTAGCTCTTATATAACCTCTATATTTAAACATAACATTTCTTCTATTTATATTATCCATGAATAAAACACCTGGATCTCCTGTTTTCCAAGCTAAATACGCAATATCTTCTAATATTTTTTTTGGATTAGTATAACCAAAAATAGCCTCTTTTGGTATCTCATTAAGATTTGGGGGAAAATCTAATCCTAATTTTCTTAAAATTCTGGGATTTAACAAAGGATAATCTTTTCCCTCTTCATAATATTTCCAAAAGTCCGGTGTTATCATAACTGATATATTAAAGTTTTCTAAAGCACCTTCTTGTTCTTTAGCCCTTATAAATTTATATATATCCGGATGCCATATTTCTAAAATCCCCATATTTGCACCTCTTCTCTTCCCACCTTGTTTTACAACATCTGTTACAGTATCTATTATTTTCATAAATGAGACAGGACCAGAAGCTATACCACCTGTAGATGCAACAACATCACCTTCAGGTCTTAATTTAGAATAATTAATACCAACACCTCCACCTGATTTAAATATTAATGCAGCATCTCTAGCTGCTTTCATTATAGATTCCATATCATCATCTATATCTATTACAAAACATGCTGATAATTGTCCTAATCTTGCTCCAGCATTAAATAATGTTGGAGAATTTGGCATAAACTTTTTAGAAGCCATTAATTCAAAATATTTCTCGTAATTTTCATAATATTTTTCAAATTCACCATTTTTAAGCATATTCAAAAATTCTGACCAACTAACTTTCATTTTTCCTTGAGAATTTAATTCATCATATAAATATTTTATTCTTTCTAAATGATAT
>Ga0065719_106702_pt1 | contig 16315 bp, 18 predicted proteins | sample GBSCel85sediment_FD_59106 | JGI IMG/M metagenome (GOLD analysis project Ga0065719, IMG submission 59106) | Hot spring sediment microbial communities from Great Boiling Spring, Nevada - Cellulolytic enrichment CS 85C v3 (version 3) | ecosystem: Environmental > Aquatic > Thermal springs > Hot... | reverse complement strand
ATTGGAGCTGCTGCAGTTGGTGCAATAGCCGAAGACAGGGGCTTTCTTGGACTTGGACTGCTGTTCACAGTCATTCCAGAAACGATAGTCATCTTCGGCTTGGTCATAAGCTTTATACTGATGTTCGCCTATGGGTGAACGTAATGCCCCTAGATGCCGTGCTCAAGGAGATAAGAATAAAGGGGGAAGAGGAAGTTAAGAGGATCGAGGAGGAAGCTAAAAGAGAAGTTGAAAAGATAATAAAAGAGGCGAAAATTGAAGCTGAAGCTTTGATCAAAAAGGCGAAGGAAGAAGCAGAAAAAGAAGGAGAAGCTTTGAGAAAACAGGAGATATCGAGCCTAAACTTGGAAATGAAGAGACTGATGCTTGCAAAGCAGAAGGAGATAACGGATGAAGTGTTCAAAATGCTGAGAAAAAAGATTGCCGAGATGGATGAAAAGATGAGAAAGGAGCTTATAAAGACGCTGATTGAAAAGAATGCCAAAGACAACATGAACCTTTACGTTAGAAAGGAAGACGAGAAAATAGTCAGAGAAATCCTAGAAGAGCTAAAGATGAATCTAAAAATAGCCGGAAACATTTCTGCCCTTGGGGGAATAATAATCGAAGATCCGAGCGGGGAGGTGAGGGTTAATCTTACTTTTGACGAGCTTCTAAACCAGCTATATGAAAAGAAGCTGAACGAGGTGGCAAAAGTTCTGTTCGGGTGATGACAATGATTTCAAGGACAAAAGCGGCCTATGCATACATAGTTGCAAGGACAAAAGTGATGAAGAGCAAACTACTGAAACCAGAGGATTTTAGAAAGCTACTGAACATGAGCTTTGACGAGATAATGAGATTTCTCGAAGAGACCGAATACAAAAAGGAGATCGACGAAGTGGCCTACAAATACACAGGCCCAAAGCTTCTGGATTATGCAATATTCACGAACCTAGCTAAAACGTATAAAAAGATATATAGCGTCTCATTTGGAGATGCAAGGGCTTTAATTGGTCAATACTTAAAGAGATGGGACGTTTGGAACTTGATAAACATTCTTAGAGGGAAAAATGCAAACCTGCCCAATGAAATGATAGAAGAGACCCTTGTGCCTGCCGGAGAATTCAGCCAAGATTATCTGCGAAGCCTTTTGACCAAAGACATCAGCGAAATAGTCAAAGAGCTTGAAGCCTCGCCTTATCACGATGCCCTGTCAAAGATTGGAAGTGTCCCGATGAACGTTGTTGAAGACGAGCTCTGGAAAGCATACTACAAAAACTTGCTCTCGATAAAGGCCAGCGATTTCGAGAGCAGGATATTCATAAACTTCGTGAGAATGGAAATAGATCTAAGGAATGCAAAAACATTGTTAAGGCTCAAGGCCGAAGGAGATACAGCTGAAGAGATAATCGCCCGCATAATTCCCGGAGGCTACGAACTGACAGAAGATGAGGCAAGAAAGCTCGCGACGATGACCTTCGATGAAATGGTAAAGGCAATGGAAGGTTTCTGGTTCTGGAAGATTTCGAGCATTTCTGACCTTTCAAGAGCGGAAATCGAATTTGACAAAGTCTGGATTGAAACACTGGCAAAGAGGGCAAGCAATTATCCGCTGAGCATACTTCCAGTGCTTCAGTATATAGTGCTAAAGAAGGTAGAAGTTGACGATCTAAGAATAATCGGATGGGGAAAGTGGTATGGTCTGCCGAATGAGGAAATCGAAAGACAGCTGGTGATACTATGAAGATGGCGGTAATAGGAGACATGGATTTCGTTATAGGATTCATGCTTGCCGGAATAGTTGACATCTATGAAGTGAAGAGCGATGAGGAGATCGTTAAAGCTGTTCAGGATGTTTTAAGGAGAAAGGATATTGGTGTTGTCGCTATAAAACCCGAATTCCTGAAAAAGCTTCCCGTTGCACTCAAAAGGGAAATAGAAGAGAGGGTTGAGCCTATATTTATTGCACTTGGTGTAACGGGAGGTGTTGAGGAGATTAGAGAAAGAATTAGAAAGGCGATAGGTGTTGACCTATGGAAGTAAGCGTGGGTGAAATATTTAGGATTTCCGGGCCACTTGTCGTTGCTGAAGGGCTAAAAGCGAGGATGTATGATCTGTGTAGGGTTGGAGAAGAGAAATTGATGGGAGAAGTCGTTGGACTGGCTGGAGATAAAGTTCTGATTCAGGTATACGAGGATACATCTGGTCTTAGGCCTGGAGAGAAAGTGATAAATACTGGAATGCCTCTCAGCGTTGATCTTGGGCCAGGAATGATAGGAAACATCTACGATGGTGTGCAGAGACCTCTTCCAGTGCTAAAGGAAGTGAGCGGAGACTTCATAAGCAGAGGAATTGATGCTCCGGGAATTGATAAGAAAAAGAAGTGGGATTTCCAGCCACTGATAAAGAAAGGAGATGAAGTAAAAGCTGGACAGATCATAGGAAAAGTTCAGGAAACAGAAGTTGTTGAGCACAGAATTCTTGTACCTCCCAATGTCAAAGGTGGAAGGGTAAAGGAAGTCTATTCCGGAAACTTCACGGTCGATGAAACAATTGCAGTTCTCGAAGATGGGACTGAGCTCAAGATGGCTCACAAGTGGCCTGTGAGAATTCCAAGGCCTTATATAGAAAAGTTGCCACCAGTAGTTCCCCTGCTGACGGGACAGAGAATTCTGGATACCTTCTTCCCGATAGCAAAAGGCGGAACCGCGGCAATTCCAGGACCATTCGGAAGTGGAAAAACGGTGACTCAGCACCAGCTTGCCAAGTGGAGCGATGCGAACATCGTAGTCTACATAGGCTGCGGAGAACGTGGCAATGAGATGACAGAAGTTCTTGAGGAATTTCCAGAGCTAATAGATCCAAGGACTGGAAAGCCACTGATGCTCAGAACTGTGCTTGTGGCAAATACTTCAAACATGCCTGTAGCTGCAAGAGAGGCGAGCGTTTACACTGGAATCACGATAGCAGAATACTTCAGAGATATGGGCTACGATGTAGCTCTTCAGGCAGATTCAACTAGCAGATGGGCGGAAGCGATGAGAGAGCTCTCTGGAAGACTTGAAGAGATGCCGGGCGAAGAAGGATATCCAGCATATCTTGCATCAAGACTTGCAGAATTCTATGAAAGAGCTGGAAGAGTAAGAACGCTGAGCGGAGAAATAGGTAGCGTAAGCGTAGTAGGTGCAGTTTCACCGCCTGGCGGTGACTTCAGCGAGCCAGTTACGCAGAACACGCTGAGAATAGTTAAGGCATTCTGGGGACTCGATGCAAAGCTTGCAAGCAGAAGACACTTCCCGGCAATAAACTGGCTCATAAGCTATAGCCTGTATACAGCCACACTGGCGGAATGGTATGAAAAGAATGTTGCCCCAGACTGGAATGAACTCAGAACTTGGGCTATGAGCATACTGCAAGAAGAAGCTACATTGCAGGAAATCGTTATGCTCGTAGGTAGCGACGCACTGCCGGAATCGCAGAGAGTTCTTCTGCTGGTTGCAAGAATAATAAGAGAATTCTACCTGGCACAGCATGCTTATCATGAAGTGGACAGCTACTGCGATATCAGAAAGCAATACGACATGCTGAAGGCAATCAAGACACTTAACGATTGGTTCTACAAGGCACTAGAAATGGGAAAGACATACGATGAAATAGAAAAAGTCGAAGGTCTAGACGAGTTCATGAAGAGCAAACTGGAGCCCGACTACAAGACTGCGATGAACAAGGCGATGGAAAAGATAAAGATGAACCTGGGGGTGTGAATTATGGAGGAGTATAGAACCATAACGCAGGTAGCTGGGCCGCTGGTTTTCGTTGAAAAGACGAAGCCGGTAGCATATGGAGAGCTAGTTCAGATAACTTTGCCGGACGGATCCGTCAGAAAGGGGCAAGTGCTGGATACATCGAAGAACATAGTAGTCGTTCAGGTTTTCGAGGGGACAAGGGGAATAGACAAAACTTGCAGTGTGCGCTTTACAGGAGACATAGTGAAGCTGAACTGCTCAAAGGATATGCTGGGAAGAATTTTAAGCGGTTCAGGAGAGCCAATAGATGGCGGTCCGCCGATAATTCCTGAAGAAAGACTGCCAATAGTGGGTTCAGCTATAAATCCCTATGCAAGGAAGTATCCTAGGGAGTTCATCCAGACGGGAATTTCCGCCATAGATGGGATGAACACACTGGTAAGAGGCCAGAAGCTGCCGATATTCAGCGGTAGCGGATTGCCCCATAACGATATAGCCCTTCAGATAGCAAGACAGGCAAAGGTTCGCGGACAAGAAGAAGAGTTTGCAGTAGTCTTTGCGGCGATGGGAATAACTTATGAAGAAGCATACCAGTTCATGAAGGAATTCGAAAGAACCGGAGCATTGGAAAGAGCTGTGGTTTTCCTGAATCTGGCAAAAGATCCAGCAATAGAGAGGCTGATAACACCGAGAATGGCTCTAACAGCTGCGGAGTTCTTGGCATACACATACGACTATCACGTCTTAGTAATTCTTACAGACATGACGAACTACTGCGAAGCTCTTAGAGAGATAAGCGCTGCCAGAGAAGAAGTGCCGGGAAGAAGAGGATATCCGGGATACATGTACACAGACCTTGCGACGATATACGAGAGAGCGGGAAGAATTAGGGGCAGAAAGGGGACGATAACTCAGTTCCCAATTCTAACCATGCCTGCAGACGATATAACGCATCCGATTCCGGATCTGACTGGATATATAACTGAAGGGCAGATCGTTTTAAGCAGAGAACTGCATGCAAAGGGGATATATCCTCCAATAAACGTCCTTCCATCGTTAAGCAGGCTGATGAAGGAAGGTATTGGTCCGGGAATGACCAGAGAAGACCACAGACAGCTCAGCGATCAGCTCTATGCTGCCTACGCTGAAGGGGTTGATCTTCGCGGACTCGTGGCCATAGTGGGTGAAGAAGCTCTGAGTGAGAGAGACAGAATGTTCCTGAAGTTTGCAGACGAGTTTGAAAGAAGATTCGTCGGTCAGGGCAAATACGAGGACAGAGATATAGAGACAACTCTCGACCTGGGCTGGGAGCTGCTCGCAATGCTTCCAGAAAGAGAGCTGACAAAGATAGAGAGAAAGTGGATAGAAAAGTATCATCCAGCATACAAGAAAAAGGCAGCTTCATCCTAATTTTTTGAGGGATAGAGATGCCAGAGGTNCAACCGACNAGAATGGAACTGATAAAGCTCAGAAGAAGAATCAGAATGGCAATAAGGGGGCATGCGCTGCTTAAGATGAAAAGAGACGGCCTTATAATGGAGTTCAGAGAGTTGCTTGAAGAGGCAAAGGTGGCAATCGGGAAAATGGTGGAAAACTACAANAAAGCCCAGCAAAAGCTTCTGATTGCAATGGCAGTGGATGGCTACACAGCTTTGAGATCCATNGCTTTAGCTTGCTGTCTTGTTCAGCCCGATTTTGTCGTGAAGAAAAAGAGCATAATGGGAGTCGTAGTTCCGGTGATAAAGAGGGAAAAAATTGCCAGAAAAGCAGTTGAAAAGCCCTACGGAATTTTGAGCACGAGTATAAGAGTTGACGAGGCCGTTACAGCCTATGAGGAGCTCGTGGATTCAATCCTAGAAGTTGCGGAAATAGAGACGACGATAAGAAGGCTTCTGGAAGAAATCGAAAGAACGAAGAGAAGAGTCAATGCTCTAGAATATAGAGTTATCCCCAGAATGCAGGAGCTGGCGAAGTTCATAGCCTTCAAGCTGGAAGAGATGGATAGGGAGAACATAATAAGGCTGAAGAAGCTCAAGACGAAAAAGGCGAAGAGGTAGAAAAATTTTTAAATCTTTTTTGAAAATATTTTCATGGATTTTTCAGAACTGGCGGATTTCTACAAGAAGCTCGGTGGCGATTTTAAGGAGTTCAAAAAGATCCAGGCACAGCCGGAAGTTGGTCTGAAATTTTCCTACTCCAAAAGGATAACCGAAGCAGACGTTGGACTTTTTGGTCTTATATCCGGCGATCTAAATCCGATCCATTTCGATGAAGAGTTTGCGAAAAAAACGAAGTTCGGCGGTAGAGTTGTGCACGGAATGCTGACGACAAGCTTGGTTTCAGCAGCAGTTGCAATGCTTCCTGGAACAGTTGTTCTGCTAGAAACAAGCTTCAGCTATCTTGCACCCGTAAGGATTGGAGACATCGTTAACGTGGAATGCGAGATAGCTGAAAAGGAGAAAAACAGGTTCAGGGTAAAGGTTGACTGCAGGGTTGGAGAAAGAAAAGTTGTGGAAGGCTGGGTAAGAATACTGATATGGTGATAGAGACAATAAGGGAAAAAGGAGCGGACTTCTTCGTAATGCAATCCGGAAACGCCAATTTTCTGTATGCAACGAAGTTCAGAAGTTCCTCGATGATGTTCTACATAGTCGGAACAGATGGAACAGAGCTTTTGCTGCTGCCGGAAATGGAGCTTAGGAGGGCTTTAAGAGAGAGCAGAGTTAAAGAAATTGCGAGCTATGAAATGCTCGGATATGAGGAAAAGATCAAGGAGTTCAAAAATCCAAAGAATGCGATTGCCGAAATACTGGTTCAGGTTCTGAAAGAAGGAAGAGCGAAAAAGGTTTTGATTCCGAACGATTTTCCCTCTTTTTTTGCCTTCATACTTCAAAAGAACATGGAAGTCGAAGTCATAGACAACCCCTTTTTAAAGCAAAGAGCGATTAAGAGTGGCCAAGAAGTGGCTGAAATCAGGGAGAACTGCCAGAAAATCGTTCAGATTTTTCCAAAAATAATGAAAATGATTAGGAATAAAAGATCGTCGTGTGAAGAAATAAGAAGCTTTCTTGAAAAAGAGCTGTGGATTCGCGGTTTGATAGCTGAAGATACGATATGCTCAACTGGAAAGCTTTCCGCAGATCCGCACGAGCTCGGAAGCGGAAAAATAGAGGAGCATGTTCTAATCGACGTCTTTCCGAGAAACAGAAAAGGTTACTATGCAGATTTTACGAGAACTGTTATAATCGAGCAGAACTCCAAGCTGAAGGAAATGCTTTCGGCTGTAATAGAAGCGCAGAAAAAAGCCTTTTCAATGCTGAGAGATGGAGTGAATGGAAGAGATGTCCACAACGCTGTAAAAGATGTTCTCAGGAGTTACGGATTTGAAACAAAAAAGGGAGAGGGATTCATACATTCAACCGGCCACGGAATAGGGCTCGAAGTCCACGAAGAGCCCAGAATAGGAGATTCAGACGTTGAGCTGAAGAGCGGAATGGTCGTAACGATCGAGCCAGGGCTTTACTACAAAGACGTTGGAGGAGTAAGAGTTGAAGACGTTGTTTTGATCAAAAAAGATGGATGCGAGATACTCACGCCTTTCGAGCGTTTCTTGGTACAATGTAATCCTTAGGAGCGGAATCTATGTTTTCCAAGTATTTCCTCAAAACCTTTGGAATTTCAACCCTGCCATCTTCCAGCTGGTAATTCTCGATTATTGCAGTTATTGCCCTAGTCGTCGCTATGGCAGTTGAATTCAGAGTGTGAACGAATCCCTTGCTCGGAAGACCCTTCTTTTCAGCATACCTTATCTTAAGCCTGTAGCTCTGCCAGTCAAGGCAATTGCTGCATGAAACCATTTCTCTATAATTCGCCTGAGCCGGCATCCAGGCTTCTAAGTCGTATTTCTTCGCAGCAACTATTCCAAGATCTCCACTGCAGATGTTCACAATCCTGTAAGGAATCCCCAATCCCTGCCAGAGCATTTCTGCATTTTCTATCAGCTTTTCATGCCATTCCCAGCTTTTCTCTGGCAAACAGAAAACAAACTGCTCGACTTTGTTGAACTGGTGAACCCTGAAGATCCCCTTTGTATCCTTTCCATGTGCACCAGCTTCTTTTCTGAAACATGGACTTACTCCAGCATAAAGCAGTGGCAAGTCATTTTCCTCGATCGTTTCGTTCATGAACATCGCAGCAATCGGATGCTCGCTCGTTGCTATAAGATGCAAATCTTCCCCCTCGATCTTGTAGATGACATCTTCAAAATCGCTGAAAGCTGTTACTCCTTCATAAGCTTCCCTTCTGAGCATTAGCGGAGGAAAAACTACTTTAAAACCTCTCTTTGCGAGAAAATCTATCGCATAAAGGCTCAAAGCAAAATCTAGCCATACAAGATCGTCGAAAAGGTAATAAAATCTTGAACCTGCAACCTTCGAAGCTCTGGCAATATCTGCCCAGCCAAGGATTTCAACCGCATCTGCATGGCTTATAGGCTTGAAGTCTATGACTTCATAGCTGACCTTTCCATTAGTTATTTTTAGAAACTTTTCCAGATCTCCTGAATAAACCTTCACCTTTCCCCAGTAGCGAATCGGAACATTTTCGCTTTCATCCTTCCCAACAGGCACAGAATCGTGGACTATGTTCGGAATCGAAAGAAGAACTTTTTCCAGCTCATTTTCAAGAATCTTCAGCTCTTCTTCAGCTTTTTTTACTTTTTCACTCAGAATTTTGGCTTCTTCCAGTATTTTTTCATCTCTCCTCTCTCTCAAAAGCTTCGAAAGCTCGTTTCTCTGCTTCCTCAGAAGATTCGTTTCTTTAAGCTTTTCCCTCCATTTCCTGTCAAGCTCTATGGCCATGTCTACTATCTCCTTACCAAGCCCCCTTCTTCTCTGCGACTCGTAAAGCAACTCGGGATTTTCTCTGAGCGCTTTCAGTATGCTCCACATAATCCAATGGATGACCCCTGAGTTTATAAATTCTGAGAGTGAATTTCGGCGTGCAGAGAAGGAGGTTGAGAAAGAAAGAAGCCAAGGAGATAAGCAGGGAAGTTTTTGAAAGAGCAGGCATTATAGTTGAGGGAGAAATGGATGCTATAGACTTTGGAGAATTGAAAATAATCCTTGTGAACGGCGAAGCTCTGCTGATGGAGTTCAACGGTAAGAGATACGTCAGCGTCTACGGTGCAATAAAGCTCAGGCCAGAGAAATACAAGGTAACAGTTGATCAAGGAGCAATGGACTTTATAATGAACGGAGCAGATGTAATGAAGCCAGGAATAAAGTATGCGGATCCAAGAATAAAAGAAGGAGACTTCGTTTATGTAACAGCTGAGCCAAAAGATGTGCCAATAGCTGTTGGCATCGCTTTATGCGGGGCTGAAGAGATGAAGGGTAAAGGAAAGGCCATAAAGAATGTCCATCATGTTAAAGACAAGATCTGGAGGTATCTGCTTGAAAGCAGACTTATACTTTGACAGAATAGATTTCTACAAGTATTTGCCGAAAATAGATTGCAGGGATTGCGGATTCACATGCAGGGAATTTTCTGAGAAGCTGAAAATGGGCTACAGGGCAGAAAGATGTCCATACTTAACGAAGAGGGAGGCAGAATTCATAAACCTTGCAGTGGAGGCAAAGGAATTCCTAAACGTTCCAATCTTGCAGACGACTGTAAAAACAAAAACAGGACTCGTTTTCAGCAGAAGAGGGGCTGTAACGTTAATAACGGCAAACTACCCCTATACACAGGCGGCGGTTTCTGAAGTAATGATCAGAGCCGGTATAGAATTCAACATGCTCATAATAGACACTGAAGGCTATTCCGTTGACATGGCAGTCTTTTTAGGCTACTTCAGTGCTGAAAGAATTGCAGAATATATAGAGGAACTGGAAAAGGTTGATAAAAGGAAAATAGTCATTCCAGGACTTGCAGAGAGGTTTAAAGATGAGATAAGTGAAATCTTAGGCGATGTAATAGTTGGACCAGTTTGCTGTGCTGAGCTTCCAATATTCTTGCTAAAGAATGGGCTGATCAACAATATTTAAATCTAAGGACGATTCTTATCATGGCACTCGGCTTTGTCCTTATAAAGGTCGCACCGGGGAAAGAAAAAAAGGTTTACGATAAAATAGCGAGCATTAAGGAAGTGGAGGAACTTTATCCTCTATTCGGAGAATACGATCTGATAGCAAAAGTTGTCGTGAAGGACTTCGAGGAGCTGAGCGAAGTCGTGGTAAACAAGATAAGGGCTGTTGAGGGAGTGATAGAAACAAAAACCCTTACGGGGGCTAAATTCTGATGCTCCGCGGACTGAGGATAATTGCAGAAAATAAAATAGGGGTTCTAAGAGATTTGACTACCATAATAGCTGAAGAAGGGGGGAATATACAATACGCACAGAGCTTCCCGATTCGCTTCGGCGAGCACGCTGGAAAAGCTCTGGTCTACTTTGAAATCGAAGGCGGAAATTTTGAAAAGATACTGGAGAGAATAAAGAGACTTGAATTCGTTATAGAAGTAGAAGAGGAGAAGCCCTTTGAGCAGGTCTACGGGAAAAGGGTCATAATACTCGGCGGTGGAGCTTTGGTTTCTCAGGTTGCAATAGGAGCAATAAGCGAGGCAGACAGACATAACTTAAGAGGGGAAAGAATAAGCGTCGATACGATGCCGGTTGTTGGAGAAGAGGAAATTGCTGAAGCTGTAAAAGCTGTTGCAAGACTTCACAGAGCAGAAGTCCTTGTCCTCGCTGGCGGACTAATGGGAGGAAAGATTGCTGAAGAAGTCAAGAACCTGAGGAAGAAAGGTATTAGAGTTATTTCCCTCAGCATGTTCGGAAGCGTGCCGGATGTGAGCGATGTAGTGATAAGCGATCCCGTTATGGCAGGCACAATAGCTGTGATGCACATAAGCGAGAGGGCGAAATTCGATATAGATAGAGTTAGGGGAATGAAGATCTGATGAAAAGAGATTTATATACAGCGTGCACAGCCATTTTTAGCAATGGCCCGGATGGGGTAGCGGCTATCCTCTGGGACTGTGGATCCCAGGAGGCGGGTTCAAATCCCGCTCCGGGCCCTAATAATAAAGTTATTGGTTTAAATAAAAATAGAATACGAGACCATTTTCAAGCGCACACTTCAGCTCCTAGAGAGCGATCAGCAACATCCTCAAATTGTCCAATTCTGGTTTGCCAAGGTGTGAAGATTTATCGAAAGCCTCCGATTTGCTTTTCCAGTCACTTATGCAATATATTATTATTTACTTAGGAAGGATCTAAAAGCTTTCCCCCTCATCCCCGCCCCAAATGAAGAGTGCACAAAAATTTCTAATTCATTTGGGGCATTCTGAAATTCTTTAAAGCAAATTTAAAGAATTTAAAAGCTTTAAAAAGCTTCATAAAGTTTCAGTAAAGCTTTTAAGGATTGGGATTAAAAGTTTTTATATATTTAAAGAACTCGAACCTAACATCGGTGATGTGAAATGAATCTGGCTAAGTTTATGCTGATACTACTGCTAACCATAGCATTGGCATATCCCGCGGCTGCAGCGGATGGAGAAGGCAAAGGTAAGGCCAACGACTTCAGGGATAAAATTTTCGAGACGCATAAGGAGAGGGCAATGAAGTGGGTTGAAAGCTGCTATAGATGGGCTGAGAGGCTGGAAGAGAAAGTGAGAGCCTCGAATATCGGTGATGAAGCGAAGAATAGAATTCAGGCGAGAATAGAGAATATGAAAGGGGAAATTGGAGAAATGAGAAGTAAGATTGAAAATGCCAAAAACTATTCTGAGCTCAGGGATGCGATGAGGGAAATAAGAACTCTTTGGATTGAACTTTCAAAACAGATGAGGCTCATAGCTTACGAGCACTTTGTAATCCAAATGGAAAAAATTATAGAAAAGCTTGAGGAGCTTGCTGATCGATTTGAAAGCCACGGACTTGACGTGAGCAGTTTCAGGGATGCGATAGATGAAGCAAGTGATGCGCTTGAAGGCGTCAAAGCAAAGCTCGGAGATGGGACTGTAAAATACAGCGATATCGCGAATCTTAGACAGAAGGTAATGAACGCTTTTGAGGAATCCAAGAAGCTTGCAAGAGAATACAGGCCAAAGCTCAGTGATGGAATCGTTATGGCGAATGTCAGCGGAAGCTTTAAATTGAACGGAACAGTCATGGCTCTGATAAAAGGTAATGGAACTGTGAACGTTGAGCCAACTGGTGCGAAGATCAAAGAATCAAAAGGAAAAGAGAACGTGATTGAAGCTCTGGTTGTAAGGGGAAAAGTTAACGTTACAGGCGAAGGCGATTTCAAGATAATTGCGCACGGAAATGGAACGCTAACGATGAACGGAAATGGAAGTTATACTTACAAGCAGTGCATGAATCAAAAATTCGTTAACGGGACATTCAGCGATGGATTTACGATAAACTTTGGATTTGGATGCTGATGCGTATGAAGCAGTTAGCTATTTTTTTAATCCTTTCAATTTTATTCCTCGGCTGCTCAGCTCCGCCAAGTGAAAAAACAACGCCGCCAAAAATAACACCAACAACCCCAACGCCAACAGCAACTCCGATACCAACTCCCCCAAGCATAGAATCTGAGCTGGGAATAGAAGACATACAGAAGGAGCTCGAAGAGCTTGAGAAATTACTTTCTGAGCTGCAGGAGCTTGAAAATATAACCTTTGAAATATAATTTTTCAATCCTTAAATTTCCAGGGAAGATCAGCTTTCAATTTTTCAGGCGCTTTTACCGCCTCTTCCGGAATTATGTATGCGAAGGGTTCGGAAGTCTCCGTGAGTTCGAGATTGAAGTGTTCGAAAAATAAAAACTACAAAAACTTCGAGAGAAGGCTCATTACAGTAACTCCGATCTGTTTGAAGAACCTCGACCTTGAATAAGTCTATTCTGCCAGAAGCAACAAAATACCTTTATATCTACTCCTCGATATCTTTCCGAGGATGAATCTTACACCATTTTCCGTGCAGAGCTTTCTTAAAAGATCCTCAGCTTCTTTGCTAACCTTTGAAACAACAAAAAACATGAACTACAGCTTTACAAACTTAGCTTTACCTCGCCAACGAGCAAAGGCCTTTCGCTGGAGAGATCTATTTCAACTGCTTCCTCTTCATGCACCAGAATTTTTCTTTCCACCCTAGCATCGTAGCCCATTTCGGCAAGCAGGAACTCAACAAAGGCTGCTGCGCTGCCGTGGGATGATGTTCTCAGAACTGATTTTATTTCCCTAAATCCCTTAACCATGTAGTTCCTCGTTCTCTCAAGCTCTCTTTCGAGCCTGTTCTGTCCTTCCCTGAGCGATCTAACTTCCTGCCATAGCTTTTCCTGATTCTGCCAGAGTTTCTCCTGATTTTCCCTCAGCGCTCTTACTTCTTCCCAGAGTCTTTTTATTGATTCCTCATTCCTTTCCAAGCGTTCAAGAATTTTCTGCATGGTTTCCTCATGCCTGTCTAGCCTCTGCAGTACCTCCTGCAATCCTATTAGCCCGGCAACAGCATACCTGAATTCCCTGTCCTTCTCCAGTAGATCAGGATCTGCTCCTTTAGCATCGTATTAATTTATCTCTCGGGGAAGATTTTATTTAGGATAGATCTTATAAACCTTAGACTGCGGCTTTCAGCTGTAAAAAATTATGACTGGTTTGGAACTACTTTTTCTCTTCTTTTTCACTTTTTATCCCTTTTGTTAGGCCTTTTCCTATACCTTTAGCTATTCCAAGCCCTTTTTCAAGCCTTTACCAACAACTTCACCCGTCTTTTCTGCTATTTCCTCAGTTTTGCCTTTCTCTTCCTTCTCGCTCATAAATTTCTCTGAAAGTCTTTGCAAAATGCATTTGCATTTTTCGAAGAGGGCATCAAGGATCTGAATGATCTTGTGATGCATTATCCTACACAGGAATTTGGTGAACACAATGGTGACAAATAATAACGAGAAGACACCGATGCTGACATGAATAGCCGGAGTCGCTGAAGAAATTTATAGATATGGCGCGATTTGAGCCTGAATTGCTGAAAAGAGAATTTCGATTCATAGGTTATTTCCTTTTATCGGATTTGTCGAAATCTGCAAACACAATTCCTGCACATTTAAAGTCCACAGATCTGAATTTGGTATCGTTGAAGTATGCATACCAGGTTTTATGCATACCAGGTTTTGGTTCCACTGAAGTCAGCTTTTATGTCAAATATGGCTCCTTTGAAGTGGGATAGTTGAAACTTGGCATTCTTGAATTCCACAGACTGAAATCTGGCACTTCAAAGTCTGCATACTCAACTTTTGCCCAGTCGAAATATGTGACTGAAATTTGGCTCTTTCGAAATCCACATACTCTAACCTAGTCTTGTTGAAATATGTTGAGTTAAATTTTGGCTTTTCTGAAATCTGCAAGCCAGAATTTTGCTCCATTAAAAATTGTTAAAATATGCATACTCGAATTCAACACCTTTAAATACTACTGATATTGAATTCAGACTTCTAAAAATCTGCTGTCAGAAATTTGAGTTTTTTTAAAGTACGCACCATTGAACTTAGATTTGCGAAAATCAACGAGAAGATTAAATTTGGCATCCGTAAATTGCGCTATCTGAAATTGCTTCTTTAAAATCCACAACTCCGTGAAAGACTGCAGAATCGAAATACACAGAAGCATCGAATTTCATTCCTGAAAGGTTGATTTCTTCCAAAAAAGCTCTGCAAAACGAAAGCACTTGCAATCCACTCGGTTCTCACGTCGTGGAGATTTCTCGCAATTAGCCCGTATTTAGTCTGACTTCCTCTGCCCCAAAGAGCGAGGTTTTTAGTTGTAAGAATTGAATTTGGAAGAATTCGGAAAAGATCTATTTTTTTCTGTTAAACTCCGAAAAACAAATTATTAATGCGGTCGCCGGGATTCGAACCCGGGCAACGGGCTCGGGAAGCCCGTGTCCTAACCACTAGACTACGACCGCTCAAAAAATAGTTGCTTAAACTGCTTTAAAATTTTTCTGTCAAATGCTACTGCCATGCGATTCTATGACATGCTAGATCTTTAAAAATTCGTCCGATCATTTTGGCAAGAGTAAATCTTAAATCCAAAATTAGATAAAATTGTCATGGAATTCAGAAAAGAAGTCGAAGTTGCGAAGGTTTTGATCGGTGGAAAGATTGAGGATAGCGTTGTAGAAATCCGCTACGATCCACTGACCCTTCAGACAAGCAGAGTTGTTAAAAAAAGTCTGAGTATTTTTAAATCAGAGAACTTCGATGAGGAAATAGAGAGCACAAAGAACTTCTGTCCATTTTGCGAAGAAAGACTAGACACCATGGTAGCAAGGGATCCGGAAATAATGGGTGGAGAGATATGGAAAAGAGGAGAAAGCAGAGCTTTTTCGAATCTGATTCCATATGCAAAGTATTCCATTGTAATAAGGATTTCCGAAAAGCATTTCCTGAAGCTTTCAGAGTTCAAAGAATCTCAGTTCTTCGATGCCTTTAAGTTAGTTCAGGAATACATAAAAAGGCTTCCTAACAAAAAGTTCTTCATCACGATTGGCATGAACTATCTGAAGTCAGCGGGAAGCAGCATAATGCATCCGCATATCCAGTTCATAGCAACGGAGAATTCACCTGACTACTTTGCAAGACTTGAATGGAGCTCTCTTGAGTTCATGGAAGCAAACGGAAAAGATTTCTGGCTTGCACTTGTTGAAAAAGAAAGAGAAGGAGAGAGATACGTTGGAAGAACTGAAAAAACAGAATGGATTTCTGCTTTTGCTCCAAAAGGCTTCATGCACTTCATTGGAATTCCAGAAGAGAGGGAATTTGCTGAAATGAGCGATGAGCAGCTAATGGGCTTTGCAAAGGGAATAATAAAGATTTTGAGATATTACGAATCCAAGGGCTTCAACGCCTTTAACTTCAGCTTCTTCTGCGCGGACAGATTGGACAAGCACTTCAGAACAAACTTCCACATCGTTGCAAGAACACCTTTTGGCAAGTATTACTGGTGCGATGTCTTCTTCCCGAAGATGTTCCAGGATGAGAGTATCGTGTTTTTTAGCCCAGAAGATTATGCAAGAGAACTCAGAGAGATATGGTGATCGAATCATACCTATACGAAAAGCTTAATGGAGAAGTTAGATGCAAGACCTGCTGGCATAACTGCAGGCTAAAAGAGGGACAGTGGGGAATCTGCAGGGTTAGAAAAAACGAGAAAGGAAAGCTGATGGTGTACAACTACGGCCTAGTATCTTCAATAGCACTGGATCCAATAGAAAAAAAGCCTTTGCACAACTACAAGCCAGGAAGCAAAGTCCTTTCATTTGGTAGCATAAGCTGCAACTTCAAATGCGATCACTGCCAGAACTTCGAGATATCTTTTGCAGATCTCTCTTATCCATATTTAAGGGAGCTGAGCCCCGAAGATGTTCCGAAGCTTTGCAGAGAGAAAAGAGCAGATGGAATTGCCTGGACATACAACGAGCCGTCCATATGGCATGAATTTGCCCTTGATGCTTCGAGAATTGCAAAGAGGGATGGATATTTCATAGTCTATGTTACGAACGGTTACATGAGCCTAGAAGCTTT
>Ga0065719_101577_pt1 | contig 16552 bp, 14 predicted proteins | sample GBSCel85sediment_FD_59106 | JGI IMG/M metagenome (GOLD analysis project Ga0065719, IMG submission 59106) | Hot spring sediment microbial communities from Great Boiling Spring, Nevada - Cellulolytic enrichment CS 85C v3 (version 3) | ecosystem: Environmental > Aquatic > Thermal springs > Hot... | reverse complement strand
TAATGATGGAAAATATTTAATCTATTATTTGAGATCTTGCGATGTTCACGTATGCGTATTCCTAAGGTATTCCTTAGGAATATTTTGTATTATGTTTTATGTGGGTTTTAAGGTTTGTTTTGTTATGTTTTTGGTGTTTGTGTGGTTAGGTTTGTTTATGTTTGTCCTGTTGGTACTTCTTTACTTCAGAATTTTGTTAGGGATCCTAGGTGGGGTAGTGTTGTTGAGAGGTTTAAGGAGTTTAGGGTTGAGTCTTGGTTTAGGTTGTCTCCTGATGATCCGTTAAATATTGTTCCTGATGGTTATATATGTAGTGTTGTTAGGGGTCATGAATTATTTAATGCTTTACTTAATTACCTTAGGTCTAATCCTAAGGAGGCTTGTGCTGAGGTTAATGGTATTTACGGTATTAGGGATTTATTATGGTCATAGTCCTAGGGATGTTGAGGTCTTACTATATCATAGTAGGACATGTAATTCTAGGTTATGCGGTAGTGTTTTAGAGGATTTCTTAAGGGGTGAGGGTTATTTAGTTGAGTCTATTGAGGTTAGGGCTTTAAGGTCTGTAGATGATTTTGAGTTAGGACTTATTGAAGTACTTGATAAGATTGTTAGGTTAGTAGTTAGGAAGAAGTCTGAAGGTCTTAAAGTTTATGTTAATGCTACACCAGGTTTTAAGTCTGAAGTTACTTTCTTAGTAATTGCTTCTATATTAGCTGGTGCTAATGCTGTGGTATATATTCATGATTCTTTTAGGAGTCCAGTACTGTTACCGATACCACCGTTAACTCTAAATACTAAGGTAGTTAGTGATGTGTTGGAGTTATTTAAGGATATATCATGTTTAGATACTTACTACGTGAATAGTAGGTTAGGTAGTGAGTTAGTAACTAATATGTTAGACTTAGGTGTACTTAGACTTGAGGAGGGTAGGGTATGTATTAGGGAGTGGGTTAAACACTTACCACTCTAACTACTGTCGTTAGTTTTAGTGTTGTATGTCTTAACTCTAACTAATCCTAAACCAATTCCTCTAGACCTACCAATACCTAAGTATGTAGCTAGGGCTAGTAGCTTATCATATACTTGGAGTAACTTACTACTTAAGCATTCGTAGGTAACCCAACCTTTAAAACCTTTAGCTATTCTTAACCTACCCTTAACATCTCTACCGATAACTACTGATACAGGTCTTAACCTATAGTTAACTTCAACTAAAGCTATATCTGATAACCTACCTAACTTATACGCTTCCCAATCACTAGCACATGTGTTAGGGATTCTCTCTCCAGGACTTACTACTGAGTTCCAAAGCCTCAGTAGGTATGAGAATATTAGTGATGGTTGAGGTACTAACCTATGTTTCTCAGGTAATGACCTAGACCTAGACTTAAGAGTTGGTGGTAACATATACTTTGAAGTAAGTACTGTAGGTGTTATAAAATCAACCCTAAAGAACTTAGTAAGACCTAAGCCTAAAGCCCTAACATCAACAACCTCAAGAGAATCAACATTAAATCTAAACCTACCGTACGGAGTATCGTAAACACCTTCTAAAGAAGTAAGTTCATCAACTAAACCATAATCACTAAACACAACAGATAAGTAAGTAGTTAACGGAGTACCACCACGAACACTTAAAGGAGGACCACCAACCCTAAAACTAATCAGTGGAGAACCACCAAGAAATAAAGGACTAATACTTAAAGGCTTAAAAGGCATAGAAGACCTACTCAACTCACCAACCCTACCACCCCTAACATCAACAACAAACTTAACAACCTTAGAACTAAGAGGAGGTAAAACAACATCAGAAAAAGGAACAACAACATAACGACAACAAACCAAATAAGACATAAACCATCACCTTTAGTTAACTATGAATTATAAGTTTATAACATTATCGCACATTACCCCTAATTCCCTCAATAGATAACTTGCAAGACTATTCCTGAATTAATTAAAAGAAACTACAAACATCACTTACCCTCAGCCAACCTCTCTAAGTACTTCATTAATAAGTCTAGGAGTGTCCCAGCCTCCTTACCCTTACCGTAGGACTGTTTAATCTCCTCCTCAGTACATACAGCAATTCCTAACTCCTTATCGTAAACCACGATACCACCGATAAAGTATGTAGTCCATACTTAAAACATTTAATGACTGTAGTAAGTACACCTATTTTCAATTCAATTTTTAAATTTTCTAGAACTTAATTCCCCCTATTCCTCCATTCTATCATGATAGACTCATTCTTTACGGATGTTTCTTATTATGTTAGATCCTAATCAAGTGTGAACTAGTCCGTATCTCAAGTGTTTTCCCAGAATCTTCTGGGGAAACCATGTAAACTGTTTATGAAGAAGATTCACCAGAAGATTCTTATGAATAAGTACCTAATCATTTCTCAAGAAATTTCTGGAGTATAGATGTGTACTTTCAATAAATAGATAGTCTACTTAATTTATATATACTGTATATAAGTATTCTAAATATAAGTATTCTAAACTCACTTCTCAAGAATTTTCTTGGGAATTTGGTTAGGGTTATTAGGACTAGTCTGGGTTAGGACTAGGTTTTTTGTATGTGGTTATTATTTGGTTAGGTGTTGTAATTATTTCTGTAGGGTTTTTGTTTTGTATGTGGTGGTAAACATATATATAGTATAAGGTGTTGTATGGTATGTTGCGATAAAGATGGTGAATGATGATAAAGATAATTTAGTTAACTTACTCATACACTACACCCTCACCCTCTTTAATTTAATGATTTTAAAATAATTATTTATTTCGGTTAGTCTTACTAAAACTTACTTTTCTTGGTTTTAGCTTTAGCTTCGTAGTACTGTTTTCTGTATATCTGATTAGTTAGTATGTGTCTAGCTAGTGTGGTATAACTTACGTTCAAGAGTTTTGCTGTGTCCTTTAACGTGTAACCTCTCTCGACATACTTTATAACCTCTTTAACGATAGACTCGTTCACCTTAGGCGGTCTTCCGATACGTTTCCCTTGAGCTCTAACCCTCTGTAAAGCTAGTTTGGTCCTCTCTAACCTAGTTTACCCCATAAATTTATGTGGAAACATGAGATCTAGGGAGTGCGGAATTGAGAATAATCTATATTTAGTTTTAAGCCTAGCTCACAACATTACCTGGGTTTAGTAGGTGTGTGTTTTCACGGACTTTCTAAAATTAAAAGACCCATGAATTAGTTTAGGGTGTTGGAAGAGGCCTGAGGGTTCTTAGGAGCTCATCCCAGTTACGATGATTCCACATTTTAGCTATCCGTGGTCTGATTAGGTTAGATCTCAGTATCATTCACCGAAATTTCTATTTATAAGATTTATTACGTCTTAGAGCAGTGCTTGCTATGCTCAGACTTTACTTCTAAGAGACCCTTCTCCAGTTCTTTCCACTCTCTTACTCTTGAGTGTAGGTTTTTCAGTTCTGTAATAGCTTCTTCCAGCAATTTACATTTCTGAGCGAGATCTCTTTCTATGCATGCTTGATGATACTTCCATAGAGCCTTGAAGTACAGGAGCGTTTCGTTATCTGGGGTACATCTAAGGGCTTCTTCAAGGTACTGCATTGCACGCGCGAAATCTTCTCCACGAATCTCGTCAGCTTCACCAAATAGATAGAGCGATATAATGTACAGGTCTCGCCTCTCGTATATTAGAGTTCTTATCTCCTCATCAGATAGAATTAACCTTAATAAGCCTATTATAAAACGACCGACAAGTTCAGCGTGAGCTTCGTAGTCTGTTATTGGAAACTTTGATAAATAGGGAACGTGCTCAGCTTTTACTTGGGTCTTCCAGCGGGACATCACATCTAGGCTCTCTAAAGCTAATGCTTTGATATTCTCCTTATATAGGTTTCTATCCAAGTGAAACCATACAGTGCCAAGAGCCCACGCGAGCTTTAAGTAAACGTACACCTCACCGGGTGTTTTAGGAGGCGACACCTTTGCTAGTCTACTTTTTATAACGTCGGCAAGCTTCTCCACTAGTTCTCTTGCCTCCGGGAAGACTGAGAGTTTCAGTAATTGCATCTGACAATCAATATCACTTAACGTCTCCTTAAATGGTGTGGCTAGCTCGTCATAGTATTTAAGCCATGTCTCAAGCATGTCTTGAAGCTCCGGGTTTATATTCCTTAGGATTTCCACAAGGTTTCTATACACGTCCTCTAAGACTTGTCTATGCTTGGGGTTAGGATTCAGCATCTTCAGTATGAGATCCTGCAACTCCGTGGTCTTAACGTCTACTATCCTAGTTCCCTCTCTACTCCATTTTTCCCAAAATCGTGTGTTGCTAGCTGCTTCTGGTTTCATTACCTCATTCGAGGGAATTCCACATGGGTGCTTGCCTGTAAGCATTTCTGTGAGAATAACTCCTAGTGCAAAAACATCTGGATTAAATAGACTCATTTCAAGAGTTCTCTTTATGTTCTCTGGAGTGAGGTTTGCAAACTGTTCCGGAGCTCTATAAGGATTTGATCCACGTAAAATGCCGGCCTCGATACAGGCATTTGCAAGTCCGAAATCAGCTATTCTAGGTCTAATACAGGTTTTTGGGGTAACTTTAACTTCAAACTTATCACATATGTTCTCTAAGAGTATATTCTCGGGTTTTAAGTCTTGATGAGCTACAAAGCCCTGCTCCTTTAAATATAGGAGTCCCTTAACTATTTGAATTGCTATAAAGAGTGCTTCATCAGTATCTAAACGCCCTCTTTCAAGTATATATTCACGGAGGTTTTTCTCATAATATCTCATGAAAAACAAGGGGTATTTTTCAAAGTAGATTTCACCACTAGAATCTCGTTGAGGTACTCCTACAACTGTAATAAAGCTAGTAGGCACTATTAGGGGGTGTCCCTGCGCATGTAGAGTTCTCTTAATTTCCTTTAAGAACACTTTAAGTTTACCAGGTTTTCTTATATCTGGATATAGGAGTGTCTTACACGCGACATATTGAGGAAACCCCTTGGTATCAAAGACTAATACCACAGAGCCTGTACCTTGCTTAGTAAGACTAGGCACCCATTTATAGCCTGTTTTACCCTCTATCGCCCAAGCAAGTAATTCAAGGAACTCTTCATCCAAAGAATTACTGTGAGAGGTCATCGTAATACCCTAAGTCACTATCCTGTGCGGTAAGATGCTTTTAATTCCTATTATAGTACTCGATAACATCTATGACACCCACTATACAGTCTTAATTAGAGTTTTTAGTTCTTATAGTCATACCTAACTTAGAAGTAGTAGGTACTACTCAGGGCAAAGGGGACTTAACTATACTTTTTCAAATATTTTTGTAAGTTCTTCTAGGTCTTCTTGTGTGAAGTCTAGATATGCTTTAATTGTCTTGTAGTCTTCGTGTCCTAGTAGTCTCCTAACTACTTCGAGATTTTTAGTTGTCTTCAACACAGCTATTGCGTAACTATGTCTTATTGCATGAGGTCTGATTTTCCTCCTCAAGTACCTCTTAGTAAACTTGTACACTATGTTACATGCTTGTCTATCAGTCACGTATTCACGGAACCTATCTTTACTGAACTCGCCTGGTGGGAACAAATGATCTGTTGCTATTTTCCTCAAATATCTCTCAATAATCTCTCAAAAGAGACTACTAGGTACTGGTACAATTCTATGGAAATCCCTCTTCTTCTTAAGCTGTTTTATTCTCACAGTTCTTCTTTTAAAATCGAGGTCTTCTTTTCTAATTCTTAATGCTTCTCCAAGTCTACAACCTGTGAACACTAGTATGCTGACTAGTGTTAGGTCTTTTAACCTGTACTTCCCTCTGTTAACATCCTCATAAGCTCGTTTCACAGCATCTAGTAATGCCTCATAAGGTGGGGCATCTACTAGTTTAAGCCTACATTTACTAGTAAGCTCGCGGTAGCCGTGGATTCCGCAGGTAGTAGATTATATGAACCTTAAGATAGTGGCTCCGGATCTGTGAAGGCAAGTACCCTGAGGGAGGGTTGGGAATCGGTGGGGTTCGGAGGCAGGTACTGTGGTTTAGGCGAAGTTTAAGCGTAGGCTCTGCCTACGTCGGTTAAGCTATAGTACGAGATCCTCCCGACTACCTCAGCTCTTATAAGTCCCCTCAGCCTAAGGTTTTTTAGCGTTCTGAATAGGGTCGCCCTAGGTAAGCCCGTGTCTGCCAGTAGCTCCCTATAGGTAGCCTTATCTCTCTGAGATAAGCTCCTCACTACCCTCCTATCGTAGTCCCCTAGGCTAACCCCCCTGAAGAGCTCCGGACCGAATCGGACTACTCCGCTAAAGTTCTCCAGCTCCACCTCGACCTCACCGGTTCTACCGGAGATCACGAGAGCCGCTAGTACGGCTAGTACGAGAGCTCTCATACCACCGCTTAGGCTTACGACGTAGATGTCGGTAGCTTTACCCTCCTCAAAGCACTTCCTCCTAAGCTCAGCCACGGCCCCGAAGAAGTCCCTCAAATCAACCTCGATTACATCTAACCTAACCCCTCTACCAGGCCACTTTAGAACCCTATCAACGAAATCTTCTATAAGCTTTACTGCCTTTGCAACTCTCTCCTCTACTGGTGTAGCGGTTACTAGGTACACCCTACTGAGGGTATCAGCACGCTTCATTATAGCTCTCAGCACAAACTTCTCGTCGAACCCCACGGTAGCTACTAGCACTACCACCCTACGATCCACTCAGGTAACTCCTAGAATCCTTCTAAAGGCTTTGGTTGCCTCCTCCCTAACTATCTCCCTAGCTAGTAGGTAGCGCACGAATCCGTAAAGCGTCCCGACTCTCAGAGCTTCCCACACCCTAACCTCTCCGCAGAGCTTCCTATTCAACGTTGCCGCCACGTTATCCGCGACGCTTAGAGTAGCTGTCAGCAGTATAGAGCTTCTGTAGACCCTAGCTAGGGAAGCTCCCAAATCGCTCCCCAGAATACCGACCCCACCTACAGGGCTTTCTACAGCCTCCAAGAGGTTGCCGAGAGCCCTGATGAACTTTCCTAAACCCTCAGCCCGGACCCAGAGGCTGAACTCCTCGATCCGCGGTACCCTTAGGATTTCACAAACGCAGCATAGCCCCCTTAGAGCACTCTCAAGGTCTTCAGGATCTAGGCGGATCTGGCGGATCTGCTCGCGTACGTGACCTAGACCGCGCATCGCGTGGTGGTGTAGTAGCACAGCTAGCACCAGAGGCAGCACCTCTAACAGGGTACGGGCTCCTAGGAAGTTTAGGTAGGCTAGTAGTAGTGCGGCTGAGGTTACCTCGTGGTAAGGTGCGGTGCACCTTTTCCTAAGGCTTCTCTGCGAGGATAGAGTACACTTACCAAGGTCGTGGAAAGCCACCAGGATCTCCATTAAGCTATCACCTTGAAGATCCTCCATGAGCTTAGTGGTACCCGTGCTATAGCCTCCCAGCTCTAGAGTCCTGGCTAGGTGGAGGTACTCCCTCTCGACGTAGTGTGCTAGGCTTCTGAACGGTCTCCGCAGTACCTCTGCCATGGACCTCACGTGGTCGACTAGAGTCTCTACGCATCCTACATCCTTATCGCAACCAGCAATGTACTCCTCACAGGACTCCGGTCTAGACGTCTCTGAGCCCCTCACCGAAGATCCCCCCATCGTAGAGCTCTGCCGGTATAGCTACTGCGATGGTATCCCCGAGCGCGTAGGGGTATCCCTCGAGGTGCTTGCGGAGGGAGCTGATGGAGTTTTTGCTGAGCTGCCTACACTCAAGCCTCGGGGCCCGGCCCCCCTCTAAGCTCTGGGAGTACCTAACTTCCACGACCCCCATCTCTCCGTAGGCTCTTAGGATCCTCTCTACGTACTCCAAGGCAACCCTGCACGGCATGGGGATCGCCTTAAAGCTTAGCGACTCTAGGAGCTCCCCAATAGTGCTCGGGCACCTCTCATCTCGCTGGAGCAAGTAGAGCGTGCAGAGGTTCTCGTCTCTAAGCTTGAATGACTTGATGTAGTTGAGTACGTGTCTGGAGTCTATGGTCGGGTCTACTAAGGCTTCGAAGACTTGTGGCGAATCCGCACACCTGTACTCAGACCAGCAGTTCTCTATTAGGTTCATGTATCCGACGGCTCTGGTGCCCTGATCGTAGATCTCGGGTAGGTGCCAGTGGATCCCCAGACCGCCTGCGAGTAGCTCTTTCAAGTACCTTCCGCTACAGCTAACCAAAGTAGGGTCGTACACGTATGAGCTGTGCTCCAGGGTCTTCCTATCGTAGTAAACTAGCCAGAGTCCCTGCTTATCCCCCAAGTACCTCGCTAGCCTACCGAACCTCTGAACCAAGCTACTCGGTGGAGCTAGCTCGGATATCATCGCGTCGAAACTCAGGTTGACCCCCACCTCTATTACCTGGGTGGATACTAGGATGGCCTTAGGATTCTCCCGAACGTACTTCACTCTCTCTTCCTTATCCTTAGGCGTTAAGCGGGATGTAAGTAGTACTGGGCTATAACCTAGGTTGCGGAGTTCGCGGTAGAGTCTCTTAGCCTCCTCAACTGTATTAACGACCACGGCCACCCTCCTAGCGGACCTCTCCTCAGCGGTCTGAACCGCGTTGATGAGCTTCCTATAGTCCTCCCCTTCTAGGGTCAGTAAGTCCTTACTCATCGGTTCCAAAGTCTTCTGCAACTCCCTAGTGTAGAAGCTGTCCCTAGTCACCGCGGGGTAGGAGCTGGCGCTGTAGTCTACTAGGACTACTTCACGTCCAATAGAGCTAACTCTCCTGAGAACCTCAGACGGTAAGGTCGCGGTTAGTAGGATGGGTGGCGCTCCAGCTTCGCAGAGGAACCTTACTACCGCTAGGTAGGACCTAGCCGCCTCCTTACCCTCCTCAAGGACTAGGTGTATCTCGTCGAGGATGTTAATCGAGGAGAGAATGGTCGCGCGGGGGATCTCGTAGTGACCTAGGGAAAGTCCCTTAGCTATCATCCTAAGTTCGTTCAGCGGTAGTTTAACGATGTTGTAGAAGTAAGTGTCGTAAGTCGTTACAATGAAGAGCCCGGAGAGGTACGGTGCTTCGTGAGCTAACCCGTACTGACGTACAACGAGCCTCTCGACCAGCTCCTCGTCCCCGACTACCTTAGATAACCCCTTGACAACGCCCCTCCTTAGATCCTCGACTAGGGTTCTCGTCGGTACGACGTGAATCAACTGCAGGTACTCCTCTAGGAGACCAGCGGATATGGATGTAGCGAGGGTAGCGGATATCGCGGTCTTACCTATCCCAGGTGGAGCTCTAACTACGACCAGTCTCCTACTCCTAACACCCCTTTCAACGGCCTCAAGAGCTACCTCTTCGAGGAACTCCCGCCTCTCCCCGGACTCGAAGAAACCTCTGCTAATTAGCTCGGAGTATACCTCTCTAAGTCGTAGCATTAGCTAGCACCAAGGCCTCGATAATCCTCTCGGCACACGTATGTGTAAACGGAGCCCTAGCCCTCTCCGAGATCTCCGCCGTTACTCTAGCCAGGTAGTATGCGGCGAACGAAGCTTCCTTAGCTCCCTGAACGGCCTCGTAGAGGTAGGTAATGGCGTTCAAGACCTTTGATGCTGTAGCGTCGATGCCCGCACGGGAGGTCATGCGGATGAAACTCTTTAGCTGGTCTAGGCACACCCTATCCCCGACCCTCCTGAGGAACTCGAGAATGGAGGCGTTAAACACTATGTCCTCACGTGATATCTCCCTGTAAGTTTTTCCGTCAAAGTCTAGGCTGTGGATCCTGAGGCGTGTGAAGCTCCCTGGTATTTCGTAGTCCTCGAATAACCTTACGAGGCTCTCTGTGAGACCTACGGCACGGGAGGTCCTGAAGCTCCTCTCGGCTAGGGCGCTCGCTAGTATGTGGATGTACAGAATGTGAGGTACTGTTAGACCCACCTTAGCCCCCTCAAGGAGTTCAGCTATCTTTACTGAGGCCAGAGAAGCGAAGACCCTCCTATCCGTAAGGGGCTCCGGAATCGTCACAAGCTTTATGTAGTCTACGTAAGCTACAGCGAGACCTGCTGCAAGAAGGGAGAGCCAGCGGTCGTCTAGGCGGACCTCAAGCTCACCTACGTAGGGCTCACTGAACGTCAGCGAGCCCTCGTAGAGCTCGACCTTGAGAAGCTGAGGTAGAGCTACCCTGCCATCCCCCAGGATTAGCTTACCCCTCCTAGAGCTTACCCTGAGATCCCCATCCAGGAGCTGAAATAGCAGACCAACGAACTCCGAGACTAGATCCGCATAACTTTGTAAGGCATCAACTTTACCGGCTACAGCCCTACTCTTCTTGAGGGTGTCCTTATCGTTTTTGTGAAGCGGGGGCCAGCGGACCCCCTTTGAGAGCTTCAGGTTTAGAAGATCCTTTAACCCTTCGCTAGCCCTTAGTAGGGAGTAGCTGGCATCCCTGCACCGCAGCTCCACAAGATCTCCGCGGATCTCTACATCCATTTCCCCGAAGTAGCTCAACGCGCTAACGGCTGTAGCGGTGATCTCCCTTAGGAGGAGGCCCTCCGGGGGGAGCTCTACAAGTATTCTTTGACTACGGCTCAACGACCACCACCTCACCCCCAACAGCTAGGGGTAGAGCACCGGCTCCGGCTCTTAGAGCTACCTCCACCGGCTTCAGAACGTCCGTCCTGTACATGTAGACGTGCTCCCTAAGTGGAGCACTGGTGTAGTCTCCGACCATTGCCTGCCTGTAGTCTACCACCAGCTCCCTCAGTAGGGGTAGCCCTGTTACCCCTAGATCTACGAGGTCAGACCACGTGGAGAACCCCGTGCGGACTGTCCTTACGTTAAGCTCCGAGGTCTCCCCGTAGTCCACCTCGACTACCGAGACCAACCCCCTCGACCCGCCCACCCTAACGATCGAGTAGGCGGCCTCCACCAGGTAGCGCTTCTCTAGCTTTAAGTCCTTCCTGAAGACGTAGACCACCTCAAGATTGGGGTCTCTCCCGCGCTTAGCACCAACGTAGGTCTTACCTACAGCCACAGCGTCTGTCTTAGCCAGCCTCTCCCTCTCTCTAAACCACCATACTCTCGTTAGGTCTGCGTGGTGGAAGATGGGTGAGAGAACCTTAGTATTTACCGAGAGGATGTTCTCCCTAACTAGCTCTGCCGTGCTTACACCTCCGCTCTCCTCTGGTAGACCCCTGACCCTAGCGTACCCGTAGGAAAGAGCCCCTATTAATGTTGTCGGAGGGGGCACTAGGTAGGATTCTCTAGTTTTGCTGGACACATACTTCCTACTGCTATGTCCCCAGTGGAAAACAAGGGAGGCCTTGATATAGAAAAAGCTCATGAACCACCGCCTAACCGAACTTATTGAAGAGATTCAGAGCCTCACCTATAACTTTCTCGAAGAACTCCTCCAGGGTGCTGCTGGTCAGGACCTCCTCAGCCCCCTTAATCTCCTCTCCGTATACTACTACCCTAAGCTCCGGGGTGATCCCCAGTTTGCTCACGAGGCTCCGGTACTTTAGGACCCTCTCCACAGTTTCGCGGATGTAGTTGTTGAGCTGAGGAGGCGACGCTACGAATGGGTGTGGGTGGCTTACGGTAGCTACGGCCGAGATCACCCTCTTTACTGGGGTAAACCTGCTCAGCTTTGCTCCGAAGCCTACCCCAGTGAATAGTAGCTGTAGAGCTCCTAGGGCTACTTTAACCCTCCTAGCCCTCTCCTCCCTGCTCACCGCCTCCTCCAGCCTTACTAGCGATGTTACCCCTATGCCGCTTATGTCTAGGGCGAACGAGAGCCCGTACACGGCTGAGGCTACCTCAACATAATATATCATCTGAGCTCGCCTAGCCTTCTCCTCCCCCTCGTCCCTTACGGTCTCAGCCGGCATGTGCCTTGCATGGAACTGCGCCTCTATAGCTATGGAGTCTACCGCGTCGTAAACCGGGAGTAAGTAACCTACGTAGAACTTGGAGGTCCTCTTAACCGGGGTCTTTTCAGCGTAGAGGAAGCCGCCGATGTCAGCTACTATACTCTCGGCCACCGCCATCTTCTCGAACTCGTGCTTTTGATCCTGCACTTGGCGAGCACTCCTCTGCCCAGAGGGCTTATCCCTACCCTTCTTAGTTTCACCAGCTTCCTCATCGCTAAGTCCTAGGATATCTCTGAGGGACTTAGTTAGGTGGGCGTTGTCCATGAACTTCGAGAATTCGTACCTCTCGTCCCACTCGGTAAGCGGAGACTTTAGGTTCTCGCTCCTATAGACAACCCTAGCTACGTCGACCAAGGCTCTCTGGTAGGCGTTTGCTAGGGACTCCCCGCTAACCGCTGGGACGTACACTAAGCGGTAGCCGCTATCAGTTGGTACCACCATGGGAGCTCTTCTATGCTTCGTTAGGTTACCTACGGTCTCAACAGCGTTAAAGGCCTCGACGTTAACCTCAAGCCTAGCAGCTAGTGAGAGGAACACCACTACTTACCACTCTCCTCCTGCTCCTCGGAGACCTCCTCCTGCTCCTTACGTGGGATCCACGAGTACGCGAGAGCTAGGGATGCTACAACCTTAGCTATGCTGAGGTCCTTCTCGGCAATCCTCAGGAACTTTTCCACATCCTCAGCTGAGGGCATGAAGACGTCTGCGCTGCGGTCCTGTTCGCTCTTAAGGTCCCTTAGGAACTCGGTAAGAACCTGCCTTAAGGTAGTTACGGAGAACGCGTTAGCTATTCGATCTACGTATCCGTAGACTCTTTCCCGAGCGAAGTAGCTTAGCCCACGAGCTACGTTCCTTACAGCCGTTACTTCATCCTCGCTTAAGCCGGAGTAACGGACGGGTTGCATACAGGTCTCCGGTATACACCTCCGTATCTAGGTTAATAAGTACTCATTTCACCGGTCTAGATACATAGTATCAATAACTCGATACAAGCTCTGTAGGGGCCCAATCATGCATAACTGGACACCGCAGCCAGATGGTCTCAAGGGATCCTAAAACCAGCCTGACCCAGTCTCAGGAAAACCAGCTGGACACACCTACGCTTACCGTAGCTGCATCACCTCCACTAACAATACGACAGAGCCCAGAGCTCCTAGCCGACTCCAACCAAGCAGTTTAACAGTGCGGCCGCTGAGCTAAGTAACTCTCTCAACTCTACCGATACAGATTCAAGTTCGTAGCACGTGTTTAACGCTTCTGATGACAAGCTCTACGTCGCTCGTTTTAGTTCCACCGATTAAGATTCAGGGAAGCCTCTGCTACTCACTCATGTGCCTAACTTTCAATTTCTGTCCAATTAGATAGGTAAGGTAACAACGTGGGATGTCTCGAACCTGTACCTAAGGACTTAACAGAAGTTGTTTTGAGGGCTTTCAATTCTATTCTAGATTTTCGAGCAATTAACACTTATATCTGTTCTAATCGGTATCATTAGTGACTTTCAATTCTATTCTAGATTTTCCATTAGTTGAAAAAGCAAGTCCTACAGACTTCAAGTACCTGTTCTTTCAATTCTATTCTAGATTTTCATGAGAGTAGTAACTTTTAAGTTAGAGAATTACTTAGTTGATCTTTCAATTCTATTCTAGATTTTCTAGAGTGAATGATTTAGAGGCTTTAGTAAACACGAATAACTCTAAAACTTTCAATTCTATTCTAGATTTTCAAGATGTCTTTCACATTAGGTATGGTGTACATATCTGTAGTCTTTCAATTCTATTCTAGATTTTCGATAATAACGTACAAATAAAATTACCATCTAATTGCTTAATAAACTTTCAATTCTATTCTAGATTTTCGAACCCTAACCCTATAATCGGGGGTAGTATGAAAATACACATATACCCTTTCAATTCTATTTTAGATTTTCATTACTAGATGTTTATGATGTTGAGGATCCTACTGAAGTATTCTTTCAATTCTATTTTAGATTTTCGTATTACATGAAATACATCGAAGTAGCGAAGGGTATTACAATCTTTCAATTCTATTTTAGATTTTCATGAAAGCAATATTTGTGTCAGTAGCTAATGAATTGCCGTTAGACTTTCAATTCTATTTTAGATTTTCAAGTCAATAACTGGTATTGATAATGTGAGGGAATTTGCTTATCTTTCAATTCTATTTTAGATTTTCATGGGTAAGGATGAGTTCCTCCAGAAGTACGCTGATAAGAAATTAACTTTCAATTCTATTTTAGATTTTCATGAAGTACTGATTTCCTTGGGTGAGATTAAGGTGTCGGATCCTGTAGCTTTCAATTCTATTTTAGATTTTCCATTAATGTATAAGTTTTTATACTGTTTCACACATATTTACTCTTTCAATTCTATTTTAGATTTTCCTCAGTAGTACCTCCTTCAGCAGCCTTAATAGTTACTCTAGCTTTCTTTCAATTCTATTTTAGATTTTCTACGTGCCCAGCAGTTGAGGATGAGTAGGAGTGAATTGATAACTTTCAATTCTATTTTAGATTTTCAGCTCTAAACTCAAGCTTTGTAATCCTCCTACTATCTTTATAACTTTCAATTCTATTTTAGATTTTCACTTGATGAATGCTTTCCATAGTAAGAGTGTGAAGAACGCCTTTCAATTCTATTTTAGATTTTCGGGTATGAACATTCTTGACACTTGGGCTTTAGCTATAGTTAAATCCTTTCAATTCTATTTTAGATTTTCAAATTAAGTGATTACTTATCGAGTCCTGCATACTATATTGGATATACTTTCAATTCTATTTTAGATTTTCCATATACTTAACGGTGTGTTGTTCGTTCATACTTCTTACACCTACTTTCAATTCTATTTTAGATTTTCTGATATTGTTGATAGTGTTGATGAGTTAGCAGATAATATGAACTTTCAATTCTATTTTAGATTTTCTCAGGCTCTACGTAGTAAGCTACGTCTACGTAGGGTGATGATCTTTCAATTCTATTTTAGATTTTCCTACTGCGTCGCCGGGTGCTAAGTAAGTACTCACCTCACTTTCAATTCTATTTTAGATTTTCCCCTCCTTATCCTTGTAACCACAAATGGGCTTGTATCTCCTCCTAGAAACCTTTCAATTCTATTTTAGATTTTCCGGGGGTCATGGTGGGTTCGTATGTCCTAGGTGTGGTGCTTTCAATTCTATTTTAGATTTTCACCCATAGATGTCCAATGCGAGTATATTGCCTGAGCCTTCTTTCAATTCTATTTTAGATTTTCCACGTTTGCTCAGCAGGAATGATTTGTGAAGTAAGGAAAGACTTTCAATTCTATTTTAGATTTTCACTGATCACTACAGTGAATCCTATGAACTTACTAAAACCTATACTTTCAATTCTATTTTAGATTTTCTCACCTAACAGGGCTTAACGTCCTAGTAGGTGTTAATGTCCTAACCTTTCAATTCTATTTTAGATTTTCGAAAACCTCATAAACAAAAGAACATTATATAATCCAATCACCTTTCAATTCTATTTTAGATTTTCAAGTTAGATTTTTAACAACCCCTCTACTATGAGGGGTGTATACTTTCAATTCTATTTTAGATTTTCACTAAAGAAGTGCTAGGTAAGGAGATAACACCACACCGACTACTTTCAATTCTATTTTAGATTTTCTGTGTATAGTTGTTATCAGGAAGAAGGGTTATTTAGCTATCTATGACTTTCAATTCTATTTTAGATTTTCTGTCCCTTGAATTGGACTGAACCTGTTAGGTATGCCATCTTTCAATTCTATTTTAGATTTTCGAGCGTAGCTGGTTTAGCTGTATCACCAGCGAATGAGTTCATACTTTCAATTCTATTTTAGATTTTCTATCTTGATACTACTCAAGGAAGATGGTACGCTATCAATACCTTTCAATTCTATTTTAGATTTTCAAGGTTTAAGCAGTAGAGTGTTACGTCATCAACAATTTTATTAGCTTTCAATTCTATTTTAGATTTTCAGATTTAGGTAGCTCAAGTCTAAGGTGGAGAGATGTATGGGTACTTTCAATTCTATTTTAGATTTTCTATGATAAACTAGCTGAGACCGAGAGAGGGATTAAAATCTTTCAATTCTATTTTAGATTTTCCTTTAGAAGATTATGAGAAAGGACTTAAGGAGAAGATACTTAACTTTCAATTCTATTTTAGATTTTCATTGCTGAGGATCTTCAGGGAAACGTAGTTGTCATTCCTTTACTTTCAATTCTATTTTAGATTTTCTGAGGTATATGTAAAATGGTGTGATGATACAGGTATAAAACCTACTTTCAATTCTATTTTAGATTTTCCTGGGACTGATATGAATGAGAAGTATGTGTGTGTTGATATCCTTTCAATTCTATTTTAGATTTTCTGGGAGGGATGCAGCATATATAAGTAAGAACGCTCTATTCAACTTTCAATTCTATTTTAGATTTTCACCATGGAGATAAGGAAGTATGACTGGAGTGGTAATTTAATACTTTCAATTCTATTTTAGATTTTCTGAAGTTTGGAGGTCCTATAAGTCCTATAGCAACATCATTAGCCTTTCAATTCTATTTTAGATTTTCATAATGATAGACCTAACACCCCTCCCAACATAACTTAGTGATGAACTTTCAATTCTATTTTAGATTT
>Ga0065719_100116_pt1 | contig 16553 bp, 16 predicted proteins | sample GBSCel85sediment_FD_59106 | JGI IMG/M metagenome (GOLD analysis project Ga0065719, IMG submission 59106) | Hot spring sediment microbial communities from Great Boiling Spring, Nevada - Cellulolytic enrichment CS 85C v3 (version 3) | ecosystem: Environmental > Aquatic > Thermal springs > Hot... | reverse complement strand
CTCTCTAGAGCTAATCAATACCCCTTCACCTATTTTATAACCTGGAATGCCATATTCCATGACTGGGACAGGCTCTAAATTGAGCAACGCACCTTCAGTAATACCTACATCTCTAAGAGATTTCTCTGCAGTGGGGTTGCCTACTCGAATCCATGAAATAATGAGCTGTGCTGGTATTTGTTGCACAATTCTCTCCTCACTACTCAGCCTAAAAATTAGTGCTCCTCTTTTTGGGGGAAAGCCCCAGCCCCTGGCTAACAGTGGAATAAACCACAGCGAGTTGTTTACCATGTAAAGCCTTCCTGAACCCCCATCATAGTAATCTATGCTCACATCGTTTGTGTAAAAAGAGGCTTCACCAACATAAAACTGCTGCATCTTTACTAGATCCACTGGTATGCTTTCACACAGCTGTGCTCTGAACACCCTACCCTCATAGTGGAGGTGATTAGGCAGAGACGTGGCTATAGCTATAGGTATCACATAGTAGACTACAGGCTCTTTTTGCTCTCTCTTTTCTGTTACAAACCACAGGTCATAGGATTTGACAAGCCCAGTTCCATCAGCACCCCTAATTCTGTCAGTTAGAACAATTCTGTAAACACTTTCATAATCCAGGTGGTAGTTGGGGTAAATAGTGAGGGTCTTTCTATCAGAACTCAAACTTACTCTAAAATACTCGTAGAAAGGCACCTCAGCACCATTCAAATAAACCACAATGCTTTTCCCCTGTGGGTAGAGGGATCCTAGTGGAGGCATTATAGAGCCTTCGTCTATAGGTTTGCTAAACACCACCGTTATATTTGATGTTGCTTTGAGTAGATCGCCTTGGGGCAGTGGTGAGACAATTTCAGGAGCGTTATAGTAGTCTAAGAGAATCCCACCTATGTAAACTCCCCCTTGATCTAATCTCCAAACCTTTGCGCCAAACACATCATCCATGAAGCCCTGCCAAGGCGGCTCTCCACAGAAGTTCATTATTGTAGATGAGAGCCATGCAGATTTTAGTTCCCCCACTAGGTTTGCCCAAACATACACTGCGTTATCGCCTTCAACAGCTGGCATCTGTTTGTTGAAGACAACCAATTCACTGCTAGCCACAACCTCATCGAAGCCAAGGCTTTGAAACATCTCAGCACACTCTATAACAGTTCCAATGTAGGGCAGCCCTTTGAAGAAAAGCTTCCCAGCTGCAGAAGTTACGAACTCTAGGGCGTAGTCCGAAGCTATGTCCAAAGCTATATCTACTACACCTTTAGCAACTTCGCTAGTGATGAGCTCAGGTAGCTGTGGCTCATCATACTTCTTTGTGCTGTAGAGTGTGTGAAAATATGTGAATTGCTCGTCTTTTGTAGCTACTCCAACATCTAGCTTAGCAACGTAGTTTCCCTTACCATAGGTACTCTCTGGGGCTATGTTAAACCCCCCTACGTAGCTCACATCTACATATACATCTGCCAGCCCTCCGCTATCCACATTAAGCACTCTCCCATAGTAGTAAGAAAACNTACTACCACTTCTACAAGGATACCCCGTTGTCCCGCAAGATAGTGCTGCAACCTTCATCTCCATACCCAAGCCATCTACATTGCTTAGCCTACCATACCTCAGTCCATAGTCTTCATCAGCATCCTCATGCATCCAGTAGAAAGCAGTCGTATTCCAAGGCTCTACCCACGATTTTTTAACATCAAGCTTTGGGTTGCCGTTAATTGAGTGAAGCTTTACTTCAACATAAACTATTTTTGTAACATTTGGCAGAAGGTAGTACACTACGTGCAGGCCATCTGCACTACCTTTGCCATCATTTTCATAGCCAAACCTACTGTAACCAGCAATATACCTTGTACGCTCTTCGCCTTCAGAAGTTGTGTTCACCACCTCACTGTAGACATATATCTTAACCCAATCTCTATTCACATCACCTCTAGAACTCATGTATAGAACAAGCTTTATGCCAATAGCGCTAGCATTTAGATCAAAAGAGTACTTAGATTCATCAGCATTCTCATAGAGAATATTCCACGGGCCACCCCCAGCTTCACCAGTGTAGACGCTGTACTGAACNCCCATGGTCAGTGGGCATAGAGTAGAGAAGAGTATGGGGATTAGGAGTGCTAGAGCTATGCATCTACTGCTCAATGAACATCACCAAGAGTGCAAAGGTTAGCAGTAGAGCAATGCAGTAGAGCACCCCCTGCTGCGTGCAACAAAGGTGCATTGGATTTCTTGCTGTGCTCACCGCATTTTATTTGGAAATGTGTGCACATTTTCAACACTCTCCTCTAGTGCTTAGAGATAGAGAAAATACTCCTCAGCACTGTGCTGTTTCATAGGAAATATTTTCTCTATCTGACCCTCAGACCTAGTCTCAGAGGTATATATAGCTTACTACTATCTAGCCACTAAGCTAGCGCTATTTACAGATAGACCATCAGAAGTTTAGTGGCACTCTATAAAAGCAAAGCGCTTTATGTTGAGAGCCTAACCCATTTCTAACCCATTTGGAAAAGGCTTATATTTATCACATCTTCCTATCTTCTCGGTATGCAGCATGGCATCTCCTCAAGCAGTTCAGGAATCACAGCCCTTTGCTAATGTGGTGGAGGGTTTGGGGAAGCTCAAAGTCGCAGCCGCCCTACAAGTGTTCATAGCTATGCTCATTGCTATTTCAGCTCTTCTACTGCTAGCACTCTTACCATTCTCCACCATTAGGACAAGCGAGGCTGTAGCAGGGCTGGCATGCTTTGCAACAACAGTGGTTTTTACAATTGTCACTGCTTTTGCCTACCTCTTACCTTCAGCAAAGCGCTTTGCTATGTGGAAGCCTAGAGACTTTCTAGCCCCATTAATACTCATGAGGGCTGGGTACACAGGAGGGTCTCTCATAATGCTGGTAGCACTTTTAGCATTAATTCAACTAGTGAGAGTGAGTGCTCCTAGCAGATGGGCTGTTGCGGGTGTAGAGATAGAGTTTGAGACAATTCTATATGCGTATCTAATACTACTAGTGGTAGGTGGGGTGCTGCTATTCATGGGCTACACAGGGAGCTTTATACACCTTCACAAGCTCAGTGAAGCATTCAATTCACCACAGCTTTCAAAAACAGGCGTGTTTGTAGCAGTATTTGGAGTAGCATTTACTCTACTTAGCGCAGCTCTCCTCATTATTGACAACGGTATTCGCGCAGCTGCTGCAAACCCCTACAACTACTACCATGCGATTGGCGTAGCANCAAATGTGGCGACAGCGCCACTAATAATAGCCATACTCACATCAATACTAGGCATTGCAGTATGGATGCAAGTGCTTAGCGAGGTTAGCTCAATAGAAAAGAGAGTTGAAGCAGGGGGTATACAGGCGTAGCAGAGAAGTTTAAGTGTTTGCACACTTAACATAACTTAGCATGCCTCATTCCCAACNCACTCCCTGACCCCTATTTTGCGAGTTCAGAAGCACACCCTAGTCATGTCAGCAGTAGGGCGTAAGGCTCTTTGGGCAATCCGTAAGGAGGGGGGATAGGCTTTCTCAACCTTTCCACAGATAGTTTAGTGCTCTTCACAGTGATGTCTCTTAAAATTCTCTGAGCTCTTTGACAGTGCTACACTTGTACTAAGCCTTGCAACACCTTCTTCTCTAGAGAGCCTGCTTCAATGTATATGAGGATCCACACTATGAAACTAAGTATTGATGCTATACAGCTTAGTGCAAATCCTATGAATGGAACTATGACGAGAGCAGATAGCACAATGCCTACTATTATTAGTATTGCTGCTACCTGAAATTGCGTTGAGTGAAACACGCTACTAAGCCTAAAGAGGTACACAATGTTACCCACAAAGCCTATGAAGAACATGATAATCGCTATGAAGACTAGCGCAAGCCCCACAAGGACTACGGCAACTATTGTTTGTAACCCGGCTTCAAGCCCCCCTATAGCTAAACCCACACCAATTCCTGAAAAAATTATTGCTAGTGCTACTAGTAGCACTACAGCACCCCACACATACCCTATTCTCAGGAGGGTTAAGGGGGTTGAGAACTCCCCAGGCCTCCACTTAGTGAATCGCTTTGCTGAGGGCAGGAGGTAGGCGTAGATGCTAATGATTACTAACACTATTATCGCAACCACTATGACTATTAGCGGCACTAGTATAGCTAGTATAGTCCACTGCAAGAGCGCTTCTTGAATACCCCCAGTAACGAAGTGGAGTATTGATGCGACTGCAGTAAATGCTATAACAAATATTANGGCAACGCTGAGAACTTCAGCAACTATTTGTAGTAATGCTGCAGTCTTGAGCTTCCTCAACCCCTCTACCACAACATCTACTGATGTGGACTGGGGCTGCTGTACTACTTGAGGAGCAGCCACTTTTCACACCATAGAGTACACATATCACAGTATAAATAAGCTTTTCTCTAAAGTAGTGCATTACCAGCGAGGCAAGACAAAATCAGCATTAGACTTGTTGTGTACAGAGCCTTAGTGTCATTTATAGCAGTGCTTTTAGAGTTAGCGTGAAAGCACTTAAAAAGCCCTAGCACAGCTCTTCGGCTTCTGGTGGTCTGCATGCGAATACTAGTGCTATCCGATGTGCATGGCAATGCAGATGCCTTGAAAGCTGTTCTAGAGGCTGCCCCTAGGCACGACTATGTTTGGTTCTTGGGGGACCTCGTTGACTATGGACCTGAGCCACACATTGCTGTTGATGTTTTGAGGAGCTTAAAGCCTGATATAATTGTTATGGGCAACCACGACTATGCTGTTGCCTTTAACACAGACTGCCACTGTGCACAAGAGCTTCACGAGCTAAGCGTTTACACCAGGATGAGCATCTCCTACAGGCTTCTCTCTAAAGAGCAAGTCGGGTGGCTTAAGACGCTTAGGCAGAGGGCTAAGCTTGAGCTCTCCTCAAAGCGAGTGTACATTGTTCACGGTGCTCCCAGAAACCCTCTCTACGGCTACCTAAAGCCAGGGCTACCTACAGAGACTCTTGAGGTGATGCTTACAGAGGGTAGCCTCGCCCTAAAGCCCAGGCCTGTAGATGTAGACTATGTTGTTGTTGGGCACACTCACATACCAGCGACACTCAGAGTAAGAGAGGTGCAAGTGCTTAACCCAGGGAGCGTGGGGCAACCAAGGGATGGAGACCCAAGGGCGTCCTATGCAATACTTGACTTAGGTGCTGGGAGCTTCACAGTACACAGAGTTGAGTACCCTATTGATAAGGTTGTTGAAAAGCTGAGAGCACTGGGGCTAGAGCAGAGAGTGCTTCAAGCGCTTGAAGCACTGCTGAAGAGCGGTAGGGTACCGTAAGGTCGGCTCTACTGCTTAGTGAAGCACAAGTGGGGTGAGAAGCCCCTTAAGCCTTGTACACCTAAGCAACATTATTTATTTTTTAGCGCTGTGGAGGCTTTTTTGGGTGCTGGTATGTGGGTGTGCATAGTCTACTATAGCAAAACTGGCGTGACAGAGAGGGCTGTTTCGCACCTAGCTGTAGAACTTCGAAAGAGAGGTGCAGAGGTTAAGGTGTTCTCAGTGAAGCCTGTGAAGGACTACTACCCTAAGCTTCTCCACTTAAACCCAAGGCTCATATACGAGACCATTACTGGGAAGAGCATTGAGGTTACAGGGCTTAAGCACTTTGACCCAAACTTATGCAGAGCTTTAGTAGTGGCAACCCCGATATGGTTTGGAAGACCCTCTCCACCGATAACTACATTCATAAAGATGTTTGCTAATAAGGTGAAGTGCCCTGTCTACGCCTTAGCGACGTCTATCATGGGCAAGGACTATGCTGCGAGGCTTAGGAAGCTACTTGAGGAAATGGGGTACAGCGTCAAGGGGTGTGCATCACTAGCGAGGGGGGTTAGCTACAGTGAGTTGCATGGGCTACTAGAGGACATTTTGAGGAGCATTGAAAAAACTTAGAACTGTTTAAAGGCTCGTCAATACCACACCATTAAGCCCTTGCCTACTCTACGCAACCTTAAATGTGTTGCTCATTGGGTCAGGCGATGCGAGCTACATCACAACTCAGTGAGTAGTCCTTTCATCACCTAGCAGAGAGCTTTGCTGTGCTGTGGTATAAGCTTATAAGCGGCTTTATGAGATGCTCTCTGAGCTCTTCCCACATGCAGCACACCAAGAAGCTCTAAACCACTTGCTACCCTGTGTGAGGACTTCATGACTTTGTATAATACAGCAATCTCTGAAGGCATTGTTGATGCACTGGTAAAGCTTGGAATAGCCTTTGCACTATCCTTTGTCATAGGGTTTGAGAGAGAGTTGAGGCATAAGCCTGCTGGTATAAGAACTCATGTGCTTGTGTGTTTAGGGTCCACGCTCTTCACCATAATATCTTACCAAGCGTTTCCACAGGATCCTGCGAGAATAGCCTCAAACATAGCCACTGGAATAGGGTTTATAGGCGCAGGTGTGATTATGAAGGCTGAGGACAGGGTAGTGGGGCTCACAACAGCAGCTTCACTATGGCTAACAGCAGCAATAGGACTTGCAATAGGGCTAGGGCTCTACACTANAGCAACTATAGCCACAATCTTTGGAACATTAGTACTACTATTAAAACCAGTAGAAGACCTTATTTTAAAGAGAAAGAGGTTGAGAAAAGCAGAGGTGTAAATGTTAAGCAAAGCGTCTTCAATAGCCCCTAGCATAACAGCATTGCAGTGGGTCTACAGGTAGTGCCCTTCACAAAGTGCTCTACATAAGTTTACTGAAGGCTGGAAGGCGAACAGAGCTTAAAGACCTCTTAGGCGTTGACGCACACATCTTGGTGCTGAGTCTTGTGCTCTTAGTAGCGCTTCCCTGGTCTTGTNACTGAATTTCTGTGTTTAATGCTTTTAAGAAATGTGTGTGCATAGCTGTAGTTTGAACGGTGTTTTTAATGGTTATTACAGAGCTTGTGGAGCAGGTTACAGAGCTTGTGGGGGAGGGAAGAGTTGAAGATGGGTGCAAGTTGCTTAGCAATCTCACCCCTCAGGACATTGCAGAGGTTTTGATGAGGCTTAGCAATAGTGTTAGGAAAAGGGTTTTAACTGTTCTTGATTTGAATAGAGTTATTGAGGTTCTCGCTTCACTCCCAGTCGAAGTTGTTCACGAGATAGCCTATGCGAAGGGGGTTGACGATATTAGCAAAGTTGTGGCTAAGCTACCAGTAGACGAGGCTGCTGACTTCCTGTTCAAGCTCCCATCTAGGATAAGGTCAGAGGTGATTGAGCTTCTACCCAGAGACTTTGCAAAAACTGTTTCAGAGCTTATGAGGTACCCGCCGGAGAGCGTTGGAGGCATAATGACCACGATGGTGCCTGTGTTCCCAGGGAATATGAGCGTAGGGGATGTGCTAAGTGCTTATGTGGAGCATGTGAAGGCTGGTACCTACGAGCCTCACCACTACATCTACGCTGTTGACAGTAGGGGGACTCTCATAGGGTACATAGATGTGAGAACGCTGTTCACAAAGCCTAAGACAGCTAAGTTTTCTGAGTGTGTGCAACCCGCTAGGTTTGTTGTGAGAGCTGATGCAGATAGGGAGGAGGCTGCTAGAATAGCTGTGAGGTATGACTTGCTAGAGGTTCCTGTTGTTGACGCTGAGAACAGGTTTCTCGGCATAGTTACGCTAGATGACCTGCTGGATGTCGTTTCCAGTGAGTATCAAGAGGACCTGCTGAAGTACGCTGGTATAGTAGAGGCTATTAGGGGGAGCTACATAACAGAGAAGCCCTTTAGGCTCGCCCTTAAGAGAGCCCCTGTGTTAGCATACCTCTACCTAATGAACAGCGTGACTGGGAGTATAGTGGCAGCGTTTACTAGCGTTATCGAGAAAGTGGCGTTGCTAGCAGCATTCATGCCAATGCTAGCAGACAACTCAGGTAATATAGGGGCGCAGTCATCAGCAATGGTCATCAGAGGGCTTGTAGCAGGGGAGATAAGGGTTTTGAGAAGGGATCTGCTTTTTGTTTTAAGAAAGGAGTTTCTCACCACAACCTTTCTACTCCTTGTGCTACTGCCAATAAGCTTTGCTATAGGCTTGTCAATACCACTCGCGGCTACGAGGGACTTGCTCTACTCACTAAAAGTAGCAACAACAGTTGCTACAGCCCTTGCAGCCTCTAGCTATGTTGCAGATGTTGCTGGAGCGCTTCTACCAATAGCATTGGCAAAGCTAAGGACAGACCCGGCAATAGCTTCAGCACCGCTAATAACGACAATTGGGGATATAGCAACTGTTACTACGTATTTCATCATAGCGACACTGCTCTTCCGAGCAAATATAGTGGAGGCTGGGCTCTAGCAAACTAGTAATCTAGTGCACTAAGTACTCCTCAAGGAGTCTCTCAAATTGCTCAACTGTCTTTACATTAGCTAGCCTCTCTGCCAATAGCCTTGCACCTAGCTGCTCTGCAACCCACTTAGCCAAGTACCCCTTCTCTAAGTGGTGCCTCAGCACATCTTCAGGCACAAGCCTGTACTTCACTACTGCGTAGAGCTTCTCAATGCTATTCACTTTGAGTGGCACTGGGGTACCCTTTTCATCAGTAAATATGTACGCCTCTTTATCCCCCACCAAGCGCTCTTTAATACCACAGCTCTCCAGTAGAAAAAGCCCCTTATCAGATGTGGCAAACCTGCCACTGCCTTTCTCGACGGCAAGCCCCATCCTCACAAGCTCTGCAGCGTACCTCTTAGCAGTCTTTGGCGAGACCCCCAGCTTTGTAGCCAACTCCTCTACACCAAACTCAGCGCCAACAGCAGTCAGTATCTTCACAGCTCTGCTAATTGAGAGAGACATTGTCAACACCTTTACAAGTATTCTGCACATTGAAAAATAAAAGCTTTTGTGTTAAGGCTTCAAATAATCTAATTACAAGCACTAACCTTAACAAATTTCACAACACTATAGAACTATCCTTAACCTCAATCGCAAAGACCTGGGGGCTCCACTAAGAGATGCAAGCCACTAGGATCTGCAACCCTACTCGCAACCCCTAGCAATGTACAGCAGAAGCCTGGGTGCAAAAATAAGAGCTTTTCGCTTTGCATAAAATGTAGTTCTAAGGCGCTTTCCTAGCCCAAGGAGGTGAAGCCGTGTTGCACTAGCCCCTAGGTTGCGCAAATTTCACACTTTAATTATTTAATTGTATGTTTATATGAATAAAGTTTTTATACTTGTAACACTCTAGATATTACAGCTGGGTGAGAGTGATTAGCGTGAAGGAGATCATGTCAAAAGCTGTCGTCTCTGTACCCCCAAATACATCGATAAGAAGGGTAGCGGAGCTCATGCATAGCAAGAACATTGGCAGCGTGCTAGTGGTGGATGAGCGTGGAAACCTCGTAGGCATATTCACAGAGAGAGACCTTGTGAGAGTCGTGGTACTAGGGATTGACCTGGAGACTCCTGTTGAAAGGGTTATGACTGTGAGGCCTATAACAGCATCTCTAAATGAGGGTGTTGTGGAGGTCGCCTATAAGATGGTTGAGAACTGGGTTAGGCACCTGCCTGTAGTTGATGAGAGTGGAAGGGTTGTGGGAGTTGTTAGCATAAGGGATGTGCTGAGAGCATATTTAGCTGGGTCTGCTTTTCCATAGATACTCGTGTTCAGGGGCTGCCATGGATTTTTAGTGGCGTGGTTTAGGCGGTTGCAAGGAGCGTAAGTGCTAGTAGCTACTCATAGCGTTGCTGTAGACCTAACCCTCACTAGCGCATCACTACAGCCCAGTGGTGCCAATAGTACTACTCACCTCTTTTTATTTGCTAGGAGTATTGCTATAGCTATGAGTGATGCNAGTAGAGAGAGCATAGCAGAGGCTATGAGCACAGCTCTGTAAGTCCCTGTAGAGTCTCTTATAAGCCCTCCTAGCACTGGTGCTGTAATTGATGCTAGCATTACTGCTGTGTTTTGAAGCCCTAGCAGCCTCCCCATCTCCCTCCTGTTGAAGAGCCTTGGTATAGAAGTCATGTGGGCAACAGGCTCACCAGCAAATGCAGCAAGCCTACAGAGGAGAAGCGGCGTTGCCACTTTCTGAAGCCCTGAGTAAACTGATATGGGGAGCACTGTAGCTGTTTGTATGAGGTAGGTTGCTGGAAGGGCTTTTAAGACATCCACTTTCTCTAGCATTAAGCCCCACGCAACAGCCCCTACAACTTGAGCAACACCCCCTAGCATCATGACGCTAGAAGCCTCTGCTAAAAGCACTTCGCTAATTATAGGTGCGAGAAAGCTTATTATCATCATCGATGAGGAGGCTATGAGAAATATTGGTATGAGGAGCAGTTTAAAGAGCCTTGGGGTTTCAGAAGAGGCCTCCCCATAACCACTGCCACCAGGAGCCCTACCCCTAAGAACAGTGGCTACAAGTGCTGTAGCTATGACTGAGACTAGTGATAGTAGCAGTAGTGTGAGGAACATGTCAACACTCCTAAGTAGCGCTGCCACCATGGGTGGCCAGAGAATCATTGAGATGTAGTTGCCTAGCTGTGCAAAGGCTATGGCCAGTCCTGGTCTAGAGGGGTAGAGCGCTGCCATGAGTGGGTTTACGGAGAGTGCGAGCCCCGTCATGGCGATTCCCCCGAATGCTGCTCCAGCATACCAAAACACTTGTGCTACACTCCACTCAAACATCCTCATGAGCCACATGAGAGCCCCTGAAACTAGTTGAGACGCAGAGGCTATGTACAGGGGTAGAGAGGCACCTCTTCTATCGTATAGCCTGCCCATGGTGGGTGAGAGCATGAGTGCAACAGCAGAGGATATGGTCATGCCGAATGCTATGGGTGTTGCAATAGAGAGTGAGTAGAAGTTGAGCATGGGGTTAAGGAACAGTGATAAAGCATTTCTCCACCCATTTAGTAGAAGTACTGTTAAACCAAGGGCGGCGTATATGTGCCTACTCCTAATACTCATCAACAGGTCACCTCAGTGTTAGCGCTCTTAACGGTAAGGTTAAACACATGTCTATGGCCAAGAGCTTTTAAGCTTAAGCATAGTTACACTGGCTACAGCACTCCACGACCCTCGCCATGGCAATGCTTGTCACTAGGGAGGGGGTGAGCCTGAGGAGTGCACCTAAGGTAATGCTTGCCACTACTGGAGTGGGTGCACCAGATCTTTAGCTCTCAACTTACTAGCGTCTCTAGGTACAGCATAGTGTAAAGCCCTAGGATAAAGCCAAGTGTAGCGAGCTTTCTATTCCCAGCTTTCTCATGCATAACCTCCGGCAGAATTTCCTCAACAACTACGTATATCATGGCCCCTGCCGCAAACCCCATTCCAATGCCCAGCAAGGCTCTAGCAATTGAGAAGAGAAGAGCACCAGCAACACACATCACTGTCTCTGTTAAGCCACTTAATACACCCACTAGCAACGCCTTCAACTTCTTCCTCTCCGCGAGGACGAGAGGCATGGAGACAGCAAACCCCTCTGGCACATCCTGAACGCCTATAGCCAAAGCTGTTGAAAGGCCAGTGGCAGGGCTAAATGCAGTTGCAACACCTACGGCAAGCCCTTCAGGAAAGTTGTGGATCACTATAGCCAAGGCGACGAGCCAGGACTTCCTGACCCTAGCCCTAAGGGCTACAGGCCCCTCATAACCTAGCACAGTGTGCTCGTGAGGAAGAAGCGCGTCTAAGAGAACTATCACAGCTATGCCCAGCCCAATACCAATACCCATATCCATGTAGAGGCCTTCACTGATTGTAGGCACTATTAAACTCAAAAAGCTTGTGACAATCATAATACCAGCAGCAAAGCCAAGACCAAAGTCAAGCCACTTAAACGAGGCTTTACGAAGAGCTAGAGAGGCTACTGAGCCAAGCGAAGTCGCTCCAGCTATGAAGAAGCCGTATACGAGTGATGCTTGAAAGACGCTGAGCTCCATAGAAAGTACCTNAGTAATGTAACACTAGTGATCTCCCTATTTTAAGCTTCTAACATGGCACCACAATGTAGAGTTTACCCTTTAAAAAGCTGAGTAATGATTAAACGAGCAATAAAGTTNTTGTGCTCATGAACATAAAATGTTTTGCCCATTTTATTGTCATGATAGAAAAGCTTATGTTGATTTGAAGGAAAATATGAGAGAAGCAGAGGGGGTATGAATGGGCATCATAGCTAAGCCCAAGTCAGCCCTACTTAGTGATGTATTTGTTGAAAGGAATAGCACTCTATTCTATAAAACGTACCTAGCTGGAGAGTGGGTTGATACTGGTGAGTATATCGATGTTAAAACCCCTATAGACTTGTCCGTTATTGCTAAGGTTTCTAAGGTTAGCTGTCCTCTGGTTGACGGTGTTTTAGATAGGGTTTATAGGTATGGGAGGTGGTCTGTAAGAGATTTGCCTGGCTGGAAACGCCTAGAAGTTCTCGAGAGGGCTGCTCAAAAGCTTGAAGAGCTAAAGGAGGACTTTGTTGATATACTAGTCCTCAACGCTGGCAAAACACGTTCGCAAGCTGTGGGCGAAGTAAATGCTAGTATTGATAGGCTTAGGGCAGCTCATCTAGACGCTAGGAAGATATTTGGAGAGTATATGCCTGGAGACTGGGATCTTACAACAGTTGAGACAGAAGCTATTGTTAGAAGAGAGCCTGCAGGCGTGGTGCTCGCTATTATACCATTTAACTACCCACTATTTGACACTGTTTCAAAAGTTGCCTACAGTTTTGTGGCTGGTAATGCTGTTGTTGTTAAGCCGCCTTCAGCAGACCCGCTACCCCTTATACTCTTTGCTAAGGTTTTGGAGCTCAGCGGCTTTCCAAAAGATGCTTTTGCTGTCCTAACTATACCAGGTAGTGAGAGTACTAGGCTTGTTTCTGACGATAGGATTGCTGTGATAAGCTTTACTGGGAGTAGTGAAACTGGTAGGAAGGTCATTGAAAGTGCTGGCATAAAGCAGTTTGTAATGGAGTTAGGAGGTGGAGACCCAGCAATAGTCCTATCAGATGCAGATCTAAGTTTAGCCGCTGAAAGAACTGCCCTAGGTATACATAGCTATGCTGGGCAGAGGTGTGACGCTATAAAGCTAGTACTTGTGGAGGAGCCTGTGTATGAAGAGTTTAAGGGCTTGCTCTTAAAAGAGCTGTCTAAGGTGAAAGTGGGGGATCCGAGAGATTCATCAACAACCATGGGGCCGCTAATAGATGCTAAAGCTGTAGAAGAGATGATGAAGGCTGTAGAAGAGGCTGTGAGTCTTGGTGGAGTTGTGCTTTTCGGAGGAAAGAGACTTGGACTTACATATGTTGAGCCAACAGTTGTTGAATTCAAAGACAAGGAGGCTATGAAGAAGAGCACGCTCTACAGAAAAGANGTGTTTGCACCAATATCACTTATAACTAGCTTTAAAGAGCTTGACGAAGCAGTAGAGCTTGCAAATGGTAGGAGATATGGCTTAGATGCCGCTATATTTGGAGAAAACGTGGATAAGATTAGAAAACTCATAAGGTATCTTGAAGTGGGGGCAGTCTACGTAAATGACATGCCTAGGCACGGAGTAGGGTACTACCCCTATGGAGGAAGAAAGGACTCCGGCATTGGCAGAGAAGGAATAGGGTATTCAGTTGAGTATGTAACTACGTACAAGACTATTATCTATAACTTTAGGGGTAGAGAAGTGTGGAAATATAGAACATAACCAACTACAGAGCTCTTTATGCTAAGTCCTAGTCCTATTTTAACCTCTGCTACTAGCCCACAAGCTCATTTTTATGCATTTCATCTCCTATCACTAGTGCTTCTTGTAATTGTATTCATCTCCATAAACACCTCACTGAGTAAGTGCTCATAGATAATTAAGTAGAGCATGATGACAGAACTGTAGTAAGCATGCACTATTTTAAGGAGGAAATGTTTAAAACGTTTCAAAGTATAACAATGTTATTGGTGTACAAGATGAGCAGTAGGATACCATTACCATACAGCCCTAAGGTGATTGAAATATTTCGCAACCCCAAGAACGTTGGGCCACTAGAAGACGCTGACGTTGTTGAAAGTGCTGGTAGTCCAGCTTGCGGAGATATGATTAGGATTTATCTAAAGATAGTAAATATTGATGGTGAAGACATTATTGAAAAAGCTTCTTTTGAAAGCTATGGCTGTGCAGCTAATATTGCAGCTGCAAGTATATTGACTGAAATGATAAAGGGCAAGAGAGTTGAAGACGCTTGGAAAATCACATGGAAAGCGCTATCAGACGAGCTTGGAGGATTACCACCAATAAAGTACCACTGTAGCATTTTAGCTGTGGGTGCTCTGAAAAGAGGTATAAGATCTTACTACAATAAGGTTGGGAGACACCCTGAGTGGTTGCCAAGAGATTTAACAGCTGAGGAGAGGCAAGTGTTTGAAGAGGAAGAGATGATTGAGAGGTACTATAGGTCTATNAAAGCCTTAGGTGAGGTTAAGTGAAGGTTAAAGAGCTAGATCTTAGACACGCCTCTGCTGGTTGTGCATCTCATCCAATTATAATGCTCAGTAGCATGATGTCATCAATAGCGTCTGAGGGTGTTGATGAGATTAGGATAGTATTTAGGGAGGAAGACATACCTAAAGATGCACTGAAACTATTTCTATCTAAGTACAACTACTTTGTAGAGAATTTTGAGAAGATCAGCGAAGGTACACTCAGGGTAGTGGCTAGAAAGAGGGATTAGCAATGCATATCCCCAAGAAAGTTGCTGAGCTACTGAAATCCCATGGAAGGCCTCTAAGGGAGGTGTACTTTGATTTGGAGAACAGCGGCTTTGTTCCAGAAGAAGTTGTTGAAGCAATGATTCCATATTTCAACAAGAGGGGGTATGGCCATCCATCGATAACTCATAGAGTTGGCTGGGAAGCGCTAGAGGTCGTCTACGAAGCTAAGGAGCTCATAGCAAAGACTCTTAATGTTCGCAACTTAGAGAACATAGTATTCACACATAGCGGTACAGAAGCAAATAATCTAGCAATACTAGGCTTTCTAATCAAGAATAGGAGTAGGGGTAAAGACAAAAAAGTAGTCGTATCAGCTATAGAACATCTAAGCGTGATTTTTCCAGCAAGATTTGCCGCTGAACTCTTTGGATACAAAGTTGTCCTCGTACCAGTTGATAGAGAGGGCTTTGTAGACCCAGAACTGCTAAAGAGCTTCGTAGATAGAGACACTGTCCTAGTGAGCATACAAGTTGCTAACCATGAGATAGGGACTATTCAGAGAATAAAAGAGCTTTCTGATGTTGTGAAATCCGCTAATCCAGAAGCTGTGTTCCACACAGATGCTGCTGACGCCTATGCGTGGATTCCCATAGACGTGAAGAAAGCTGGTGTAGATATGCTAACAATAAGTGGGCATAAAGTTCATGGACCTAGAGGAGTGGGGGCGCTATACGTTAGAGAAGGCATAGAGCTTGAGCCACCGCTAAGAGGGCAACTAAGTGTTGAAAAGCTTTGGCCAGGTGTTGAAAACGTTCCCCTTATAGCAGGTTTAAAGAAGGCTGTTGAAATAATGTTTAGCAATTTTGACCATAGGATTTCATATGTGAAAAACCTTAGGGATAAACTTGTAAAAGGTATTTTGGATAGAGTGCCAGAAGTGCTTGTAAACGGGCCACTAGGGGATATGAGGGTTGCTAATAATGTTAACATGAGTTTCCTCAGAGTTGAGGGAGAAGCTCTTACAGTAGCACTGAGCCTTCACGGGGTTTACGTTTCAAGTGGAAGTGCTTGTAGTAGCAGGGTCTTAGAGCCGAGTCACGTCTTGCTGGCTATTGGTAGAAAACACGAAGAAGCGCATGGCAGTATACTGTTTAAGCTGTGCCACTACCATAAAGAAGATGATGTGAAGTATGCTCTAGAAGTCGTTCCAAAAGCCGTTGAAATGCTTAGAAAGATAACTGCGTGGAGATAGCATTGAGCCTCCTAGACCTTAGGAATGAGGAGTGCCCAGGCCCACTGGTGAAAACCATAAGGGCTTTAACAAAAGCGAGAAAAGGTGATAAATTCATAGTTTTAATAACTTCAAAAGAGTGTGCAGAGATGCTGAAGCAAGCCATAGAAGCCTTAGGAATAGCTAAAATCTCAGTGCTTAATGCAACTAACTATTATGAGATATATTTAGAAAAGATAGTAGATAGTTTAGAGGTGTAGCAAGTGTGATAACAAAGTCCTTCTGTGAGGTGTTCATAAAGAACTACTCAACTACGATAAGAGTTGCTATAGCCTTAGACCTTATAAAGAGATATGGCTTAACGCAATTCCAAGCTGCAAAATCGACAAAAATACCACAGCCATTAATTAACTACGTTTTGCGAGAAAAAAGGAAGATCAGAGGCCTTGAAAGAATAGTAAATAACCCGGAGATCTATAAAGCGATTAGGGAGACTGCAGATGAAATAATACAGGGAAAGCCTATAGACATGTGTGAAATATGTATGAGGATAAGGCCTCACTTAAACATAAGAGTTACGTGATTACCATCAATATTAGTAGCAATTACCATGGGAACACAGTACTTCTTAAATAGTTTACGAACAGTTCAGCAAGCCTAGCCCCTG
>Ga0065719_106753_pt1 | contig 16660 bp, 16 predicted proteins | sample GBSCel85sediment_FD_59106 | JGI IMG/M metagenome (GOLD analysis project Ga0065719, IMG submission 59106) | Hot spring sediment microbial communities from Great Boiling Spring, Nevada - Cellulolytic enrichment CS 85C v3 (version 3) | ecosystem: Environmental > Aquatic > Thermal springs > Hot... | reverse complement strand
CAGGGTCTAGCCCATCGGGATTGTATATCGCTCCCCTTGAATCGCTGACGGCGACGACCTTCATGCCGAGCTCCTTCATGAATTTAGCGGAGAAGTAACCAGCGTTTCCATAACCCTGAACTGCTACCGTTGCTTTCTTTGGATCCATATTTAGGACTTTCAATGCCTCCTCTGTGACATACTGAAGCCCTCTAGCTGTCGCCTCATTCCTCCCCTCGCTCCCCCCTACCTCGAGGGGCTTGCCCGTTATCACGCCAGGCTCGAAGTAACCCTTTATCGCACTGTAAGTGTCTGTTATCCAGGCCATCGTCTGAGGATTCGTGTAGACGTCAGGAGCGGGTATATCTATATCGATGCCTATTATCGGGGCAATAGCATATGCATATCTCCTCGTTAACCTCTCCAACTCGCCCGGGCTCAAGGCCTTCGGATCGACTCTAACTCCACCCTTTCCACCGCCGAAGGGGACATCGACTACAGCTGTCTTCCAGGTCATCCACATAGCTAAAGCCTTGACTTCATCCGCGTTCGTGTTCGGATGGTACCTTATCCCGCCCTTGAAAGGACCTCTAGCGTCGTTGTGTTGGACCCTCCATCCTATGAAGACCTTTATCGAGCCGTCATCCATCCTGACTGGGAGCTGGACCTCCAGCACCCTCTTCGGCGTTGCAAGGATTTGATGCATCCCCGGATCCAGTTTTAAAACTTTTGCAGCTTTATCCAGCTGCTTAAGGGCATTCTCCCATGGATTCAACTCCTCGGCCATAACGGACACCTCCGGTCCGGGTCATCGAGAACCTTTTTCTTAAAAATTTTTCCCTACCATGGAGGGACCCTCAGAAATTAATGTTAAAAAATTTCAAGCTACCTTTCACGCATTCCTACGTGTAATAGATAAAAAAGGATGGGTGGGAAGTTCTAAACATGCTCTTGGAGTATGCAGTATCGTCCTCGATGATCCTCCTATCTTATGTTTTATTCGTACGGTATAATGTCAGAAATGTGGTCCCTTACCCAGTAATAGGTGCTGTTTACGCAATAGATAAACCTATATTTTTTGTGATGTTCTCGGTCTGCTTCTTGATATCCCTAGTATTCGGGGAGTTCCTATTCAAGAGATTCCTCATATATGGGATGAGGATCTTCCACGCGCAGATCTTCATATCAATTAACTTAATGCTCCCATACTCCTTAGCGTCCTCAGATCCCCTATCCCTCGTATTAGCGATGCTATCGGGCCAGATGGCATACGATACTCACTCGAGCAGAGATCAGGTCAAGACAGCTTCTCTATTCCTAGCAGTATTTTTACTTTCCTATATGATTTATTGGGTCGTTAGGTGGTTATCTTGAGGATCTCTATCTCAGGGATACGTGGGAAGACGACCACAGTGAAAATGCTTCATGGGACACTAGTGAGGAGAGGGCTGAGGGTCGTGTCTAAGACGACGGGAGATGAAGCTCTGTTGTGGGTGGGAGAGGAAGTAGTAAGGATAAGGAGGCCCAAATCCGTTCTTGATGAGAACTTTGAGGTGATGAAAATTCCTCATGATGTTGCGATAATAGAGAATCAAGCGATAACCCCTTATACGATGAGAGTCTTCCATCGGATAATCAAACCGGAGGTCATCGCTATAACTAACGTTAGACCCGATCATACGGAGTTCCTGGGCGAGAGTAAGATCGAGATAGCTAAATCGATAGCCTCTTCATTCAACGAATTCACAGGATTCGTCATCAATGGGGAGGAAAGAAGCGATATCGAGGAGATAATAAAGGGGAGAGCTGAGAGACTTGGAGCTCATTACATAAGAGCGAGGAATTACGGTATTCCGTGTTCAGAATCAATAGGCATAGTTGAAGAGGTCCTCAAGCTGATGAGAGAGACTTTGAGCGAAGAGGAGAGGAGAGAACTGATGGAGGAGATAGAGAGGGGGCTCAGCGTGAGGAGGAAGGGGGAGTTACTATGGTACGATGGTTCGAAGGTGAACGATCCCGAGAGCGCTGAGATATTGATAAATTACTTCTCGAGAAAATACGGGAGGAAGTTCGTGATATCCGCGAATTTCAGGAGGGACAGGAGAGACAGGACTTCCTTATTTGCTAGATTCCTCAGAGACCTCTCTGAGAGGGATTTCATCATCAAGATATTCGTTAGCGGATTCGGGGCAAAATCCGTAGCTAGATACGTAGGTGAGAAGTGTATCTATGTTGATGAACGCTCAGATTCTGCTCAGGAAATAATAAGATTCTCAGAGAGGGAAGGAGCGATTTTCATGCTCTTAGCGAATAGAAAAACGAAATTAGTTGATATAATATTGGAGAAGCTCAGTGATAAATAGAGATAGCTCTCAACTCATCCCAAAGTTTCTCATTGAACTCACAACTTGGATCTGGTCCGAGAGGATCGTTATAATAAGCTAAGGCCCTGGCCCTGCATCCTCCACATATGTATCTATAGCTGCACGTTGAGCATGCGTATCTAAAGTCATCCCTATCCCTGAGCTTATTCAGGAGTTCGTTCTCATGCCAGACCTTGAGGAAACCATCCCTCAAGACGTTCCCCACTACTATGGGCATGAAGACGCACGGCTGAATATCGCCATTATGCTCTATCGAGCAATATATCCTCCCAGCCCCGCAACCACCTAGGAACTCAGCTAGGGCGAATCCCATCGACATGTACTCCTCGGGAATCGCTAGTTCGGCGAAGTGAGTCGGGGTGAGCTTCCCTCCCTTATCGGTATGCTTCAGGGAGACTATCGCATATAGCGGACTAGTTGAGAAAGCCTGGAAACCGTTCGAGAGCTCAGAGTATAGGAGCTCTAGGACTTCCATCCTCTCCTTCGGGCTCAAATCGTACTCAATTATGTCCTTCCCTCTCCCAGTCGGTATGAAGTTGAAGGCTATGAACCTATCCACTCCCAGCTCCTTCGCTAACTTTATCATATCCGCCACCTCCTTATAGTTCTTTCTAGTTATCGTCATAGCGATTCCGACATCTATTCCAGTGCTCTTAGCGTTCTTTATTCCCTCTACAGATCTCTCCCATGCACCTCTTATCCCCCTGAAGCTGTCATGCGATTCAGGATTCGGCGAATCCAAACTGACTTCAACATACCTCACTCCGATCTCCTTCAGTCTCTTCGCTACATCGGGCCTTATCAGAGTACCATTTGTCGCTACGCTGATGTACATCCCAGATTGAGCAGCTCTCTGAGCTACTTCCCAGAAATCAGGGACAATTAAGGGCTCTCCTCCTGAGAAGGAAATAGCAGCGACTCCAGCTTCATCGAGTTGACCCAGAACGGAGAGCCTCTCCTCGAGCTTGAGCTCATCTGGTGGCGGCAGGTGTGAGGCACTCGCATAGCAGTGAAGACAGGAGAGGTTACACCTCTTCGTGAAGTCCCAGACGACCATGAAAGGCGAGTATAATTTCTGAGGTCTCGTTATACCGTAATAAGCGATGCCAAGTAATATATTAGCTATTCCCCTCCTCATGTAAGGATCCTTGAGCCTCTCCTTCAGGACGGATTCATCGAATCCGAACTTATCTGCTGATCTAGACAGTATGTAGCTCATCATCTCGGAGAGGACTCTCTCCTTCGCAGATGATGGATCCTCCAATCCGGCGTAAATTGAGAGTATTTTCACTATATCTAAGGGCTTTCCGATCATTTTTATAAATCTCCTAGTGAGACTGTTCCCCAAAATTCTCCTTATATCTAGGATTAACTCATTAACGTTGATATCATTGGCCATACCTCCTTCATCTCCCGCTCATACACGAGTTCATGATTTTTAATGTTTATCATTTAGGCTTCAGACATGTAGCTCATGAATTTTATTTAGTTAATATTCGAAATATGTTAGAATTAATCGTGATATCCTCTACTATAATGATAAAAATTAGANTTCACATCGATCTCAGATCATGATTTCCAACTTTTGTAATGATGAATGCTCGGGGCATACGTTTAAATAGCGGGACTTGGGAGTTAGGCAACGCCTTCGAGGCGAGTAGTATGTCGACGAGTCGGAAGGTATTGGATCTAAGACCCGGAGAAAATAGTGTGAATGTGAAGGTCCGGGTCCTCGAAGTTGGTGAGTCTAGAGTTGTTGAGACGAAGAGGGGTCCTAGAACCCTCTCAGAAGCGACAGTCGGGGACGAGACAGGTAGAGTGGTCCTAGTCCTATGGGGCGACCATGCTGGGAAATTGAAGGAGGGAAAGGTGGTACAGCTACAGAACGCTTTCACGACTGTCTATAGGGAGAAGGTCCAACTTAACTTAGGGAACATGGGTAGCTTCGTTGAGACAGATGATGAAGGCTTCGTGAAAGCTGAGGAGATACCTGAAGATATGCCCCGGGCTTCAGGAGATTTCAGGCCCCAGAGGAGAAGGAGAGATTTCAGAGGAAGGGATGAGAGTTACAGAGGGAGGCCGAAGTGGTAGGGGGATTGAATCCCCTAAGGGTGATTTTTAACGTTAAATCACGTTATTTTTTGGGATTTTATTAGGAAATTGATTGAATACTTGAGAAAATGATGCCTGCTTAGTTAAATAATTTTCCTAAACGTTATTTGTCGGAGCCCAATACTATTAAATTATTTTCCTGGAAGATGATGAGGTGTAAGCTTGTCGCCGTCCGGTGTGGAGCTAGCTAAGTGGACTAAGCTGATCCCTGAGTCGGAGATAAGGAGACTTCTCAGATATAATGTCAAGTATTACTTCGCAGGGGGTAAACCCGGCGTAATACCTACCGGGGCCTTCCCGATGATCTTGATGAGGCTGGCCCTTCAGGAGCTAGAGAGCGTCTTCTCGGGAAGGGAGATAGATGTGATAGAGGACTACAATTACGGTCCTACAGATGGCTTACCAGACGTGAGGAAAACTCTGGCGAACTTCCTGAGGGAGAGGGATTCAATAAACCTGGATAAGGATGAGGGATGGAAGCAAGTCGTCGTCACGACGGGCTCTCAACAGATGATCTATTTAGCGTTAGATGTCCTCTTGAATCCCGGAGATATAGTGATAGTCCCGGCTCCTGTCTACTTAGGTTTCGTCAACGTAGTCACGAAGCTCTATGGGGATACGATAGCTGTCCCGGGAGATAAAGATGGCATAATACCAGATTACGTTGAGGACGCGATAAAGAAGGCTCAAAAGGAGCTCGGAAAGAANCCAAAGCTTATTTATGTCGTTCCAGACTCTGACAATCCTTCGGGAACGACATTACCTGAGAGTAGGAGGAGGAGACTCCTGGAGATAGCTAAGGAGAACGGAATTTACCTATTGGAGGATGCAGCCTATAGGGAGATCCAGTTCAGGGGAGAGAGGATCAGGCCTATAAGGGCCTTAGATGAGGAGGGCAGCACTGTGATATATATGAGGACCACTAGCAAGGAGGTATCGGTCCTGAGGATCGGATATAACTTGATGCCTCCCGAGATAAGAGAGGAAGTCGTAAAAGCCAAAGGTTACTATGACCTCTGCACGCCCACGATAACGCAGAAGATGGCCAAACTTTACTACGAGCTCTACTTCCCAAAGTTCATAGAGAAGGTCAGGGAGGGCTACAGGAAGAGATATGAGGCCATGGCTAAGGCTATAGATGAGAGCTTCCCGGATGGAACGAGGACAGATCCTACGGGTGGCTTCTTCATATGGTGGGAATCATCCAGAAAGGATTTTGATAGTAAGAAGTTCTTAGAGGAGGTAGCGATACCGAATGATGTTCTTTATGTTCCAGGGGAGGCTTTCTATCCACTTACAGGCCGCATTTACGATCCATCGGATGGAAGTCTGGTGGATGTAAGAGAGAGGACGCCTAAGAACGGGATGAGATTGGGTTACTCTTACAATGATCCAGCGGTGATAGATGAGGGGATAAGGAAGCTCGGGTCTCTCTTGTCAAAATCAGTGTAATATTTTAACTCTTTCTCCCCTTCCCCCCTGCTGCCCTGGTATCCTCTGGAGATCCCTTCCCGGTGAGGGGTGAGAGCGGCATCAGAAAAGTTAATAATTTATACCCGGTGTGAAAGAGGGGCTTCCGATGGGAGATCTGAGGGGCTCAATTATAGATGGTATCGTTAAGATGATGCGAGAAGCTGCTTTTAATGTCCCTAAGGATGTCAAGGATGCTCTGATCAAGGCATACGAATCTGAGGACAATCCCGTCGCTAGAGCAAACTTAGAGGCAATTTTGAAGAACATAGATGCATCAAATAAGCTTAAGATGCCGATGTGCCAGGATACCGGGACTCCAACGTTCTTCATAGAGCTGGGTGATGACTTTCCAATGAGGTCCGAGGTCAAGTCAGTAATAGAGGAGGCTGTCAGGAGGGCAACGGCTGAGATACCCCTGAGGCCTAATACAGTGAACCCTTGGACTGGTGAGAACCCCGGGGATAATACGGGCAGGCACGTCCCTATAATACACTTAGATCTCGTTCCCGGGGATCAGATGAGGGTGCTCTTCCTAGCTAAGGGAGGAGGAAGTGAGAACACATCGAAGATATACATGTTAAGCCCTGTGCTTGGTATAAAGGGCATAAAGAGAGCTGTTATAGATGCTATGGTTGATGCTGGTCCCATGCCCTGCCCACCGATAATAGTGGGCGTCGGCGTCGGGGGGAGCGCCGATCTAGCGATAAAGCTCGCGAAGAAGGCGACCTTCAGGAGGCTTAACGAGCCTAATCCCGATCCAAAGCTCGCTGAACTGGAAAATGAGCTCTTAGAGATGATAAATTCACTTGGAATAGGGCCGATGGGGCTAGGGGGTAAGACTTACGCCCTAGGAGTCAAGGTGGAGTGGGCCCACAAGCACCCAGCCAGCCTCCCCGTGGGTATAAGTACCCAATGCTGGGCCTTCAGGAGGGCAGAGGGGATCTTCGATAGGGACGGTAATTTAAAGATCGTTTTACCGCCTTAAGGGAGGTGATCTTATGGCAGAGTATAGGTTGAGGACCCCCGTTACTGAGGAACAAGTTAGGAAGTTGAAAGTAGGAGATGTCGTATATCTAGATGGGATAATAATAACTGGAAGGGATCAGGTACATAGAAGGGCCTTGGAACTCGCTTCAAAGGGTGAGAAGGATAAAGTGCCGGTTAAGCTGGAGGGAATGGCTTTATATCACTGCGGACCCATAGTCGGCAAAGTGGATGGGGAGTGGAAGATATACGGCTTCGGCCCGACGACTAGCGCTAGGATGGAGAGCGTTGAGGCTGATTTCATAAGGGAATTCGGGGTGAGGCTCATAATAGGGAAAGGCGGCTTATTCGAGAGGACCACTCAGGGGATGAAGGAGTACGGAGCAGCTTACCTCGCGTATCCTGGAGGAGTCTCCGTTCTAGCGACTAATGCTGTTAAAAGAGTTGTGGATGTTCATTGGCTTGATTTGGGGGTTCCAGAGGCTATGTGGGTCGTCGAGGTTGAGAACTTCGGCCCGACGATGGTAGCTATAGACTCCCATGGGAACAACTTATTCCTGGACGTTCTACAAAACGTCAAGAAGAAGGCTGAGGAGATAAAGGCCAAAATATGATCATACCTTCACATCAACTCTCTCATAGCTCGTCAAAATCTCAGCTACAGCTAGGAGAGCAGCTACTTCCTCAGGATTTTTTATGTTGAGTTCCCTCAATATCTTCAAATAACTCCCGTATTTTTTCTTGAAGGTCCTCTCCTCCCTAGGGCCTATCGACATCTCCAACACCTTTTCCCTAACATATAAAAAGGTGAGTAAAAACTAATAAAATTTCCTCCCGGCGCGATCGTTCAGCCTCAACAATACCTTCAGAGAGATCTCAGTGACCTTGAGTTCTCTCTGCATAGATATGATTCATGAGCTCTATATCAATCCTCCTAGTCTGATCGAGAGGTATCGGGGGAATTAGCGTGGAAAAATTCATTTCCATTAAGAGGTGGAGGGGTATGTGTCCTCAACTCACTAAAATTCTCAACAATTGAGCTGATATCGGGGATCCTCTTACTCAGATCGGGACATCAATCGTGGGAGAGCCTCTTAGCTATATCTCTCCCTATCCATACCCCTGAAGCTGCGGCTTGAACTAGACCCCTCGACACTCCCGCACCATCTCCCCCAGCGTAGAGGCCCTCTATGACTCTGGTCTCGAGGTTGGGCTTCAGATCTATCTTCGCCCCGTATAACTTAACCTCGACGCCATAGAGGAGGGTGTGATCTGAGTATATTCCAGGCATTATCTCATTCATCGCGCGCAACATCTCCAGTATATCCTTCAGATACCTGAAAGGGAACACGAAGCTCAGATCTCCTGGCGTAGATCCCGGAAGAGTAGGCCTCACTATGCTCCTACTCAACCTAGCTTCCGTAGATCTCCTCCCCCTCTTCAGATCCCCCAGCCTCTGAACTATCGGTTGATTCCCAGCTATCTCATTCGCCATCTTAGCTATACTCAGAGCATAAGAGATCGTGTCTCTGTAGGGTGCTGTGAACTCCGTCGTCACTAAGAGGGCGAAATTCGTATTTTCCGTCTTGAAGTCATTCCTAGAGATACCGTTGACGGTCACTATCCCCCAGTAAGATTCAGTGACTACTTCCCCCCTTGGGTTGACGCAGAAAACTCTGACTTTATCATCGAACGTATCGCTGTAATAGATGAGCTTCGGCTCATAGAGGACATCTGTGTACTCACGCATCACTTCGTAAGGGACTTCGACCCTCACCCCTAGATCTACCTTACCCCCATCTACCTTGACCCCCAGCCTCCTCATCTCACTAACTAACCAGCTCTCCATGACCCTTCCAGTAGCTAGGACGACGTATTTAGCCATAATTTCCTCTCCATTCGAGAGAGATACTCCAGATACCCTCCCATTCTCCGTTAGAATTCTACTAGCAGTCACCCCGAACTTCATCTCTATCCCCATCTCGTCCACTAACTTCCTGAGGTTCAGTAGGACTCTGTAACCTCCATCGCTCCCCATATGCCTTATCCTGAACGGCACTAAGAGGAGCCCCGCTTTCAGGGCCTTCCTCCTCAACCTCTCCACTTCCTCCTGATCCTCACCGTAGACTTCCTCTGGAGCGCCGAGCTTCAGGAAGGAATCGTCCACATAATCGACTAGATCCCAGAACTCCCTCTCACCTATCAAGCTGGCTAGGTCACCACCGACATCCTTAGTCAGGTTGAGCTTCCCATCGCTGAAGGTACCAGCGCCCCCGAAACCCGAGACGATATCGCAGATCTGACAGACAGCGCATCTACCAATGGATTTCAGGGGGCACCTTCTATCCTCTAAATCCTTTCCCATCTCGATTACGAGTACTTTGGCCTCTGGAACGATCTTCTTTATCTCAATCGCTGAGAAGAGCCCGGATGGACCGGCCCCAACGACGACGACATCCCAGCCCTCCAATATTCCCTCCCCGAAGGGCGAGGATTCGATATATAAGCTTTACCAGATGTCGAGGGATCTCAGCCTCTCACTGAATCAACTCACCATGGAATGTCCCGAGGAGCTAGAGATGGACCCTCAACTATCACTATTAGTTAAGAAGGAGAGAGTGCCCAGATATTCCCCATCTAGCGTGAGGACATCTGTGGAGTCTGGATCGAGGCACCTCGGGAATATGGGCCCGTAATCTCCGGGGTTGAGGATATCACCATATCCTATCAATGTATTGAATGCTGGCATTATCACTATAGTCTTGGGGAGCCCCTCGCATATCGAATCCCCGATGACCCAGACGGGGATCCTACCAATCCCTCTCAAGGATATAGATGGATGGACATGCCCCATTATCCCGAAGTCGTATGAAGATGACTCCTTCTCTGGATACGCGTGACCGTGGAAGATCCAAGCATCGCCTAAAGCCGCCCCTCTGCTCCCATGAACCGTGAAATTATCCCTCGCTAAACTCGGGAGCCCTCCATCATGGTTCCCTTGAACGACCTCGACTTTATCGAAACTTTTAGAGAGTTTCTCTATGAAATCCTTAATCCTATGGCTGAAAATTAGGCCTATGGAGTGCTTCAAGTCCCCAGCAATGAATAAATTTTTCCCACCTAATGAGATAAGATTTCCTAGTATTTTCTCGCTCTGGTCGGGTATGTAAATACCTTGACTCGCTAACTCGACCTCGTAGCCTACGTGAAGGTCCGCTACGAGGACCCAGGCCTCACCATCAAAGTTTATCTCTATAGCCGGCCTCCCCCAGATAGGTCTCATCCTTGGATGATGAGGTCAAGCGGATTAAAATACATTCAGTGCTCTCCTCTCTCCCCTGGAGGAGCGCGATAAAGGCCCTCAAGTATGCTCTGAGGGATAAGGTCGAGAGACATGTGTTCTCCCCTAGCGGTAGATACTTTTACATCGTGAGAGGGGAAGCGAGCGATCACATAGTCCTGGAAGAGGGGTCCTGCTCCTGCATGGATTACTACTTAAATGTCGTAATCAGGGGAAAGAGGGGGGCTTGTCATCACATCGTCTCCGTGATGATAGCGAGAGAATTTGGGAAAGTAAGGGAGATAGAGCATAAAGATCGGGAATTCCTCGGGATATTGAGGAGGATAATGTTATCCGAGGGTATGTTCGTTGATGTATGATCGTTGAACACCGAAGACTTTATAATTGGGAGCTATATGGAGGCACAAGTGGTATCGATGGATGTAGGCGATGATATCGACAGGGAACTTCTATCGAATTACCACAGGAGGATATTGAAAGAGGTAGTCGCGAAGAAAGTAGCTGGAGATATACTCTTCAGCGATAATATAGGTCAAGCGATGAGGAAGTGGAGGGAGTACTTCGGAGTTAAACAGAGTGAGTTGGCTAGGGCTCTCGGGGTATCTGCTTCAGTGGTTTCGGATTATGAATCGAGTAGGAGGAAGAGCCCTGGCTCCTCCGTGCTTAAGAGGTTCGTGATGGCCTTAATAGAGGAGGATGAGAAGAGAGGGGGGGCCATACTGAGGTCCTTAGTGAGGACGACAGGACTAGTCCCTCTCTTATCTAGCGTCATAGATATGAATGAGTACACATTACCAATTGAACTGGAGAGGTTCCTCGAGGCGATAGATGGTAGGATAGTTGTAGAAGCCCCTCAACCGACGTATGTGCATGGCTATACGGTAATAGATAGCCTTAGGGCGATCCTCAATCTGAGTGGATCGGATTTCATGAGGCTCTTCGGGACTTCTACTGAGAGGGCTTTGATATTCACGAGAGTATCCGCTGGGAGGAGCCCCTTAGTGGCCCTGAAGGTCGTCGATGTGAGGCCCAGCTTAGTAGTGCTCCATGGCCCTCAGCCAGATAGCGTGGATGAGCTAGGAATAAAGCTAGCTTCTGTGATGAGGATCCCGCTAGCTGTCACAACGATAAAGGATGTCAATGAGATCGTCGGGAGGCTGAGGGGCTTATCTTGATTTAAGTCTCAGCAATACGAACTTATATAGGGAGTAAATCTACAAAAATTATTGCTTTTAATACTGCTTAATATAGCGATTATTCACTATAATTTGGAATTGTTCGGGAAATTTACACTAGTTATCTCTTACGCGTCCCCGAGGAATGGGAGCTCTAGTTATTGAACGACAGTTTTCAGATCGAAAATAAAAAGGAATAGAATGATTCATCTCCTGTATAACACGTCCAGCAGGGCGAATTGATGGTAGAAGCGAGACCATAGCCTGATTACGTATGGGTGGCCGAAGCTTCTGCTCGCTAGAGAGGGATATGGGGTATAATATGAGAACCCCACTGAGACCTTTATTGTCTTCCCCCTTATGCGGGAAGCACCTCCATCCGTATCATCGGGATAGCCGAAGCGATTATTACCCCAGCCTACATGGTGACACTTCATATTCCAGTTAATCCCCTTACAGTAGTTTTCCTCACTCCACAGCTCCGCCTCGAACTTAGTAAGATATCCCGTACTAGTTCTGAGCACCAGATACACTGTATTCCCGTTCTTGTACGCATAATCCTCTAACTTAGCTTGTATGAAGTACTTCACATGTATCTTGAAGTAATTTGGATAATATTGCTCAACATAAGGCTTTATCCAGTTATTATAGTGCTTGTAATCTGAAAGTGTCTGTATACCACTATTGCAATTCAGGCAATGTCCAGTTGAATTTAAAACCGAGAAATATGTACCTTTGAACTGACTATCAGCCACATTACCGAATATGAGAATATCATTCACATAGACGTAAAAGCTATTCCCATACACGTCATAGTAGCGATCCCTCTCACTAGTCCCTAAGGGCGATATGAACCTCCCCTGCTCATCTGTAACGTAACCCCTCCCCGAAACGTAGACGTTGGGCTCGGGTGTTAATAACTCTGGCTTTGGTGATTCCTTTCTCCAAAATTCCTCTAATTCAGTCATATTTATCTTCTCATCTATCTTTTTCTTCAACNCCATTAGCTCAGGGTCCAGCTCTCGGGTCAGATTGTCCGGTTGAGCNNNNCCATACAAGGGGAATAAAAGCAATATAAATAGGGAGAATAATAGAAGGGNTCTCATAATCCGAATAAACGAGGAAAAATAATATAGAAATTTTCATATAATAGCTATATATATACGACGAATGACGAGAAATTTATATCATAATTTGCTGGAGTATTGAGTGATGAACGTCAAGATAGCTGTCGCTATAATAATCATAGCTCTACTAACTTTAGCAGCTCTAATCTTGATGAAAGTACCCCAGGCCAATCATTCCACTACGCAAGTTCACGCTGATAGCTCTAACACCAGTAGCTCAACGAAAACTAGTAGAAATGTTTCAGTGACGGAATTATCCTCGAGCGGGAGGGAGGCTATCTTCATAGCTCGTAGGAATCTGAGTAAGAAGCCCAATGTACCACAATATGTTATGGGGCTCAGTGTCCCCAGTCACGCTATCCTGAAGATCAAGGATAAGATATATGCTTTGGGCGGGTATGAGCCAGTCGGTGTCGCGGTCATCCTTTCGGAGGATTTGAGGCCCTTATGTCACGTCGAGCTTGAGTATGAGATCTACAGAGCTGAGAAGTATGATGAAGATCGCTTTGTAGCTATGCAGCAGTGGTATTCTCAGCCCGGGAGCATAGCTATGTTCGACTCAGAGCTCAATCTTATATGGTCGATAGAGGGGAACTTCACGGACTTCAGAGTAGCGAATGGTAAAATTTATGTAATAGAATCTAGGAGCGGTTTCTTAGAATCTAGGAGCGGTCCCTATTATCTGAATATATTCGATGGAAATGGTAATCTGATTAGATCATTTAAAGCACTAGATGTTAAGGAAATTGCAGGGCGCACGGTAGTACAGTTCCTCTTAAATATAGAAGTTAATGATGGTAAAATTTACATACCATATGTATCGGGGGAGGCTGAAGGGCCCTACAAACTGATGCTTCTAAGATTCGATGAGAAAGGCAACTTAGAGCTCAAGAAAGTCATATATGAGACGAAGGAAAACATGGATCGCACTTATATATACAGTTATAAGGATGGATTCCTCTTAGCGATTGAAGGCCCTATATGCCGCTACATCTACATAGATGGAGAGGGAAATATAGTGTGGAAGGCTGGATGGAAGCCCCCGCTAGAAGCGGGTTTCAGGAACTGTTGGGGTCGTGCGAAGGTATTGAACGATAGGATTTACATATTCGGTCACGATGAATGCTTATTCGCTGGATTCATAGGCTTAGTAGATGAGTCATCGCTCTACGTAATATACAATGAGTCGTTTTACTATACGAGGGTACAGGAAATAGTCCTTCAGAAGGGTGGTACTTGGCAGGATAACTCCGTCGTATATGATATCCTCTCAGATGGCGATGAGCTCTACGTGATAGGGATTGTTCAGATGAGCCTACCATCTGGTGCTTTCATAGTCAGAGTGGATCCTGATCTTAAAGTAAATATCAACAATCTCCTAGAACAGGCTGATGTCATTTACTTGGAGGACATACCTCCATGCAAACCTTAGTTGAGGAACCACAGACCAGCCGTAACCAATTTTCTAAGATCATATCTACTGCTAAACATACCTCAAGTGAGCTGCTCCTCGACCGAAGCTCATAAGGTTGGATAAGTCAGAGCTCCTGCCTTACGACTTCAGCGCGAGGATCGAGCACTTGAGGGAGAACTTGAATGAGACCATGATGAAGCAACTCGGGGCTGAGCCCGGAGAACTCATGAAGAAAGTTGAGGAGCTCGAAAATGCGTTCTCTGAGTTCAAGAGTCTAAGTGAGAATGCATCGCCAGATGCNATAAGAAAGGCGAATTCGAAGCTGAGGGAAGCCGCTTATATCGTGCTATCAGAACTGACAGCACTTGATCCTTGGGATAACACGATATACCCGCATCAACAAGTCGAGTCCGATGCGTTCTTCCTGAGCTCCGCTCTGGAAGCTTTGAAGAGAGGTGACGTAAGTGAGGCTCTATCGATGATAGAATCTGTGAGCATAAACTGGTACGCTCAATTCTACAGTTACGANGTATTCAAGAGGGAGCTTATGCACAAATCCCCGGGCTATGAGAGGATAACTTGGGGAGGCCTGGGCCATTTAGCGCCACCGATAGATCTCTGGAAGGAATACAACTCCCTCAAGGAGAAGTCCGCAGCTAATATCACGGATTATAGTAGTGAGATGAGATCTATCGAGAGGTACCTTGGAGAGACGAAGGCCCTCTATCAGGAGAGATTGAGAGATATAGCTAAAGCATTGGATTCAGCGAGTTCGCTGATAAAGGAGGCGAACTCGATCCTCAGATCGGCTGCGACTCCGAAGACAGAAGTTAAGGAGACTGTGACACCGCAGGAGGTCATATCGCCATTGATACCAGCTATCCTAATCTTAATCTTAGTGATCGCGGTATTATTCGTGATCTACTTGAGGAGGAGGTCTAAATAACCCTTCTTTTTTAACGTCTCCAACTCACTATGATCGCGCTCGATATTATCAGGGCTGACCCTAAGAGCCCGAGTGATCCAGGTCTCTCCCCGAGGAAGATACCCAGGACCAAGGCTGATATGGGCTCTAAGTTAGATATTATGCTAGCTGGACCCGCTTCCATCTTCTTGAGTCCCATAGCGTGCAGATAATAAGCCAAGAAGGATGGGAAGATGCCTAAATAAATGATCGAGATCATAGAATCGAGATTTAAGCCGCCCTTAGAGAGTAATAAGAGGGGGATGAGCTCTACAGCTGCCCAGACTTGCGGGCCTAAGCCGAGCTCTATCTCACCGTATCCGGAAACGGCAAGTTTCCGGACGCTCAATATTATGCCCGAGTAAGAGAGGCTGCTCCCCAATCCCAAAGCTATCGCAACTAAGTCAAGATTCCCCCCTCCTCTCAATCCTATAGCTACTATTCCTGAGAACGATAAGATAACAGCTATTAATTTCCTCGTATTTAAGCTCTCATCGAGAAAGAATTTCGCGAGTATTATCACTATAACGGGAGCCGTATAGAGGAGCACTGCAGCTATCCCCATGCCTGAGTGCATGACGCTGAAGACGTATATCAAGTAGAGAGGGCCCGTGAAGAAGATACCTATGAGAGCTAACTTCACATCAAATATCCTCCTCCTTAGGAAAATTAAGGATAGTATAGCGCTGACTCCAGCCCTCATCCCTCCTATCCAGAAGGCATCAGAGCCGGAGTTCAAGGCACGCTTAGTCGCTAGACCTATAGTGCTCCAGAGGAATGCGGCTAGTAGGAGAGGTATCACGCCACTCTTGGATCTACTCATATCCCTCACCTGGGGGATTTAACCACATGTCAGGGTTAGTTTATCCACTCGGAGATCTTTAAATGCGTCTTGAATCTGAGGTACGCTATGAGATGTGTTAGCCAAGTGTACTCATAGCTTCTATTACTGTAAGATTCTCGAGTTTATCTCCCTCAGTAATTAGTGTCAATGAATAATTAATAACTCCAAGATCATATAATATCCCAGTGATAGATTCGATTCTCTCACTTTCATAGCTAACGCGCTGAGACTCCCCCGCATATCAGTAGATTAGTTGACTACCTTGATAAATTCCGGAGATATTTCGGCTTACGATGTAGTTAGAACATTATCGCTCGCTGTGAGTTCGAGAGGCAAGTCCCGATGGTCGAGTTTAATGTTATATAAAACCTTGAGATCACAGCGACCTCTCTTAAATAAAAAACGACAACAACATAAAAATGATTATATTCAGAAGAATTAATTATCTCTAGATCCTCGTGTACTCGAGGATGGGGGTAAGACGCAAGTATGTTAAAGCTATACCGATAATAGCTGCAGTCATAATACTTTTTTTGATATCTCCACTAATGCCCACATCCGACATAGAAGATAATAAGTCTAATGATAAAGAATTAAAGTATATTTGTATTCCGTTTAGCAGGAAGGATACCGATTTGATCTCGAACTTCACGCTCAAGGAGAACGTAGTATATAAGGTTGGGAATTCTATCATCAATTCCTCTTTAGATATAAAGGGACTAGCTTATCTTTCGGATCATATAGCTTATCTTAACGGACCATTTGACTATGACTCCTACATAAAGATCTTAACTGAGAAAGCCGTGAAGGGAGATTTCAGCGAGGAAGTTAAGAGGGATATCGAGATAGCTAGGCAAGGACATGAACTGCAATACCTAGCTGAGCTCATCTCCTGGATCGATA
>Ga0065719_107123_pt1 | contig 16669 bp, 16 predicted proteins | sample GBSCel85sediment_FD_59106 | JGI IMG/M metagenome (GOLD analysis project Ga0065719, IMG submission 59106) | Hot spring sediment microbial communities from Great Boiling Spring, Nevada - Cellulolytic enrichment CS 85C v3 (version 3) | ecosystem: Environmental > Aquatic > Thermal springs > Hot... | reverse complement strand
GACAACTAGTTGAAAATTATTTAATAAAAAGATCAAGAGATTTTGATGAAATAATACCTAACAGACCCAAACCAGAAGATGTAGAAAAAAGAAAAATGATTACATATAAAGGAGCTTTTGTTTTAGAACCTAAACCTGGTTTGTATGAAAATATAGTTGTTTATGATTTTAGATCTCTGTATCCATCAATTATAATAAGATATAATATTTCATTTGATACAATTAAATGCGAGCATTCTGAATGTAGAGAAAATTCTATAGAAATAGAAACTAGTTTAGGTAAAGAAAAAGTATGGTTCTGTACAAAAAAAACAGGAATTATGCCTTCTGTATTAGCTCAAATATTTGAAGAAAGAGCCATGTTAAAGAAAAAATTAAAACAATTAGATCCTTCTTCTGAAGAATATAAAACATTAGACGGTAGACAATATGCTTTAAAAATTCTAGCTAATTCTATGTATGGATATTTAGGTTTTCCAAATTCTAGATGGTATTGCTTAGAATGCGCCGCTGCTACAACAGCTCAAGGTAGAAAACACATTCAAGAAATTATAAAACTTGCTGAGGAAAAGAGTTTCAAACCAATTTATGGGGACACAGATTCTATTTTTATTTTAGTTGGCAACAAAGATTTAGCATTAAAATTCTTAGAAGAAGTTAATAAAATTTTACCAAGACCATTAGAATTAGAGCTTGAAGATTTTTATATACGTGGTATTTTTGTTACGAAAAGATCCAAAGAAGCAGGAGCTAAAAAGAAATACGCTTTATTATCAGAATCTGGTAAAATAAAATTAAGAGGTTTTGAAGTAGTTAGAAGAGATTGGTCCCCTATTGCAAAAGAAACGCAAGAAAAAATAATAGAAATATTATTAAGAGANGGAAATAAAGAAAAAATTATTCAATATCTTAGAGAGNTTATACAAAAAATTAGAAGGAAAGAATTCCCATTAGAAAAATTTATAATAAGAGAGCAGCTAAGAAAAAATTTAGAAGAATATAAAGTTGANGCNCCACACGTAGTTGCAGCTAAAAAATATAAAAATAAAGGATATAAGGTTAGAAAAGGTTTTATTGTAGAATACATTGTTTGCTCTGGTGGTGAGAAGATATCTGATAAAATAAAATTGCCAGAAGAATGCAAAAACAAAGAATATGATCCAGAATACTATATAGAAAGACAAGTTTTTCCAGCAATAGAAAGTATTTTAGCTTCTATAGGCATTACAAAAGAACAAATAATTTCTTCTCAAAAAACAATAATGGATTTCTTTAAAAAATAAATGAGGAATTTATATTTTGTTTAATAATTTAGTAAATTTGTATTTAAATTCTTTTTTAACATTTTCGGGTTCTTGTCTTTTACTAATTTCCTTTATTACCTTACTAAGCTTTTTTCTTTCTTCTATATCTTTTTCCAAAACATTCAAAACGCCTTCCGCAATATCTTCTGAATCTATCTCTCTGATTAGAAATTTATAATCTTTGTATAACTCAGAAGAACCCACATATCTTGTCATAATGGGTATCATCCCCATATAACCTGCTTCAAAAACAGAAACTGGACAAGGATCAAAATAAGAAGTTTGCAAATATATAAATGCTTTTTCTGATACATAACTCCAATTTATCATTTTAGTAAATACTACTAACTTTTTATTTCTTATTAATTGTTTCATATTTCTCCAATAAATTTTTACAAGATCTATAGAAGTTCTTAAATATAATTTGGCATCTTTAAACTCTTTTAAAATAATTTTAAAAGATTCTAAAAGCAAATCTATTCCTTTGAATGTCCCAGCATTGGCCAAAGAAAATATATTATTTGATTTTATATTTACTTTTGTTTTTTTCAAATCTTCTAAATTTTTTGGAGATATTGATGGATGTACAACTTCTATTGGCACGTCTATAACTCTTTTCAAATATTTTTTAACTAAATTGGATACCGCAATAGCCCCATCTAAAAGTTCCAATCCTTTAGTCATTTCATATAAATAAAATTTTCTAATAAGCTTGGGCAGACATATCTTAACTAGTCTAATTTCCTTAAAGTACCAATCTGGTTTATAAAAATAAACATAGGGTAGAGCATCCGCAGCTATAGATATCCATATTTTATTCTTTAAAAATGGGGAATATTTTAGATAAGCAAATGGTAAAAGATTCTCTATTAAATAAATATCAAAACTTTTTGGAATTTTTAATGCTCCTAGATATCTTAAAGCTGGTTTATCGTAAAATGGGAAATGATAAAATTTCTTGTTTTTTATAGCTTCCCAAAAAGGTTCATGGGCACTATGTCTAATAGTAGTAATTATCAAAGTTTTTTCCATTTTAATATGCCTTTAATAAATAACTAAAAGTTTTTGTTAAATGCCCCCGCCGGGATTCGAACCCGGGTCTCGGGGACGAAAACCCCGTATCCTAGACCTGGCTAGACGACGGGGGCTTGATATTATAAATCTAATCAATAAATTTTAAAAATAAAACTAATAATATTTTTCAACTATCCATTTAAAGATTTTTTTACTTCCTCTTTTTATTATAGATCTAACCTTACTAGCTTTTAAATTAAAATAATCTGCACTTTTTCTAGTACTCCAGGCTAATAAAATTTTTGATATTAAAATGATTTCCTCTTCTTTATCCAGCTTTGGTTTATCTTTCTTAGTATACAATAAATAATATATGAAAAGGTTTCTAATTATGTCTGCGGCTGCTTCGTATGTCATTGGACCTTTAAAATAAATTTTAGCTCTTTCAATTTGATTTTCTGTTAAAATTGGTTTAAAATGCGGTTCGAATTCATAAGGTGTTTGGAGTAATTGATATATTAATCCTGGTGTTAGATCAAAATATACATCAGTTATTTGATTTATAAATCTCCATCTAAATTCATAATTTAGTTTTTTAACAATTTTTTCGGTTTTTTCATCCAATGGTTTTAATACTAAAGCAGAGTATTCGCCTGAAACTCTATTTTTTTCTGGAGATAAATGAACTACAACAAAACCATTTTTTTGCCAAAATCTTACTAATTCCTCAGTAGCTCCAAAACTGGAACCTAACCAATTATAACCATTCTCTTTCGCCCATTCCGTTAACCCTTCTAAAGCTAAAGATCCTAATCCTTTTCCTTGAACTTCGGGATGCGTAGCTATTCTTACTATTCTCAAACCTTTCAATTTTGGAAATTCTTTATTTCTAAAATGCTTTGCTATAACATCTGGAATTATATTTCCTTTTGGTTTATAATCCTTTAACATTCTCTCAATAGTTTCTTCTGGTATATTGCCCTCATACGCTATTTGTATAGAAGTTGCTATTTTTCCAGATTCTAATTCTAATACAAAACCATCATGATGAGGAGCATCAGCTATCATTGCAATATCATTTGGTCTATTTTGATAATGAGCCAAAATATATATTCCAACAAATTGTCTTAATTTATCTTCTTCCTTTTCAAACCATTTTTCTAATGGTATTTTATAAAATTTTGCTCTTTTTGTTTCTATTAATTCTAAATCTTTATTATCTATCTGTGCTGGCTCTGCATCTAATAATAATGTATCAAACAACCATTTTTCAATAGGATCGTTATCTCCATATCTTATTGGTTCTTTCATTTTGCATTCATATACTTTAAAATTCGTTTTCTCTTTTAAATATTTTAAGAATCGGACGGAAAAAGATCTTCCGGCTCCTTCATATCCATGAATAGTTGAAGCAAATACTAATTTTTTATATTTTCTTAAATATTCATATAACACATTAATACTTATACCAGCAGCTTCATCTATAAATAAATAATCATATTTTTTATTTAATATATCAACAGGTCTTTTATATTCTATAAATATTTTATTTTCAATTATGATTTTTTTCTTTGAAATTTTATTGTAATTTATTCTTAGTTTTTTCAATCCTATTTCTAAAAATTCTAATAAAGTTTCCACATTTTCAAAAGCGGGAGATGTTATACCTATATCATACTTTCCTTTTTTATTCATTAGAATTTCTGATAAAGCTGCTATTGTTAATCCTAAAGCAGCGCTTTTTCCCCTCCCCCTATCAGCTATAACAAGAAAAGCACTTTTTTCATCATTTAACAAATTTTCTAACATATTTAAAACATTTACTTGATCTTGAGTATAAGCTAACATGTATATTCTTTGAGAAAACTTTGTATTCTCAGAAATTATAATTTTTTTTCTTTCTGGAAAAGCAACATTTTTTTCAACATCCTTTTTAAAATCTTTTATAATACCTTTTTTTGTATCATAAATATAAATTCCATCGTATTCTAATAATTTTCTCTTAAATCTTTTTTCAAATATTTTTTTTACATCTGTTAAAGTGTATGGAGGTGTTAATAAATGTTCGTGAAAAGTTGTATTAATTTCTTCAAATTTGTCAAAATCTTCTATTAATAAAAATATTATCCCTCCCCCAGAAACAGTACCTATTAATTTCCCAAGATCGTCGGGTGTAAGAGATTTATACATATCTAAAATAAGGAAATCAAAGGTTCTACCCATATATTCCTTAGAATTTTTATATTTTCCTCTTATTATCTTTAAATAAGGTAAATCTTCTGATAATATTTCTTCTTCAAATTTTGAATATCTTTCTAAAAAGTCTCCATAGTAATCTTCAGTAACATACAAACCCTTTATCTCTGTTTTAAAATTATATAATATTTTTGCTAAAGATAAAACCATCCTTGCTAAATATTTTTCATAATTTTTTCCTGAAAGTATTATCATTTGTCTATGATTATTTTTTATACCATTGGCTAATGCTTTCTCAAAAAGATTTTTTAAATCTTCGGGTAATTCATATTCTATTTTTATCATGACCATTTTTAATCTTTTAATATAAACTTAAATAATCCTTTAACAAACCTTTAACATCTGTTTAACAAGAATTTAACATATCTTTAACATTTATTTAACAATTTAACAAGTCACTTCTGTTAAATAATTACAACGTTTAACATTCTTTTAACAAAATTTTAACGCATTAACATTCCTTCACTCTGTAGTAATTAAAATTTTTAACATACATTTAACAATTATTTAACATTTTTTTAACGTCGGATAACTTTTTGGATAACTACTTGTTAAAGGTAACTTTCTTCGATGTTAAAATTTTGTTAAAAGAATGTTAACTGAAATATAACTTTAATTTCTTCTCCAAACTTCTTAATAATTTCTCATCATCTACAAATACTATTGATAACCCCTTTGTAATACCTCCAGCATATAATCTTGAGACCCTACCAGATGCTTGAATATATGTTTTTACATCTGGTATATTTAACCAAATTTCATTATTAATAACTTTTAAACTTACATCAGGATGCTGCTCTAATCTTTTTAAAAATTCTTCATTTTCTAAATATTTATAAACTTTCTCATAGAGTTTTTCTAACATTTCTCTAATAGATCCTAACCAACCTTCTAAATTTTTTCCCATTTCAAAAGATTCTGATAATAAACGTAATGCTTCTGAAGATAATTTCTTCAGATTTTTATTAACTCTTCTTATTTCTATATTTAAAGTCTTTCTTTCTTCTTCGGATAATAAATCTTTAACAAAATTAGCTAATATAAGTAAACTTTGTATATTTTTTTCTTTTTTAGTTAAATTTATTCTTATCTTTGGTATTCCAGTAAATATAACATATTTTACTCTATGCGGTAAATCCAAACCCCTGACTAGTAGACCATAAAAATGTGCTACACCAACTAAAACATTTAATTCTCCTTTTGCAAATCTTTTAATATTTTCGTAACTTTCTTTTATTTCAGATAAAACAGGTTCTGCTTTTATAGAATTATTTTTTAAATATTCCGCTAATTCTTTTGCAAAATCGGAACCTTGTTCTCTAGTAACAAAAATTAATATCCCATCTTCCAATTTTTTTATCAAATCCAAAACTTCTTCTTTTATATCCTTTTTAGGATAATAAAAAGTATCTATTATATTTCTTATCTTTGTAGTATCAGTTCCCACTGAAAAACCCAATAACTCTTTATATAGTTTTGTTCTTTGACCTCTTACTTTACCAGTTGCAGAGGATAAAACTAAAATACCATGATCTTTTGTTCTTATCTTTATTAATTCTTCACTTAATTTTTTTATTAAATCCAAATCTCCTTTCCTTTTAGCATTTATCATTAGCATAGCTGTATTTATGTCATCAATTGTAAAACCTANTAATATTAAAGCTCTTTCTATATTTNTAGATCCTTTNAAAAATGCNTCTACATCATCTANAAAAATTATGTCAAATTTTTTACCTTCTAATATATTAAAATTCTTAGATAAAAATTGATTTGATGTTATTAATATATCAAAATTCCCNNCTTTTATTTGCTCTTTAATCTCCTTTTTATTTTTTCTTAAATAAGCAATTACTTTCAAATTTATTCCTAATTTTTCCATAAAGTTCTGAATTCTTTCATAAACCTGTTCTACTAAAACTGTTGTAGGTAATATTATATATATCTTTTTTCCATTTTTTGCAAAATATACTGATGCTATACAAATAAATGTTGTTTTACCCGTACCCGTAGGGGCTATCATAGAAAAAGAAGATTTCATATATAATCTTTTAAACCATGCAATCTGAATAGACCATGGCTCAGAATCTAAGGCTTTTTTAAACATATCTAAAAACTCTTCTGTTCGTTTTTCTATTTCATAAATATATTTAAATCCGAATAACTTATTTTTTTGTAATAAATTATTATATAATATTTCGTATAACTGTTTTTTATCTTTAATTTCTTTTAATTTATTAAACAAATTTTCATCTATATCATTTTCACAAGGAATACTATATTTAAGCCTTTCTGAAAAAATATCGCTTCCGCAATTAAAACATTTATTTTTTATGTATAAATACATACATTGTTGGATTAACTTTTTCTATAAAAATTTTTTGTCAATATCTTAAATATGGATCTTTCTCAATTATTTTCAATATATGAAAAAGAGAAAAAAAATCCTAATAAAATAGAAAAAATTCCTGAAAATTTTTATAAAAAATCTGCAGAACTAATAAGAAAATACAAAAAACTTATGGAAAAAGGTTCTCTTGATTCAGAAGAAACTAAAAAGCTTTCAATAGAATTAGACAATATAAAATCTCTATTAAAGTTAATATCTGATATTAGATTAGAAAAAATACTAAAATTAGCTATATTTGAAGTTAAGGAAAACATCAAGGTAACTGAAAGAAACGAAATGTCAAAAGAAGAGCAAATATTGTTTGATTTTATAACAACTATTCTAAAATCTTATTATAATAATATAATAAAATCTATATTGTCTGGTGAAAATCCTAGTGTAGATAAAGTATATGAAGAAGTTTTATCTGCATTTTCAAAGAAAATAAAAAGTGTAGATAAGCTAATAGTTGTATTTAGACAAAATTTATCACCAATAGTAGATCCCGAAGGAAAAATATATGGACCATTCAATATAGGGGATATATATATAATTAATCCTACCTTAGGTAAAAGACTAATAGAACTAGGGGTTTGTGAGGAATCTATTTTAGGTAAAGAATAAAAATTTTGCTAAATGTATTTTTAAATGAAAATTCCAAAAACNGTAAGNAAATTTTGCCCTACTTGTAGAACTCATACGGAACATAAAGTTNTAATAGTAAAAGCAAGTAAACAAAGAAAAGGTTTAGTATGGGGAGCTAGAAAAGCTAAAGAAGGNAAGCAAGGGAGAGGAAATAGAGGAAAATACAGTAAAAGACCTTTAGCTCAAAGAAAAAGNGGAGTATTTAAATTGGCTAAGGGAGTTGATATAAGAATAGAATGCGTACAATGTAAAAGACAAATGATATGGAGCATTGAAGGTAGATATAAAAAGGTAGAGTTTGCAACTGAAGTTTCTAAGAAATGAAATGCAAGATATTTTTTGAATCTTTGGGTAATCCAAAAGAATTTTTACAAGATTTCTTAAATAAATTATTAGAGGAAATAAAAAAATATGAAAGAATAGAAATAACAAGCTATAATATAGCTGAACCTGTTGAAAAGGAAATAGGACAAGATGATAAAAAAATGAAATTATGGTCAAGTTTTCTTGAAATTGAAGCAAATTTTAAAGATTTTGATTCATTAATAGATTTCATTTTATTCTATTCTCCATCATATATAGAAATAGAAGATATAAAAGAGATAAAATTGGAAAAAGAACAAATAAATAATATATTAAATTCTATTTCCCATAGAATTATACAATTATCTATGATAATAAATGATCTTAAAGCTCAAAATACTCTATTATTCAAACATTTAGAAAAAGTGGCTCCAAGAATAGCAAATAGTCTTAAACAAAAATCAGAATTCAATTTTAAAATAAAATAATATTATCCAAAATAATATGCCTTTTTATCTTTTTCTTTTTCTTGTTTAACTTCTTTTGGATACAATTTATTTTTAATCATATCTACAAACTTCTTTCCTTTTTTTTCATATTTATCCAAATCAAACTGAAAACCATATAACTTTGATAATATTTCTAATAATTTTTTAGCACCAAAATATCCGTATAGTGCAGCTGTTGGATAAGTTTCTACAAGCATTATATATGCTGGAATACTATAATATTTTGCCATAGCTACTAACAAACCGGATAAACCCACGATATTACTATAAGAGTATAAATTAAAATCTTCTCCTAACTTTTCTTTTAATTCTTCTAATATTTTTTTATTGTTTGCTGCTATGTAAACTTTTGGTGATTCTGGTTCTATTTCTACGCCATAGCCTCCTAAAGAGATTATTAATTGTGTATTAAATTTTTTAGCAAGTTTTAAAATTTGATTGGATATTTCATATCTTTCTGGTATATCTATAGGAGATACATTTGGTTGTAAGTCTCCGTATAATATGATAAAATCCTGATTGTTAAAATTAAAGTGATATAAAAACAAACCTAACATTTTCAGTATTCCATTTTTATTGGCTATGACTACATCAGAATACCCTTTTGATATTATAAAACCAATTTTTTTTGCATTATAAGTTTTTATAAGCTCTCTTCCTACTAATTTTGCTACATTCCCCATTCCTCCACCAACTCCATATATAAAAATAGGTTCTTCTATATGTTCTTTACTAAGATGTATATATACCATTTCTTTATAACCAACCTTTTTCTTCTAAAATTTTTCTTTTAATTCTTCTTCTATAATCACCCCATTTATCTTCTGGTGAAAATTTTGGAGGGATGACTCTAACAGCTTTTTTATTACATATAGGACATTTATCTTTAAATGTGTATATTTTACAATTTTGACATTTTCTTATTTCCTTCATTCCTCCCTTATTTCATAAACAATTTCCAGTTCCTTAGCCTTATTCTTTAAAATCTCATTTATTTTTTTAACCTTAATATCCAACTCTTTTGGATTGTAGCTTTCTAATTTTAATATATAAGTAGGCGCCCCAGCATATAATATATTTACACCCAAATTTGATATTTCTTTTAATAAATTCTTTAATCTAAATATACCATCTGACGCTAATGTGTACATTTCTAATACTATTTTTCTTTTATATTTTGGAACTGTGAATTCTTCTTTAATTAAAGTATACAAATCTTCTATGTATTCTTCTGGAATATCATATTTTTTTAAAATATCTTTGCCTTCTATATAAGCTTCTTCCCAAACTTCATACAATAGTTTTCCAGAGTCAATGATTTTCTCAATTATTTCTTTTTTTAATTTTTCTATTGGAATGTTTTTTCTCTGAGATAATAAAACAATTATATTATATGCCAATCTTTCTCTTTTTATTTGATATAACTTTAATATTCTCTGATTTTTATTAACCCTTTTTAATGATAATGTAGCAATTCTATTTGAGGGATCAGAATCTAATACGAGACAAACTACTTTTTGTCCAACCCCTACAACTTTTTTTATATTTTTTACCCTTTTATGAGATATTTCGTCTATAGGAATTATACCATGTCCATTTTCATATTCGTCTAGTTTTACTTTAATTCCTATATTTGAAACTTCCTCAACAGTACAAAAAACCAGTTCTCCTTTTTTTGGAAAATCTTTTCTTTTATACATTACTAATTTATTTTAGATAAATATTAAAACGTTATCTTCTAATAAATCTAACGCTTCCGAAATCTTTTCTTTCAAAAATAGTAAATGAAATCTTTAATTCCATATAAGCGATGTTTCTTTCACTTATTTGACCCAAGTCTATTTTTCCAGTAAACTCTTCTTCAAAATAACTTATATTAGTAAGAATACCGTTGAGTTTTCTGCCATCTGGTAATATTAATTCATAATTTAATCTAACACGCTCTTCAGATAAAATATTAGACAATAAACAACCTTTATCTTTTATCTCTTCAATACTTTTGTCTGTTATATAAAAAATCACATTATTTCCAAATCTATTACTATTAATTCTGAAATATAAATATAAGATATAACTGTCTAAATTTTTATCATATTTTATAAAAGCTTCAGAAATATGAAGAGGGATTTTTTCTGTTTGTTTTACTGTTATTTTCATACTACAGGGTTTTTCTTTGCTTATACAACCTTCTAAAGAATATACAACGGTATAGTTATAACAAAAATCAAACAAGACTTTTTCTGTATCTTTTATAATTATATATCCTTCTTTTAGCTTTATTCCATTTTTTGGTAAATAGATATTATTTTCTCCGTATTTAAACTCCGCACATCTTTCTCCTAAAATTTCCCATTCTAAAGAGGTAAAAGAAGCTAGACAAACGATACCATTTAAGTATTCTTTACTTACTTTTATTATCAATGGAAAATTNAAAGTTTCTTCTATATAGATTTTTTCAGGCCACNCATCNCCTCTTAGAGTTATNATATCTGGTAACTCTTGTTGAGAATTAGTAGAACTATTTTTATCTAAACATCCGGCTAGGAATAAAAGTGGAAAAATAATTAAAAAAAATAATAATTTTTTCACTTTATGTATACATAACTTTTGCTGTTAATCTTGTAGTATAATAACAATTGTAGGAGTATTCTACTTCTAGCTCTGCATATTTATGTTCAGAAGACAACAATTGCTCCGAGGCCAATCCTTGGTTTATCAACTCTTTCATATCTATTGTACAAATAATTTCTAATGGTGTCTGTCTCTCGTAACCTACCTCTAAATTACATTTCATCCAATTTACATTATTTAAATCCATCAGCCTACCATCTATATTTACCTTAATATTATCAATTCTTATTTTATGTTTTTTCTGATTATCATATAAACAACCATATATATCGTCTATTTTTATTGTAACTCTATATGTAGCAACTCCATGGATTTCTTCTACTACACTAGTAGGAACTACGGGGGATGATAAGTAGTTGGCTGTTATTGTATTTTTAATACTAGACCCGACAGGACCATATCTTATTTTTAAAGGAATTCTTACCTTAGTTTTTATATTTTCCAATTTGTATGATATTATAATTACAAATTCCTTCAAATTTTCATAACCTTTAGGTATCTTTATCTCACAAGTAGATACTGTCCCTGTACTCTCATATAAAGACCCGGACGTATAATCGTAATCAGGAGGATATAATTGTATGATTCTATTTACTACATTTTCACAATTTATTTCTCCGACATTTGCAGCTATAGAAGTTATATTTAAGTTTATTTTTTCACCTTCTTCTAAATATATAGTATTTCTATATTCAAGAGTAAAATGTTCTACTAAATCTTGCTTAGGATCATAATATAAGAATCCTGGAAAATCTTGAGAAAATATTTCAACATTCCCCGCTCTAGAAGGCCATCTAGATTCTATTTTTTCAGGTGTTGTTTTATTACCAGTTTGCAAACACCCTGCCAGAAATATAATTAACAAATTCGTCACAAATAAAAATATTTTCTTTATATTATCTTTATATGTCTCCATAAAATAATCAAATATTTATGAGTATTTATATTTTTTAGATAATAGAAGGATAATAATATACTCTTGTATCCTTTGTTAATATGTAATTATAAATTGTTTTCGCAAATATTATAACCTCTGCATAATCAAAAGGAGCTCCTTCTCTATTAGAGATACATAAAGGTAGATATACTAGAATACCCCTATTAGAATAGTATTGTTTNTATTTTAAAAAGCTGGTTAGATCGGAAATATTAACAATGCATCTTTTATCTTCATCACAAATCAAATTNTANTAACCAAAATCCAAGTTTAACGTATTTTTACATTCTCCAGAAACAGGATCTAGATACGATATATTTAAAGAGTGTGGGTAATCTAAATTTATGGAAATATTTTCTACAAGGTCTATATTTTCTATTGGCCTTAATATAACAATTATTATATCATACGAGACGTTATCAAAAAGCACAATAGGGTACTCATATATTTTACCGGCTCTAACAATATCTATTTTTGGGAAATCTAGAAGGCCTGTATAATATGCAGTATCATATTTACTAGAATCTAATCCCAAATATTTATATATATTTATGTTTTTAATTAAAGAATCCCTTACTATCTTTTCATTTACTACTAAAAATCTGTAGATACTTTTCGTTTCAATATTTTGAATATTAGCAATTAGACTAACATCAAGATAAAAGCCGCTTTCTACTATACCAGAACACTTCTCCATAGATAAATTAATTTCCATTTTTGGTATTTGACATGCTAACATTCTAAAACCACTTCCAAAGAAAGATGAAGTTAAAAGATCTTTTTGATCATAAAATCCGATAAAACACAATTTATTGTAAGAGGGTTTATAATAGCATGTGAAGTTTATAATTAGCTCTTTATCAAACGGGATACTATATTTAAATTGAAATAATACAGGATAGCTCATAATAATAGCTTTATCCTGATCCTGATTCTGAATTAATAAAAAAGGTGGGGGGGAAGTTTCTAATTCTATACCATATCTATATGTTACTGTTTCTTCTGTTGGTTTGGCCTCTTCATAATAAATGACTTTTTCAGGATACAAAATAATATCCATAACCCTGCTAAAAGATTGATATAATTCTTTTAGACCTTCCATAGTAGAGCTCACCACATTTTCTACTCTACCACCAGTTGGACTGGCTAACCATTTATTTATAACATCGAAAATATGTCCGATATTGCTAATTAATAAAAATATTATAATTCCTAAAATCACTACTATTAAAATAATACCTATAATTCCTTTTTTCATTATTCAATAATTATTTTTTCTATTTTTAAATAAGTTATGGGCTCTACAACTAATAAATTTCTACTGCTAACGCATTTAGAAATGTCATAGGAATACAATCCTTTCTTAATATTATATGTGCACTGATTGATTTTTACTATTCCTTCTCCTTCTGATACGAAAACATGCAAAATATTATGAACCGGTAAATCAAATTCCGAATAAAATACTTTTTGTAATATTTCTAAGTAAAAATTACCTATTATTTTTCCGTCAGAATGGATCTCTATAATATTACGACCTTTTTTTAGATAATCTGTTATGTACAATTTATTTCCAAATTCGAAACTACTACAACTTGTTACAAATAATGGATAATTATTCACCAAAATAGTTAATGCATTTGGATTTCCCGGGCAAAAATCATATAACAAATAAACATTACCTCCTTGATAATAAAAGACTGATTTGATATAAGATTTCTTAACAATGGATATTTTTATATTCTTTAAAGTTATTTCTGAATAAGAAAAAGGATTTTTTGATGGTACTAGAATAAACTTTATTTTATTATATCCTTTATTTAAATAATCAGACAAAATCATCAATTCGAATTCCTTTTCTGGAACACCTTCATATAATAATTTATCATCATTTAGTAAGATTTTTAATGAACATTCTTTACATTCAACTGTAAATGATAGCTTTATACCATCCCCACTTAAAAAATAAAACCCTATCTCTTTACTTCTTTCTCCAAAAAAAATGTTACTTTTTATATAGATATTTTCAAATTCTATAGTCTGAATCGGCAAATAGTCTCCTAAAGTATAATTATGTGCAATAACATATCTTATGGAATCTGCAGATAGTATAATATTAGAAATATCTAATGCTTTTTCAACTTTTTCTACTGTTGGTGCTGATTGATTTTTCGTTTGATTATATATCTCCTCTAATAATCTTTGTTTTTCTCCTACTGGAAGAATCATCCAATAAACATATAACAAAATTCCGAAAAGTATTAAGAATATACCTATAATAGAGCTTTGATATCTCATTATAAATTTTTTATCCTTAGATTTTATATTTTATTTTTGCAACAATGCCAAATTTATTTATTAATTCATAATTTTCTATATTTTTATAAATAAAATAAATCTTGCCTTTTGTTTTTTCAACCATATCTATTATATTTAAAATTATATTTATTTTTCCATCTTCTTTCATTTTTTTATAAAAATCCTCAGAAATTAATAAATAATCTATATTACCAATTTCTGCATATTCTTTAACTTTTTCTAAACCCATTACAACCATTCCATTAAGCATGGATTTTATAAAATCGTCAATAATTTTATTTAATTCTAGTATTTCATATTCTTTTAATGTATCTAAATATTCTTTTCTTTTAGAGAATTCTATAACTCCATTTATACCACCTTGAGATACTCTAAATTTTAATATTTTAATATCTTCACCTAATTTTTCTCTTATATATTCTTCAAAATAATCTGGATAAAATACAGGACCTACTATTACTAAAATCTCTGGTTTTTCTTCTATTTTTTTTATAACATTTGATAATTTTTGTTTATAAATACTATCCCTATTCAGATCTTCTTTAGGTATATTAACTTCTTCTTCGATTATTATTTCTATTCTATCAGAAATTTTAGCTAATGCTATATTTCTGTTATCCAAAGATAGAACATATATTTCTTTTCTTTTTTTAGTAGCTTTTTCCAATTCTTCTATATCAAATTTCGTAAATTTCTTCTCCAAAATTATTTCACTACCTATTCTTATATCAAATGTATGGTATTTTCCAACAACAATTTCTGAAGCTTCTAATATTTTTCCATTAATTCTAAGAGAGTCTCCATATTCTGAAAATTTTACTCTTTCTACTTCAATTTTTATCCAAACTTTTTTCTTTTCTTTCCCCTTTTCAAATTCAATAGTTCTATAATCATATCCAGAAAGTATATCTGATGGATTTATTATTTTATATAATGTGAATAAATCTTTTTCATTTTCTACTCTAATTTTTACTTTATCTTTATCAATCCACTCTATTCTCATAATAGTATTGCTATTAGATATCCTATAAATATAGCTGGAACAAAGGGAAAACCTTCTTGAACTATTAACTCTACATTGTTTTTATTATTTATTTCATTAAGCAGTTTTATTTGATCTTTAGATAAACCTTTATCACCAAATAATAGTTTTCTTTTAGGTTTTATTATATACCTATTTGTTTCTTTTTTAATAATAAAATCTTTCTCTATTTTTTTCAATGCTTCTTCATTTAAATTTCCATAAATTATTCCATGTTCTATCCAATCCCCTTCTATTAACTCTGAAGGTTTTCTAATAAATTTTAACATTTCTTTAACATCCTTTTCATAAGTTTTAAATAAAAATGCAGCAAATAGTAAAAGGATTAAAGAAAATATTAGGTAAATTATATCTGTTAAAAGCATCATGTAAAAATATATTAAAATAGAAGAAGCAATTAAAGAAAATAATAAAGAAATGATTGCAAGTATAAACTTTTGCTTATCTTTTTTATTTTTATAAAATAAATAAACAGAATATATATTTGCTATTAAGAATCCGGATAAGAAAGTAGAGATTAGAAAAATTATAAATTGATGATAATTAAAGAAAGAAATATAATAAAATAGCCATAAAAAAATAAATAAATCTCCAATAGCTACAGCTTTTATTATATAAAATGCAAAATATAGAAGTAATATAAAAAGCCCTATTAAAATATTTTGAGGTAAAAGATTGTATTTTAAAAAATTATACAACATTAAAGAAAAAGTAAATATTATCATATAATAATTTATAATATCATTAACTGCTTTTTTTCTTAAATCTTCTATAGATGCAAGTAATAAGGGAATTATTGCAAGATAACTATATATCATAATAAATTTTTAATGACTAAATTCATAAAAATTAAAGGATGATGTAGGTGAGCACCCCCTGAACATATGATGACTGGAGTAGCTGCTGAGAAAAATAAATAATAACAAATAACAATAATTATTATGCCTATAATAATTCCACCACCCGGTCTAAAAAAGGAAGCCAAAAAAAATGAAAAAGAAGAGGAAAAAATAAAAAAAATAGTTGTATATTTTAGAAAGGAATTTGATGCTACAGATTTAGATTCCTATAAAAAATTAGTAGAAGCTATAAAAAAAGCACAAGAACTGGATTTATTTGATGATATATATATTGTAAAAGGTAAAGATGTTCTAGATTTAATTGAATTTAAAGAGCAATATCATTTAGCAACGTTAAATGAAGTTTATCATATAAAAAAGGAAATTATAACTATTAAATCTGTTGTCCATGGATTATTACAAATTGTTAAAAATTTAAGAAAACATTTAGAAAAGATGTATGAAAAAATATAGGTTATTTCTT
>Ga0065719_103916_pt1 | contig 16708 bp, 21 predicted proteins | sample GBSCel85sediment_FD_59106 | JGI IMG/M metagenome (GOLD analysis project Ga0065719, IMG submission 59106) | Hot spring sediment microbial communities from Great Boiling Spring, Nevada - Cellulolytic enrichment CS 85C v3 (version 3) | ecosystem: Environmental > Aquatic > Thermal springs > Hot... | reverse complement strand
ATGAGGTTCATGAGCTGATAGATAACGAAAGGGGGGTTCAGCTGCTCGTTGGAATAGAAAGGCTGAAGGAAATTGCGAACTTCCAGATTGTGGCCCTTTCTGCAACTGTAAGCGATCCAAAAATGGTTGCGGAGATAATTGGCTGTTCTGAAATCGTTTTAGGTGGAATAGAAAAAGAGTATGAGTTCAGGATTTTAAAACCAGAGGATGAGCTTGGAACGATAAAGAGCATAGTCGAATCCCACAACTCAGCCCTGATCTTTGTCAATACCCGACAGACAGCAGAAGCTCTGGGTTTGCAGTTGAAGAAGATTATGGAAGTCGAAGTTCATCACGGAAGCCTTTCAAGAGATGTCAGAATATCCGCAGAGGAGAGATTTGCAAGAGGAGAACTGAAAGCTCTGATCTGCACTTCTTCGATGGAACTTGGAATAGACATCGGCCACGTTGATGCAGTGATTCAGTTCAGCAGTCCAAGGCAGGCTGTAAGGCTTATACAAAGAGTTGGCAGAAGCGGCCATGGCTTGGGAAGGAAATCCGTCGGATACATAATAGCGAACTCCTTCGATGACATACTCGAATCCGTTGCAGTAATAAAAATGGCCATGAATGGAAGACTGGAAAAGCCGGATCTTCACGTTAAGAGCCTGGATGTTCTTGCAAATCAAATCTGTGCAATTGCTCTGGAGTATGGCAGAATAAGAGCTGAGAAGGCATATGAGATCATCAGGAGATGCTACTTCTACAGAGATCTGAGCTTTGAAGAGTTCGAGGAGATATGCAATTACTTGAACGATATCTGGAGGATATTCTACAATGGAGAAGAAATTGCAGCCAGGTTCAGGACTAGGAAGTATTTCTACGAGAACATTTCCATGATTCCCGATGAGAAAAGCTACAGAGTCATCGATGCAACTAATGGAAAATTCATCGGTCTCTTGGACGAGAGCTTCATTTCGAACTTCAGCGGGGAAGTATTTGCGATAAAAGGCGAGCTCTGGAGAGTTTTAAGCATTGAAAAAGATGTTGTAAAAGTCGAACCTGCAAGTCTGGAAGGAGAACTGCCATCATGGACAGGAGAAGAGATACCAGTGCCTTTTGAAGTTGCTCAAGAAGTTGGAAAATTGAGAAAACTTGTATTTGAAGGACTAACTTTACCTTTCTGCGATGAAAGAAGCATTAGGGAAGTTTCGGAAAAAATAAGGGAGCATGGAAAGAGATTTGCAATTCCAAGCGATGATCACGTTGTAATCGAGGGTTCGAATAAAAATGCGATAATCAACGTGTGCTTTGGTCACAAGGCAAACGAAGCGATCGGAAGGATTTTGGCCTTAGTCCTTTCGCTTAGAAAGGGGACCAACGTTTCAATCGAGATCGATCCCTATAGAATAAAGATCTATCCGGCTAGCCCTGAAGAAGTCAGGGATGCAATAATGAAGGTTGAAAACGTCGAGGAGCTCGCTGAAAGGGCAATAATGGATACAAAGCTCATGCAGTGGAAGATCGTGAAGGTTGCGAGAAAGTTCGGTTTGTTCGACAAGGATGAGGATCTGAGCAGGATAAATTTGAGGAACCTCATAGTAAAGCTCAGGGGAACGCCTGTTTACAGAGAGGCCCTCAGAGAGATATTCGTCGAGAACTTGGATCTGGATAAAGCCAGATTCTTCTTCAAAGAATTCGGTAAAAAAATAAAGTTCTCGATCTACGAAACCTTCACACCAATCGGAGTAGAGTCCAGAGAAAAGGTGCCAGACATACTGCTTTCAAGGTCATCTGAAGCGATTCTGAAAGCATTCAAGGAAAGGCTGATGAACGAAACATGCAGGATTCACTGCGTGAACTGTGGAGCCAGTTATAAAGAGGTGGTCAAAAACCTGATTCTTAAATGCCTCAAATGCGGAAGTAGCATGATAGCGGTTGTCAGCGAAAAGAAAGAGCTAAAAAGGGATGAGATGTTCAAGATCGCAAACTTGGTCGCAAGCTATGGAATACGAGGTGTTTTCGCAATGCTAACATATGGGGTTGGATTTGAAACGGCAAAAAGGGTTCTTTCAAGATTCTTCGAAAACGATGACGACTTCTTCAAAGCACTTCTAGATGCTGAGAGGAACTACATAAGAACTAGGAAGTTCTGGGATTAAATTTTAAGCTTTTTCTTTATTTCTTCAATTTCCATTTCCAGCTTGGAGAGTTCCTCGAATGCAAATTCCTTCTCCTTAACTCCGGCTAGCTTCCAGAAGAGCCTTGCAATCACTGGCATAAGCTTGCCCGCATATCCCGGGCTGTGAGGAAGCAACTTTGCAGATAGATCTCCGAGCATTTCAAAGTGCTCTTTTTCGAGATTGTCGAGATTCAAGCTCGCTTCACCGAGTAAAGTTATTGCCGAACCAAGAACTTTTTCCCGCAAAGCATAATACCTGGCCGCTTCGCTTGAAATCCTGTGAACCCCCATGCCGTCATTCTGCTACGGAGATATTTAAGCGTTGTCTCGGACATTATAAATTCATATTCATTTGTATAACCCAAAATGAACAAAGTTTATATAGCAGAAGGCGATGCTATGAGCGATGAGCGGACAAACCATAATGAACAAATACAATAGATCGTTGGAGTTCCATCCAGAGCTATGCAGGGGCTGCGGAGTTTGCGAAAGCGTTTGTCCGAAGATGGCAATAAGCATAAGAAGAAACGGAAAATTCTTCAAAGCAGAAATAAGCGAATCCTGCGTCGTGTGTGGCATTTGTGCAGATCTATGTCCTTATGGTGCAATTAGAGGCGAAGAAAGCATTTATAAAGAGCTGTTAGAAGAGATCGGATTTGAAAAGATAAAAGTCGATGAGAGTCTCTGCATACTCTGTGGGCTATGCATGAGAGAGTGCCCGAGGAATGCGATAAGGGTCGTGAGACAAGTGGACAAGAAAAAGCTCAGAAGAGGCAATTTCAGAATAAAAGAAGGTTGTATAGACTGCAGATTATGCACGGAAGTCTGCCCGACAAAGGCTATAAGCGTTTACAAGGGAAAGCCCTCGATAGATTACAACAGATGCATTTTCTGCGAAATGTGCTCAAGGATATGTCCCATGAACGTGCTGGAAGTCAGATGCGATTCCTGCAGAAATCTTGAAGAAAGAAGTTTTGCCCTGAGCGGTAGGGTTATAGTTGACAGCAATCTTTGCTCAACATGCGGAATTTGTGCAGAAATTTGCCCCACGAAGGCAATCAGGGTGACAAAACTCTTCGAAGGAGAGCAGAAATGGTTCAGGGAAAGATGCTTTGCCGAATGCACGGTTTGCAGAGACATATGCCCTAACTTTGCAATCAGCTATCGCTATGTCCCGGATAAGATCGTAGAATTCGGCAAAAGATGCAACTTCTGTGGGGCATGCGAAAAATTCTGCCCTGGAAATGCGATCGAAATAACCAGAAAGCTACCAATTGAACTCGAAGTAAATTTCAGAAAGATGAGCAGAGATGGAAAGATGAGGCTAGTGAAGGTCAACGGTAATTGCATAGGTTGCGGAATCTGCATGAGCATATGCCCGGTTGGCAGAAAGGAGATACTGGAAATAGTGGACGGATCCGTTACGGAAAAAGTGACAGAAGATTGCACTGCATGCGGTCTTTGTGTATCGAACTGTCCAGTAGAAAGCATAGAGATATTCGAGATCGACTGAATTATTTAAATTTTAAATTATTTTCAACTAGTCGAGAATTCTGTAAAGAGTATCCCTTTGCTTCGGAATCCTTCCAGCTCTTTTTATCAACTCTCTGAGTTCTTCCGGGCTAAGAAATTCTCCCGAAGTTGCTCCAGCAGATTTGGATATGTTTTCTTCAATCAATGTCCCTCCTAAATCGTTTGCTCCGAAGTTTAGAGCAGCCTGAGCGAGCTTTATGCCGAGCTTTACCCAGGAAGCTTGAATGTTCTTGATTTCTGGATAAAGCAAGATCCTCGCAATGGCTATAACCAAGAGGTCTTCGAAACCGCTCGCCCCTTTTGCCCTTGAGCCAAGTTCGTTGTTCTTCCACATGAAAGAAAGGGGAATGAACTCCGTAAATCCCCCTGTTTCCTGCTGGATCTTCCTGATAAGCAGAATGTGTTCTATCCTTTCCTTCCAGCTCTCAAGATGCCCATACATCATCGTAGCTGTCGTTGGAATTCCAATGCTATGAGCTTCCTTAATTATTCTAACCCACTCAGCAGTTTTCAGCTTCTTGGGGCATATCCGGCTCCTTATGCAATCATCCAGTATTTCCGCAGCCGTTCCCGGCATCGAGTCAAGGCCTTCTTTCTTGAGAATCCTTAAAACCTCTATCGTTTCCATTTTGCTGTTCCTTGCCATGTGATACACTTCCATTGGGGAAAAAGCGTGTATGTGGATTTTCTTTGAAATTTCCCTTACGGCTTCAAGTATTGAAACGTAGAATTCTACTCCCGCTTCCGGCAGCAAACCACCCTGAATGCAGACTTCAGTGCAGCCGAATTCGACAGCTTCCTCCACCTTTCTCTTTATTTCCTCCAAGGAAAGCTTGAATCCTCTGCTGTTTCTAAATGCGCAGAACTTGCAATCGTTTATGCAGATGTCCGTGAAATTGATGTTTCTATTAACGACAAAGGTCACAAAATCTCCGACTGCCTTCTTTCTAAGTTCATCTGCTATTTTAAAAGTTTCATATGGGTTTTCGAGCAGTTTGTATGGATTCAGAGCGAGCGTATCCATTTTCATCAGAATACACCTCTATTAGCTCACTCACAGCAATTCCAAAAAATTTAAGCTTTACGAATTTTGGATAAACTGGTAACCTTTCTCTCAGGACAAAATCGCTACCCAATTTTTTCTTTAACTCATCTATTGAAGGCCAGGGGGCCTCTGGATTTATGTAATCAGGAGTGACCTCTGAAATTCCTCCCAAATCGTTTGCACCGGCTTTAAGGAAAGGAAGGACATCTTCTACGAGATTTGGAGGAATCTGAATGGCAACATCTTCTGGCAGAATTTCTCTTGCCAGCTTCACTGTTTTAAGCATTTCTTCCATGCTCGGCTCTTTCCATTTTTCCATTTTCGTTCCCTTTTTAGGCTTGAAGTTCTGTATTATTGCCTCTTGTATGTGGCCGAACTGTTCGTGCAGTTCGGCGATGACTTCAAGGGAGTAGGCTCTATCGTATTCTTTCTCCCCAATTCCTACCAATATGCCAGTTGTAAACGGGATTTGAAGTTTTCCAGCTTCTCTTATCGTTCTTATTCTTTCTTCTGGTTTTTTTCCTGGACTTTCGGAATGGCATTCGAGCTCAACAGCTTGTTCAAGCATCAGTCCAAGGCTTGCATTGAATGGCTTAAGCTTCATCAGCTCTTCTCTGCTGAGAACACCGGCGTTTGTGTGGGGGAGCAGGCCGTAGCTTATCGCAAGTCTGTTCATTTCCACAACGTAGTCTATGAAGCTTCTATAGCCGAGATCATTGAGGATTTTTCTGAAATCTCTGTAGACATCCGGTTTTTCTCCGAATGTAAAAAGGGCTTCTTTTGCATTTCTTGCCATTGAAAGAAGTCTTTCCACTTCTTCCTTTCGCATTATGTCCATTTCTTCTCTTCTGAAACCGCAATACCAGCATCTATTTCTGCAGGTTCTTGTTAGGGGTATGAAAACGTTTCTCGAATACGTTACGATCACGCAGTTAGTTATCCTTCTACTAAAAAAGTCATCTTTTGTATTTATTGAATTAACAAACGAAAGTTATTTTTACTTCATATTAGGTATTTGTATTATGATGGAAATCAGAAAATTGCAGCTTATCGGCGGCTCAAGCTACATGGTCAGTCTGCCAAAGGATTGGGTCAAGGCAAACAAGCTTAAGCAGGGCGATGAGATAATCCTAGAAATCGAGAACAGCTTTATAACGCTTTATCCAAAAGGCTTCAAGGAGAACATAAGGATTTCGAAAGTCGTGATAACGGATTTGAAGAGATACGATGAAAAGTTTCTCAAAAGATTCCTGTATGCACTTTACATTCAGGGAATCGACGAAATAATAATAGAAGATAAAAAAGTTACTCCAAGGCTGATCGCAAAGATAAGCGAAATCGTGAAATCCTTAATAGGTATGGAAATAGTCGATACGAAGGATAAAGTCGTTCTAAGATGCCTTACGATCACGGATTTCGATGTCTACAGCGTTGTAAGAAGAATGAGCCAGATAGTGCAGACGATGATCGAAAACATAATAGATGCAATTAACAGGCGAGATTTTTCATCTCTTTCCGAATTGAAGAACCTAGAAGAAGACACTGACAGGCTTTATCTTCTTGCCGTAAGACAGGAACACAGGTTAGTAAGGGAATTCTCCAGCCCAGCCAAATGGAGCGAGCTAAGGCTTATTTTGGGTATAAGGACCGTCGCAAAGCTGGTAGAAGAGATAATAGACAATCTCGGAGATTTCTCAAGACTAATAGCGAGCATGAATGAGGGGGAGCTTGAGGTCTTTAAGAAATTCCTAATAGAGCTGAACGAAGCCTTTGAAATGGTATCAAGAGCATACTTCGAATCAAACTTGGAGCTTTCAGAAGATTCGATACAGCTTTTGGAGGATATAGAGAACAGAATAATCGAGAGAATCGAAAAAGATCCNCAACTGGTCTTGGATTATCTTCTAAGCATATGCAGGCACATGAAGTCCATAGGGGAAATATCCTTGAACAAATCTGTAAGAGAATCTCTGGAGGGANTCAGGGAGTTAAAGCAAAAAGCTTAATTCTTTAATGCAGAAAAATTGACATGAGCGAGGAAGTTTACGATCTCGAAGACATTCCCGGAGTTGGGCCTGAAACTGCAAGAAAGTTGAGAGAAGCTGGATTTACCACAATAGAGGCAATAGCCATTGCATCTCCTGCCGAGATATCTTCTGTTGCCGGAATTGGCGAGTCAAGTGCAGTGAAGATAGTACAGCATGCAAGAAAGATGGCAAGCATAGGCGGCTTCGAAAGCGGAGATAAAGTTCTGGAAAGGAGAAGGAATGTGAAGAAGATAACAACCGGAAGCAGTGAGCTCGACAAGCTTCTCGGTGGCGGAATAGAAACGCAAGCAATAACTGAGCTATTCGGTGAATTTGGCAGTGGAAAAACACAGCTATGCCACCAGCTGGCTGTAAACGTCCAGATGCCTGAGGAAAAAGGTGGCCTGAATGGATGCGCAATAGTGATAGACACTGAGAACACATTCAGGCCGGAGAGAATAATCCAGATGGCTCAGGCAAAAAAAATGGATCCAAATGAAGTTCTGAGAAACATATACGTTGCGCAGGCTTATAATTCGAGCCACCAGATGCTTCTGGTTGACAATGCAAGGGAGCTTGCGGAGAAGCTTAGGAAGGAAGGGAAAAACGTGAGACTTCTTATAGTCGATTCTCTAACTTCCCATTTCAGGGCAGAATACGTTGGAAGGGGAACCTTGGCTGACAGACAGCAAAAGCTGAACAGACACATGCATGATCTTATGAAGTTCGGAGAACTCTTCAACGCAGCCGTTGTTGTAACAAACCAGGTCATGGCAAGGCCAGATATAGTTTTTGGCGATCCCACAAGGCCAGTAGGCGGGCATATAGTTGCACACACGGCAACTTATAGAGTTTATCTCAAGAAGAGCAAGGGAGACATGAGGATTGCAAGGCTCGTGGATTCGCCACATCTTCCGGAAGGAGAAGTTGTTTTCAGGGTTACAGAGAACGGAATCGAGGATGCAAAGTAAACTGAAAACGCTTATATCTATTCGAGGGGATTAGGTTCATGGAATTCTACAGTGAGACAAGGCTGCAGAACTGGATAAAAAAGATAAATGAAACAAGGGTGAGCGAAGAGGATCCAATTACGCTGATGGTTTTCGACCAGATGCTCGAAGACGTGATAATCGCATGCTTCAACATACTGAACGCTGTCAGGAGAAAGGAGATAAAGAAGGCCGATGCTCTGAAGGAGATAGAAAAAATTAAGAATATATTTAATAAAAATTTTGAATTTAATTCTGAATTGAAGGAAGATCTATTCTCTCTCACGAGGGAATCGCTGAGAGCTGTTCTTGCATCTTTTGAATACTTTTTAGAAGGAAAATTCAGCAAAAAGGACATGAAAGAGCTGATAAAAGATGCAATAGAGAGCGAGAAGAAGGGAAATCTCGATATGGCCTTCGATATAATAGCAAGAGCAGGCGCAAAGGTAATAAAAGGAGAAAAGCTGCCTGAATTGGATTTGCCGGAAGATAGCGAGATAATCGGATGGATAGATGGAATAGATGCCATATCAACAACTTTGGAGCTTTCGAGGATCGATGTATCGCAGGATTCTGAAGAATGAAGTAATAGAGGCTGCGAAGAAGGGAATCGGCTACGAGCTTTACAAGGCACTGTTCCTGAACTATGGTAAAAGAGGAGAAAAAGCTTTCCTATATATTTATAAAAATAGAGTTAAGAAATACAGGGATTTCTTTGTCGTCGTTGGAAGGGAAGAATACATAGTGGAGGAATTCTTCTGCACTTGTCCGGATTTCCAGATAAATCTGCGAAGCAGAAGCCCCTGTGCGCATATAATAGCTGTGGAAGTGGCAAAAATACTGAAATGCTACGATGAAATAGACACATACTATATGGATTTCCAGAAAATTTAAAATCCCGCTTCAGATTTTCAGCGTGGACGTAATAGTTGCTGGAATAGGTATTGCAGGAGCTTTTGCCCTGAGAAGCCTTTCGAAATCTCTGGAAGTTTTGGGAATAGACAAGCGTGAGAAGCTAGGATATCCTGTAAAGTGTGGCGAGATAATACCGACAAAGAGGGAAATGAAAAGACTTCTGCCAGATCTCGAAGATTATAGCCTTTTCGATTTGCCGAAGAAATTCGAAAGCAACAGAACAAAAACGATTTCCTTTTTCCTTCCAAATGGGAAGAGCTACGAAATCGACTTTGAATTCCATGTTGTGAGAAGAGATGAGATGATTCAAAAGATTGCAGCAGAATCTGGGCATAAAATAGAAAGAGAAGTCATACTGGGCTACAGAAATGGAACTTTGATTACAAGAAAAGGAAAAAGAGAGGCGAAGGTTTTAATAGCATCGGATGGTGCGAACTCAAGGATTGCAAAGGATCTCGGTCTCTGGAATTACGAAATTTCCTCGGCAAAACAATACGTTATGAAAAACGTTGAATGCGATGAAAAAACAGTCTACATGTTCCTCGGAAAAGCCATAAGCCCTGGAGCTTATGCCTGGATAATCCCAAAGGGAAATGGTATTGCAAATGTCGGCATAGGTTTCAGGCAGAAGTTCTCAAAAGAGAGCATCCATGCAGTTATGGACAGATTTTTGAATCGCTTTCCGCATTCTTCGCAATTTCTCAGAAATGCCGAGATCGTTAGCAAGGTTGGAGCAATTGTTCCAATAGATAAACCACTTGAGAGAGCAGTCCATGGAAATGTCATCTTTGCAGGCGATTCTGCGAGCATGATAATAAGCCATACAGGAGGAGGAATACCGATTTCCATGATATCTGGCGATCTGGCTGGTAAAGTGGTCAACAGATTTTTCGAAGGTGGAAAACTGGAGGAATACGATTTTCTCTGGAAAAAATATCTCGGAAAAAGGCTGAAAACTGCCTATTTCTTCAGAAGGCTCTGGGACATATTTGCCGAAAGGGAGGAGCTTTTTCTGAAAATGGCAAAAATTCTCAGCGGAAGAGATCTTGAAAAAATATTGCATTGCGAGATGCCTTTGAAGATAAGGCTTCTGTATCCTCTTCTCCGCCTTTTCATTTGATCTTCGGTTTCTCACTCTGCCATGGGGATATTTCCTGAAAAGCCTTTGAGATCTGAAGAACTCTGAAATCCTCGTATTTTCTTCCGGTTATCTGCATGCCTATCGGCAACCCATCCTTGCTGAAACCAGCAGGAATCGATGCAGAAGGCTGTCCGGTGAAGTTGAAAGGATAAGTGAACGGCATCCAGCCTATCGGGGTTGTTGGCTTTCCAGCTATTTCATCCGGGCTTATTTTTCCAATTTCGAAAGGCTTTACGGCTGTTGTTGGTGTTATCAGGAAATCGTATTTCTCAAAAACCTTTCTCAATGCTTTCCAGAGCTCAAGCTTCTTTTCCTCTATTTTTATATAATCTCTGTATCCAAAAGCTTCCGCCATGGGCAAAAAGGCCAGATAGGGAGGATATGCAACTTTTTTCCAATCTTCAAGCTTTTCAGAGATGAAGGTCACGAATTCGAGCACGACTTTCATTGTAAGCTCGGTTTCCATGCAGGGAATGTTTATCTTTACTTCCTCAACTTCTCCAAACCTTTCAAGCTTGAATGCAGCCTTTCTAACGATTTCCTCAACTTCAGGGTCTACCGTTGCATAGCCGAGGTCTGGGGAGTAGGCTATCTTCACGTTATCTATTGGCTCATCTAAGGCTTTCAGATAGCTTATACCATCGTCCGGAAGCGAATATGGATCTCTTGGATCCCATCCCTTTACGAAGTCAAGCATCAGAGCTGTATCTTCTACGAATCTCGTGAGAAAGCCCTCGCAGACAAGAGATGTAAAGACCGGCAGAGAGGGATAGCATGGAATTCTTCCGAAAGTCGGCTTTAGGCCATATAACCCGCAGAAACTGGCGGGAATTCTTATGCTTCCACCCCCATCGTTTGCTGTTGCAACTGGAACCATTTCAGAAATAACAGCTGCAGCACTTCCTCCGCTTGACCCGCCCACGGTTTTTCCCAAATCCCATGGATTTCTAGTAACACCAAAGAGTACGTTGTCCGTGTATGCTATCAGGCCGAATTCCGGGAGATTCGTCTTGCCTATTATAACAGCTCCAGCCCTTTTAAGCCTTTCAACTATGACAGCATCTTCTGAAGGAACATAGTTTTCGAGTAGCTTTGAACCGTAGGTTGTCCTGATTCCTTTGGTATCTGTGTTATCCTTTACAGCCACTGGCAAACCTCCCAGTGGCTTGCCTTTGGCTTCCTTCGCTTCTTCCAATGCTTTTGGATTCAATGTTACGAAGGCGTTTACTTTCGGATTTATTTCCCTTATTCTCTCAAGGCAAATCTCTACGAGCTCTTCAGCCTTTATCTCTCCAGCTCTCAATTTCTCCACGAGATCCACAGCCCTGTCCATAGGATCACCTTAAATAATTGAGAAGAAATCTTTAAAAGTTTTTTTCAAATTGCCTTTATGCTTTCAAGAATTGAAGCTGAAGTCCTTGAAAAGGCTGAAGTGGAAAAGATCTACGACCTCGAAGAGTTCGCAGAGATCAGCGGAATGAGCAGAGATGCCGTCATGAAGGCCATTTTTCTTTTAAGAGAAAAGGGATTTGTTGAAGTTTTTGAAACAAAAAAAAGAAGGCTAAAAATAACTCCAGAAGGGGAAAGATATTTATCCGAAGGCTTTCCCGAAGAAAGGCTTCTTAACCTGCTTTCTGAAGTGAGGGAAATAGAGGAGCTAAGGAAAAGGCTTGGGAAAGATTTTGAAATAGCGATTGGATGGCTTAGGAAAAAGAAGCTTGTGGAGATAATCAACGGAAAGCTGAATGTCATTGGAAAATTAAGCCTGAATGAAAGAGACGCCCTGATTTCCGTGAAAAGGGGAGAGGAAATAAGCGAGGAAATGAGAGAGATTCTTGAAAAAAGGAAGCTGATAGAAAGTGAGGAGAGAAAAGCTTTCAGCTTTAGAGTTTTAAAAAAGCCAAAAATAGAAATCATGGAAGTGATAGGAGATCTTACTTCCGAAATGATTGCAAGTGGAGCTTGGAAGTGGAAGGAATTTGCAAGATATGATGTAAGAGTCCCTTCGGAAGAAATATATGGCGGAAAAAGCCATCCCTACGAAAGGATAATCCAGGAGTGCAGAAAGATCTTTCTGGACATGGGGTTCAAGGAAATAAAGGGCAATTACGTTCAGCTTGCCTTCTGGAACTTCGACGCCCTTTTCCAGCCGCAGGATCATCCAGCAAGGGACATGCAGGACACATTTTATCTGGATCGATACGAAGAAATAGACTTCGAAGGAGTCGAAAGGGTAAAGATGACACATGAGGATGGCTGGATAACTGGATCAACTGGCTGGCGTGGAAAATGGAGCATCGAAAAGGCAAAGCAGCTTGTCATGAGAACCCATACTACAGCGATAACTATTAAATATCTTGCAAAAAACCCAAAACCTCCGCAAAAGGCATTCTGCATAGACAGGGTCTATAGAAGAGAAAGCATAGATGCGACACATCTTCCAGAATTCGATCAGCTCGAAGGAGTTGTTCTAGATAAAGATGTCGGGTTCAGACATCTTCTTGGACTTCTGAAGACTTTTTTCGCAAAGATGGGATTTGAAAACGTTCGCTTCAGGCCAGGATATTTCCCATACACAGAGCCGAGCGTGGAGCCAGAAGTGTATGTTGAAGGCCTCGGATGGATAGAGCTTGGAGGCGCTGGGGTTTTCAGGAAAGAAGTAACAGAGCCACTTGGCATCGAAGGAAAAGTTCTTGCTTGGGGACTTGGAATTGGCAGGCTTGCAATGCTAAAGATTGGACTTAAGGACTTGAGAAAGCTTTATCTTCCTGATCTGAACTGGCTCAGGAACTTTCCAGTGATAAGGAGATGATCGACTGATTGGATCTTAATTTTAACTGGTTTTGTAAAAATTTGGAAAAACCGAACAATTTTTTTATTCAATAATCCTACGAACTTTTGGGAATGGGCTATGAAGATAGCATTAGTCCTCGTAAGTGGTGAAATAGAAAAGTTGCAGGCTGCGAGCATAATTGCGAGCGTGGCTTCGACAATTGGAGAAGTGATGATCTTTGCAACCATGGATGGCTTAATGGCGTTCAAAAAGGATGTGGTCAAGAACAGGGCATGGAAGGCGGGGGAACTTGGAAAGAGTATGCTTTCAGCGAATGTTCCCCTCTTCATAGATGTTCTAAGGAACGCAAAAGAAGTCGGAAACCTCAAGATCTACGCATGCGGGATGATAATGGACATGCTTAACCTGAAAAAAGAGGATTTCGTGGACGTCTTCGATGACGTAATAGGCGTATCGAAGTTCCTAGAAATGATAGAGGATGCAAAGGTTCTATTCATATGAGTGGTGAGAGAATGATAATAGATGCGAGAGGCAGTTATTGCCCAGGCCCTCTGATGGAGCTTATAAAGGCAATGAAAAAAGTTCCTGTAGGTGAAATAGTAGAAGTTCTATCGAGTGACAAGAGTTCGGCCAAAGATATTCCAGAGTGGGTCAGAAAAGCTGGCCATGAGCTTGTTGAAGTAAAAGAAGAATCCGGATACTGGAGGATTGTAGTTAGGAAAAAGAAGTGATATGAAAATCGCCATAGTCGGCGGCGGTGTTGCAGGAACTCTGACTGCGAACTATCTGGCAATGAGGCTCAGAGATGAAATAAGAGAAGGCAAAGTAGAGATCAGGATTTTTTCGGAAAGAGAACATCTTCTTTATGAACCAGGATTGCTATACCTGATTTTTAATAGGGTCGAGGAGAGAGATATAAAGAAGGACTTGAAACTTTTACTAGATCCGGGTGTTGAGCTTTCATTAAAGCGGGTTAAAATTCTAGATCTCGACAACAGAAGGCTCATTTTCGACGATGGAAGTTACGATTTCGACTATTTAGTAATAGCAACTGGATCTAGAATAGTTCCAGAAGAAGTCCCAGGCTTGACGACTACGGGACACTGGTTCTACAACTTGGAAGGTGCGCTGAAACTCAGGAACGAACTCGCAAAATTCAAAAATGGAAGAGTGATCGTTAGTGTTATAGGAATTCCCCATAAGTGTCCAGTTGCACCAATAGAGGCGACTTTACTGTTGCATGACTTCTTCAGAATTCTTGGAATTCGGAAAGATGTCGAAATTCTCTACACTTATCCCATAAACAGAGTCTTCGTTATGGAGAGCGTTTCAAATTTCGTTAAGGAGATGTTCGATGAAAGGGAAATCGAATACAGAACTTTTTTCAATCCTGTTGCAGTGGATCCGGATAAAAAGGAGATCGAAACGCTTGAAGGAGAAAGAGAGAAATTCGATCTGCTGATCGCAATACCTCCCCATAAGGGATCCCAAGTTATAACAGACTCCGGAATAAATGAAGACGGATGGGTTCCAACGGATAAATATACTTTAAAAGTAAAGGGCTATGAAAACGTTTTCGCACTCGGAGACACGACTGACTTGCCCGTAAGCAAAGCTGGCAGTGTTGCGCACTTTCAGGCAGAAGTTCTCGCAGAGAATATCTCTGCAGAGATAAAAGGCCTGCCACCAACAGCAAGATATTCCGGAAAGGCCATGTGTTTCATAGAAACCAGTTTTAAAGAAGCTACATACATCTGGTTCGACTATGATACACCACCGACTTTTGTGAAACCTAACAGATTCACCCACTGGATGAAAATAGCCTACAACCGCTTCTTTTGGATGACTGCCAGAGGGATACTATGAAGGAGGAGATTGAGAAAAAAATAGAGGAAAACTGGGAAGCAATTCTAAAAGCTATAGACAAGCTCGTATGGCTCGAAAAGAGTGGAAGCTTGGATGCAATAGTTGGATTCATTTCCCTGATAAAGATAATCCAGGATTCCATAAGCGATGCGGTCGTGGATAAGACCAGCGAAGTTTTATCAAACCTTGGGCTGATTTCCGCAAAATTTACAAACGATCGAGCCATGATGCTTTTCAACGCATTGGGAGATGCCATATGCAGGTGCAAAAAGGAGCCAGAGCCAGTGGGATTGATAGGGCTTATAAAATCTCTTAGAGAAAAAGAGGTTCAGAAAACACTGGGAATGCTAATAAATATAGCCAGAGAGCTTGGAAAGCAGATATAGTCTCTACCTTTTTCTTTCTGCTCCACTCATATTGTCTTTTCTCGTCTATCCATTTCTCTAAGGGCTTCACTTAGCACTTGTTCATAGTAATTCATCTATATATTATATTATATAAATTTTTCAATCATCATCTGCAATCATCGGGTACCAGAATTCTTTGTCAATCCACATTCTCATCTTTGCCCCTCCGAATTTCGGCTCGGCTTCGATAACGTAGCACTTTCTGCTGTCAACACATTCCTCAACGATCAGCTTCATTTTGCAGCTCAAACCATGCTGCCGTTCGAAACCATGGATTTTTCGCCTTTAGCCCTTGCTGAACGCAGCCAAGAGGAATTAAAGATAAAACAACCGATGCAATTTTTTTCATTCAGTCACCCCCTTTTTTCAGCCATGCTGAAAGAACGATGAGAGTGTAAAGAGCCCTGGTTACTGCAGAAAAAGCAGACCAGACAAGAATGAAAAGCTGTGAAACGAACGCAAGCATTTTTGCAACCGCTCTGCAGTCTGTTTCTCCTTTCGAAATGAATTAAGAAAACTGCAGAAGCCAAAGCAAGGAAAAGGGAGAAATGCTTCATAGACTAGAGCGGGGAAGAGTATAACGAGCACAGGACCCAGGGTGGCAGCATTTCTTTTAAGGAAATCGGTATTTATTACGATAGCGGACATTGAATCATGAGTGGGAAGTAGTAAATGGCAAAACTGGCAAATAATTCTTTCTTGAACAGCTCTTTTGCCACTCAGCCATTTGAGGCTTCGCTTTTTCTGGACATAAGCCACCTCTCTAAAGTTAGCGATATTCATACCATTGGCCAAAGTCATCATGCGCGATGCATTGGAGCGTGCAGGGCAAAACACAGCTGCTGCACTCGGAGAAGCCTTCAACAGTATACTTCTTAACGTTGCCACCATCGACATATTAGACTTGAATTTGATTGAGATCTTCTTCAACAATTTCGACAGCACAACCTTCACGTAACCTTTTGCGGAGATATAAACAAGCACATTTTTACTACCTTAGCCCTCATCAGATCCATTTCGTCAACGTTTAATGCACTTCTGAGCATTTTGAATTCATCATTCCTTAAAATGTCAGCGATGAGANACGCTTTCTCTATGCCCTTAANCTCAAAAACAGCTATGTCCTTANTTATCTCCAGAATTCGCCGGACATCTGCACATCTCGCAAACTTCTTCATTTTCTGCAGCCATAACTTGCATCGCAGCAATGCTTAACATCACAAACATCAGCAATGCAGACACAACCTTTCGCAGCATTCCTTCACCTCTATATTCACATTGTAACTTGCAATTATATAACAATTTCGTCCATATTTTTGAGAGAAGTATTACTAAATATTCTTAAACTCAACTTGACTTCATTTCAAATCTGCAAACTTCGATTTTCTTCTCTAAGGAGGATTCCATTATGAAAGCCAGAGGAAAGAGCAGTGATGACGCAGCGAGAAAGCCTTCAAAAAGTTCCATGGCGGGTGAATTCAGGTATAAGATATCGTTAATGGTCTGGGTTAAACAGAACATGTTAATCCTACCTCCCAAATTATGGAACGCAGAATGTTATGATCATTGAAATCTGTTAGCTCATGAATTATAAGATTTTCGTTTAGACTCAAATTAGTAAAGATTTAGTGTATCATAAACACATGATGTCATGAGCTTATGCGCAATTAATGAATCCCAAATTTGTAACTGTCCACAGCATTCCTTACAATTCCAAATGCATCACTTCATAAACTCTTCCGTGGTATAATGGAACTCCCCTGCTGCTTCTGTTACCTTAATCCTGACAGAAAGTGCTCAGCTATTCTTGGTGTCAGATAGACTTCAATA
>Ga0065719_106698_pt1 | contig 16742 bp, 20 predicted proteins | sample GBSCel85sediment_FD_59106 | JGI IMG/M metagenome (GOLD analysis project Ga0065719, IMG submission 59106) | Hot spring sediment microbial communities from Great Boiling Spring, Nevada - Cellulolytic enrichment CS 85C v3 (version 3) | ecosystem: Environmental > Aquatic > Thermal springs > Hot... | reverse complement strand
TCTGGTGTTGGTGCTAATGTGGTTATTTGTCAGAAGGGTATTGATGATGTTGCTCAGCATTTCCTGGCTAAGAAGGGTATAATGGCTGTTAGGAGGGTTAAGAGAAGCGATATGGAGAAACTAGAAAAGGCCACTGGAGGCAGGATTGTCACCAGCATAAGAGATCTGACCGAGAAAGACCTAGGAGAGTGCGGCCTCGTCGAAGAGAGAAGAGTAGGAAACGACAAGATGGTCTTCGTAGAGAAGTGCAAGAATCCAAAGGCTGTCACAATACTGCTGAGAGGATCCAGCGATATGTTGCTCGATGAGGTGGAGAGAAGTATTAACGATGGCCTTCACGCTCTCAGGAACGTCTTGAGGGATCCGAAGATAGTACCAGGAGGAGGGGCTGTTGAAATAGAGCTCGCCCTAAGGCTTAGAAGATGGGCTGAATCGATAGCTGGAAAAGAACAGCTAGCAATACTAGCCTTTGCTGAAGCACTAGAAGAGATACCGACTGTGCTAGCCCAGACAGCAGGTATGGACTCCCTAGAGGCTATAATGGATCTGAGGAGGCTCCACGCCGAGGGGAAGACCTCCGCAGGCATAGATGTTGCCAATGGTAAGGTAGTAGAGGATATGCTGGCACTGAACGTTGTAGAGCCCGTCATAGTGAAGAAGCAAGTACTCAAGAGCGCCACTGAGAGTGCTACAACGATACTGAAGATAGACGATGTGATAGCAGCATCGCCTAAGAAAGATGAGTCTAAGGGCAAGAAGGGCGGTAAGGGCGAAGAGGAGGAAACACCCTCACCCTCTTTTGACTAAACCTGGATAACAAATTTTTAGTATAGGGCATAAATACATCTTCAATGCAGCCCATCAATACTTTTTTTCTGAATTAACTGATTTCTGTTGTTAGCTGTGGTGGTTAATAGTTGTCGCAAGCCAAGGAAAAGATTCCATCAATAGTTAGAAGTGCTGACGATATAGTTATCGGGCCTAAGAGAATGACAAAGTACGAGAAAGCCCGGATAATTGCGGCAAGAGCTTTGCAACTAGCCATGGGCGCGCCTCCTCTCATAGATGTTTCTAAGCTAGAGTTCAAAGACCCAGTAATAATAGCTGAGAAGGAACTAGAAGCAGGCTACCTGCCCATGATAATTAAGCGCGAGCTTCCTAATGGCCAGTTCCAGCTTATTCCTGTCAAGGTGCTCATAGAAAGTGAGAGAAATAGAAAGAAGCGTGTTGAGGAGCTTATGAAAAATATTTTTGGCGTGAGCGTATAAAATGCTTCAGAAGTCAATTCTGTAAAAAGTTGGTTATTTTGAATACTACTAGTGTGTATATATCGAAGCGGAAGTCGGCATGGTAATAACGCCTAGAGGTTTACCCAGTAGCTATATACTTGTCATAGCGGAGAAGCCGCGAGCTGCAGAAAAGATAGCTAAAGCCCTAGGAGTAGCCACTAAGTATTACATCAACAAGGTTCCTGTTTGGGTTGTGCGCAGAGGTAACGAGAACTACGTTATAGCCTCTGCTGTGGGCCATATGTATAGCCTGCATACGTTCGACAGAGGTTACCCTGTTTTTAACTACGAATGGGTTCCTAGACACTGTGTGGAGAGGGGGGCCAGCCACGTCAAGCGTTTCCTTGATGTTTTATCAGCACTATCTAGAAAGGCCAAGCTGTACATAAGCGCGTGTGACTACGATATAGAGGGCTCGGTTATATGTTATATGCTGATCAGGAACTATGGTGACGAGAAAAGAAGTCTTAGAGCCAAGTTTTCTAGTCTTGTTCGGCAGGAGCTTATCAAAGCGTTTGAAAATCTTTCGGGCCTGGACTATGAAATGATAGAAGCTGGTCTGTGTAGGCACGTCCTAGACTGGTTGTGGGGAATCAACATATCTAGGGCGTTGATGGATGTGTATAAGCACGCGTTTAAGATGTTTCGAGTCCTGAGCGCGGGAAGGGTTCAGACACCAACACTGGCACATGCTGTTGATGTAGTTCTCCAGCGCAGGCTCTATATACCAAAACCTGTTGCATATCCCCAAATAACTGTTATCATTGGTGGTAGACCTTATCGTTTAGAGTACATAGACGAGCCATTTACGTCTGCTGTAGAGGCTAAGAACTTTCTCGAGCACGTTAAAAGAAACCCCTATGCATACGTAGAGCAAGTAACAACGAGTGTAAGTGAGTATCCACCTCCCTATCCATTCAATTTGCCCGATCTTCAAGCAGAAGCCTACAGGATACTGAAGCTATCGCCTTACAGAACGCAGTCTTTGGCTGAGGATCTATACCTCGAAACGTTGATAAGCTACCCGAGAACAAATAGTCAAAAGCTTCCTATGGGGCTTAACAATAGGCAAATCGTTGAGAAGCTATCCCTAAACCCCCTATATAAACCTCTTGTCAACCAGCTTTTGTCGGAAACAGGAGGGGTTCTAAGACCTCACAACGGTCCTAAGGATGATCCTGCGCACCCTGCAATACATCCAACAGGCGAGACTAGCTCTAGAAAGCTGAGTCCTATGCACTGGAAACTCTACGATCTCATAGTCAGGAGGTACATGGCTACTTTTGCTAGAGCCATGAAGGTACAGTATGTCAATGTAGTGATAACTGTCCACGGGAAAAAATTCGCCTTGAAAGGTGCTCGGATTCTAGATAGGGGCTGGTCAAAGTATTATCCGTATATAAATATAGAGGATAAATACGTTCCATTAAACCTTGTATCGAAAGGATTATTACTTAGAATAGATAGCGCCAAAATTTTGCTGAGGTACACAAAGCCCCCACAACAACCCACAAGGCTATCGCTCCTTAAGTGGATGGAGGAAGTCGAGATAGGGACTGAGGCCACGCGTGCCGAGATAATAGAGACACTCTTCCGGCGTGGATACATATATACAAGGTCTAGGTATGTAGAGGTATCGGATCTAGCTATAGCATTGATAAACATGTTGAAGAGCTATGTTAGTGAACTTGTAAGTGTAGACCTTACAAGAGACTTTGAGAAAATGCTTAAGGAAATCATAATGAGAAAAACTAACTGCAAAATGATAGAGGACAAAGCAAGAGGCGTTATAGACTTCTATATAAAACGCATAAAAGACAACAAGAGCGTCCTTGCCCAGGAGCTGTTCAAGTATGTAGAACTCAGAGGAGGTAGCGACCACGGTAAAAAGTGCGCTATTTGCAGTCGCCTAGCTCATAAGGATGGGCTCTGTCTGTTTCACTACGAGGCGCTCAACAAGGTTAAAGAATCTTACAAAGACTGGCAAAGGTTCAACTATACATGGACAGAATATCTCGAGAAGCTCTTGAAACTAGGGTCTGCAGGAGCATATATTAAAGAAGTATGCAGGTTTCTTCTAAGGGACTTCAGCGGTTCTGAAGGTTAAGACCTAGGCTCGGCATTCCGGTAATTCTGATAACCATATCAGAGAACATTAGCACCTTGCCAATAATTCTTTCTTCCGGAATACCTCTTGCAAAGTTGTTTTGATAGGCTTGGTAAACATAAGAGTCGAACCCATTGAAAACAGTTATATTGTGCGCTATACATGTCCTGCTTATTCTGGAGGCTATTCCAAATACAATGCTATCGACGTAGTTATTGTTATCACCTTTTGTGATATATATCTTAGAACCATCTTCACACGTAACTATAGCTATGACCCGGTGGATTACATATTCATCTCTATCATTTTTAAATACTATTACATCACCAACAGATACATCCTTGAAAGGTAGTATTATTACGACATCTCCCTCGTGAAGTGTAGGAAGCATGCTATGACCTTTCACTACAGCGATAATCACGTGCCCGAAGACGTAGTGGGCAATGTTTACATATACTAGAGCTATTACCAAGATTAAAAGAAGAATATTGCCTGCGACTTGAAAAGCCGATCGAAAATTCATATCAACCCTCTTCGCTCAGTATCTCATTGATGTTGAGTTCAATGACGGTGCCCTCCCTAGGCTTTGCCTCTCCGCTTCCCTTAGATAACGCGGGCTTCTTTACGCCCTCTATCTCAACATCATCACCAACCTTCATTTTGGATACCACGCCNCTCCACCTATAGCCACACTGAGAACACTGAAATGTGCCCATTATAGTAATAGTTATTCTTCCCTGGCTATCTGGCAAAGGAGATACTAGTTGCCATGTCTTGGTGGGCTGTGCCGTTGCACCGCACTTTGGGCAGACGCTGCCTCGGCTTTTATCTTCTCGTTTAGGCATTTACCCACACCAGCAATTATAATCTCATATCTAGAATTTAAATACTTAAAGTTTTGTATGCTGTTGTAGATATGTCATAAGGTGACCAATAAATGTCTAACCCATTTATAATAAAAAAGTGTTGATGCGTTGCAGGTTATAGACTCAAGAGGAGACCCAACAATAGAGGTAACCATTGAGACCATAGGAGGGGGTATTGGCAGGGCTATAGCCCCTGCAGGTGCTTCTAGAGGCAGGTTCGAGGCTGTTGAAGTAAGAGATGCTGATCCGAGAAGATACAAAGGCAGGAGTGTTCTTAAGGCCGTTAGCAATGTCTTAAACTACATAGCGCCAACTATACAGGGAATGGATTCTAGGAAACAGTTTGAGATAGACAGACTGATGAGGGAACTAGACGGTACACCAAACAAAGAGAGGCTGGGGGGAAATGCCATGATAGCAGCGAGCCTAGCGGTAGCAAAAGCAGCGGCAAGTACGGCTAAAATGCCTTTATTCCAATACCTAGGTGGGGTCAGGGCAAGAACGCTACCCGTTCCAATGCTAAACATCGTAAACGGTGGAGCACACGCAGGAAACGAATTAGCTGTTCAAGAGTTCATGATAGTTCCTGTAGGTTTCGATAGCTTCTCTGAGGCTATGAGAGCGGCTATAGAGATATACAAGGAGCTCAAGTCCCTACTCAAATCGCGGTATGGGGCATCAGCTATAAATGTTGGAGATGAAGGAGGGTTTGCACCACCAATGAAACTAGTGAGAGAGGCTATAGAGGCCCTTTTATCTGCCATAAAGAGCTGTGGTTATGATCCCGAGAAACAGGTCAGAATTTCTCTTGATGCAGCGGCTTCGCAGTTCTTTGACGAGTCTAGAGGTGTTTACCGCATAGATGGAAGAGAGGTTAATAGAGACGAACTTGTAAGTTACTGGATGAGCCTCGTTGACGAGTTCAACATTTTAAGCATAGAGGATCCCTTCAATGAAGATGACTTTGATGCCTATGCCGAGCTTAGGAGGCTGGCAAAAGACAAGGTTATTGTGGTGGGGGACGACCTAACCGTTACGAACGTAAGTAGGCTCAGAGAAGCTTTATCAAAAAGATCTGTGAGCGGCGTTATTGTAAAACCCAATCAGGTAGGAACATTGTCAGAAACACTCGATTTCATAGAGCTTGCAAAACAGCATGGTATTATAACCATAATCAGCCATAGAAGCGGTGAAAGTGAGGATACATCTATAGCCCATATTGCCGTTGCTGTCGGGGGGCCGCTAATAAAGACAGGTGCACCAGCAAGAGGTGAGCGAACAGCTAAATACAACGAACTTCTCAGAATAGAGAAGACCCTGGGCCCGGACACTACATACGCTGGCAAGTATTTCTTTTAAAATCATGGTGTAATGCTACATCAGCCACGGATTCACACATCATGGATCAGCAGCGCCTCGGCATCATCACACTGCCTGTGTACGAGATATACAGCTAGGTTTATGGATGCTATTAGAAAATTAAGCTTTTTAGTCACATACAGTACATGATAGATATCGGGTATATAAAACTAGCTTGTTCTGGTGCTAAAAGTGGTAACGAACCTGCCAGCTGAGGCCAAGGCCAAGTTCGTTAAGTACATGGAGGCTAGAACACCTGAAGAGAAGCTCAGAGCCTTAGAAGAGTTTCTCTCTGCAGTGCCCAAGCACAAAGGTACCGAGAACCTTGTTCGTTGGGCAAAACGGCGTATGGCCGAGTTGCGCGAGGAGGTTGAGGATAAGAAGAGAAGGAAGTCGGGTGGGGGTGGGGTTTCGTTCTTTGTTGAGAAAGAGGGTGCAGCACAAATCGCGATCTTGGGCTTGACTAAAGTAGGAAAGAGTGCGTTTCTTAGAGCGCTCACAAATGCAAGTGTACATGTTTCCGATGTTCCGTACACAACGAAGTTTCCAGCGGTTGGAATGCTGAAATTCGAGGATATACAGTTTCAGCTTGTAGAGGCACCGGCCATAATACCCGAGGGCGGCGGATGGAATTCCAGAGTTGTTGGGCTCGCGAAGAATAGCGACGGCATCATCATAATGCTTGATGCTACTCGAGATGTTCAGAACGATTTTGAGCTTATCCGGAGATTTTTAGAGGATCACGGGCTCTACATGGTTAAGCCAAAGGGCTATGTTGCTATAGAGCGTAGCTATAGTGGAGGAATTAGGTTTGTTTATTATGGTAGGCTTCTGTGCACAGAACAAGAAGTCATTAAGCTACTTAATAGCTACAGAATATACCACGGCATTGTAAAGGTTTTTGGAGAAGTAGACCTAGATATGGTTGAGAGGTCCCTTTTTGAAACAATAGTGTACAAGCCCACTATTATTGTAATCAACAAGATAGACCTGGATCCAGCTGGCCACAGCTATAGAAAGTTTAGAGATGCCGTACATCCCGAGATACCAGTTCTACCGGTATCCGCTATAAAGGGGACAGGCCTCGAGAGAGTAGGAGAAACAATATTTAGAACGCTCGACCTAATAAGGATCTACACAAAACCGCCGCTGGGTAAACCCTCGGAGAAGCCTCTTGTTGTAAAAAGGGGGGCTACAGTGTTGGAAGTCGCCAAAATAATACACAAAGACCTATACCAAAAATTTGCATATGCACGAGTTTGGGGTGCATCAGCTAAATATCCCGGACAGAGAACCGGACCAGACCACGTACTAGAAGATAAAGACATAGTCGAAATAAACATCAAAAAGTAAGCGGCAGATCTAAGCACCTTAAGCTATGCAAATGCCGAAAGCATTATAGCTTATAAATGCACATATACAGTGACACACCCGTGGTTTATATGGCTATCGAGAAACTTGTGTTAGTAACAGCAAGTCACCTACCTCAGCACAAACACTTCAAAAAGCTAGGAGAAGACCTATCAAAAGAGCTTGGTGTTGAACTGGAGATCCGAGAAGAAGACTACGAATTTGTTTCGATGTATGGAGAAAAAGATGATTTTGGTATGGCATGGCTACCCCAGCTATTTGCAGTGGTAAACGGTAACATAGTGCCCGTACTCACAAAGTTCCCAATAAACGAAAAAACACTAGACTACGACTACGAAAAGGCTAAGCAAGAAGTTAAGGCTAGGTTAAAACTTTAAGACTCTTTACACATATTTTTATTCTTCTTCAAACTCTTCAACTTCTTCTTCCTGCATAGGCGAGGTTATACTCTTAGCTAGTTCGACTATGTTTGCTGACGTGGACTCGTCGATGTATGGCGTCACAATAAACACCTTGGAGTCTCTTATAGTATCTCCAGCCCATTCGTTTTCATAGCTAATAACGTATACAGGGATTTCAAAGACCGCGCTATCTCCAACACGCCTCAGGTTAAACTGGGAGTACAGTTCGTACTGGTCTTTTTTCAAAGGTAGTGGGAGTTTAACTTCGTGTTTATGCTTAACAACAACAAGATCTGATTTACGCGGTTCCCATAGGTTCAATGCCTTAACTATAACATCTTTGAGTATCTTTTCCAGATCACCATCAGCAAGCTGTTTCTCTTTAAGTTCGCCTTCCTCTGCTCTTATAACAAGTACTTTCAAAGATCCCCTACCTTGCTATCTGGTTAACACTATAGTGATGTGTTTTCGAGGTATAATATAAGTCTTTGATAAAATTAGCCTTGTTAATTCTTTGATTTGGCTGACATTTTTAATAAACTATCTTGCAATAGAGATTAACAGTGGTGAAATTATGGGGTTTGAAGAGGTTACATCAGTATTGTCGGCACTGAAGGAGGCCCTATTTAGTGTGCCCATCAATGTTTCTAGCATATTTGCCTGGGCGGGGGTGATACTGATAATGCTAGTTGTCAGCTACTACATAGTCATGGGAATGGTTAAAGCCGCCAAGATTATTCTGAATATGAAGGCTAGCTACTTCGGGATATTTACATTAGTGCTCGGCATAATGTTCCTAGCTATAGCCTTATTAGCACCTTAGAATTCGGCGCCAAGCAGTATACCAAGCTATAAGTAGTTTTAGCATCTTATCCAAGTACCTATTAGTAGGTCGAAATCAAGAATGGTTAGGTGAAACACCTGGGTTTCTGATAAATAAATTAATTAGCGCTGTTCAACGAGAACCGTGTCAGATGATGTGGGTTAAAAGCGCTGAGATGTGATGAAGGCCCAGATTACTGAGTCTATGGTACTAGCGATCAAGAGCCTTGATAAAAGACATAAGCACCAACATATAGTAAAGGGTTTTTGCTACATCTGTACCAAGGTCTAGGGCAAACACGTAGCCCTTTCCTATCTTCAGAGCAGCTGGGAATCCGTTTACCGAAACTAAGATGTTTGTATACGGTTTTAAGTTGCGATCTACAGCTATACTTCTATAGCGTACACGCTGTCCTCTTGACGCGTTGCGCGAGCCTATAATATCAACAAGTTTGAGAACGAACACGTGGAGCGGGTCGCGCAAAACTCCAAACTCAATGCTATCACCATTTTCTTCTTTGCCCTCTACAACCTCTATGAAACCTCCATTGACTATCTTTAGCCCCTCGCTGAAGTCCACGAAGGGCTTATCTGTGCAGAGATAGGGTACACCTTCATTGCTATTCATGGCGAGTCTGAGATCAAGATTTGTGATCGTTCCACAGCGCTCTGAAGTGATATAGGGTTTTACAAGGGCTACCTTGGCCCACACGCCATCGCTAACACTATATGATACAAAAGAGAAGTCTCTATGGCCTTCCTCTTTGCATACTATTGCAGAGAGTGGTGGCATAGCCACGAACCTCTTGACTTTATCGATCTTTGTAGGTACTACGAACGGTTCTAGCGATAGGTACACAGAATTCTCGTATGCGCAGTCGAAAACTTCTCTTACATAGTTAAATAGCTGGTGCGCTCCTTCCTTGAGTAACGCACTAGCGGGAAACGGTACTACTGTGCAGCCTTCTTTAACCCACATACGGATTATCAAGTGTTGTGTGTTTTCACACCATAAAAACTTTTTGACTATCAACAGTATAGACTACGTGGCTTGAAAGCGTGTGGTGAGACTATGAGTAGAGGAACAAAATCGCTTAAGGCGTGTATGAAGTGCAAGGCACTCGTAAAACCGGAGGAGGAGAAATGCCCCGTGTGTGGCTCTACCGAGTTCACATATGAATGGAGTGGCATAGTCATAATAATAGATCCTGAGAGATCTGATGTAGCAAAAATGCTTAATATCAAGACGCCGGGCAGATATGCTTTAAAAATCGGTGTATAGTTAGTATAGATAAGTCCGAGTATTGGCTGGGTGACTACTGCATGAGTATAGCCGGTTTAGAGCAGAAGCTCGGTCAGAGAGGCAAAATAATTAAGCTAGACGAGAACACTGTTTTGACAGTTGTCAACGAGGCTATAAACAAAGCTCTAAGAAGGCTTGAGCTAGACGTTAGTATAGAGCATGTGTTTAGCGGAACTCCATCGAGAGCCGCCATAAAGAGTGCTATAGCCAAGCTGTATGGGGTTTCCGACGAAGTTGTTATTGTAAGAAACGTGGTTACAAAGTATGGTGTAGGGGTTTCTAGCGCGCATATTCATATATATGCTGACGCAGATTTCATGAAGAAAGTAGAAGTTAGGCCGATCCTAAAGAGAAATGGTCTGCAGGCTTAGACGCTGGTGATGGCTTTGCCCGGAGAGAAAAAATCTAAGCCCAGATCCCAGATCTACGAATACGACTACAAGACAGGGACGATAAGGTTCAAGAACAGGCAATGCCCTAGGTGCGGATCCGTAATGGCTTTTCACAGAGTTGGCAGACCTCGTTGGCACTGCGGTAAGTGTAACTACACGTTATTTGTTGAGGAAAAAACGGCGTGATAATACTAGGAATAGAATCGACAGCACACACGTTTGGTATAGGCATAGTCAGCGACCGTGATGAGGGCTTCATACTAGCTGATGAAAGGGCTAAATACGAGCCTAAAGAGGGGGGAATACACCCGCGAGAAGCCTCTAGATTTTTTGTGGAGCAAGCACCCCAGGTACTGAAAAAAGCGCTAGAGAAATCAGCGATAAATCCCAGAGACTTGTCGGCTGTAGCTGTTGCTCTAGGTCCGGGCATGGGGCCCTGCCTAAGGGTTGGTGCCACAGTTGCTAGAGTGCTAGCCTCTTATCTGAGGAAACCTCTAGTCCCCGTAAACCATGCTGTAGCCCATATCGAGATCGGGCTAAAATTAACGGGGATGGTAGACCCGGTTATTGTCTACCTATCGGGCGGCAACACTGCTGTAGTGGCCTTGGTAAACAAGCGCTACAGGATATTCGGCGAAACGCTAGATATAGCCCTGGGAAACCTCCTGGACTCTTTTGCGCGGGATGTAGGGTTAGCACCGCCATATGTTGTAAATGGTGTGCATGTTGTCGATAGATGTGCGGAAAAGGGACGAAAACTGTTGCTGGAATTACCCTATGTTGTGAGAGGACAAGACGTCTCGTTTTCAGGACTATATACAGCAGCCATCAAGGCCTATAGACAAGGGGCCAACCTACATGATGTATGCTTAACTGTTAGAGAAATAGCGTACAACAGTATATTGGAAGTAGCTGCTAGAGCGCTTATGCATACAAAAAAGAAGGAGCTTATGGTTGTTGGCGGGGTTGCTGCAAGCCCTATACTACGGGATAAACTCGAGAAACTCTCCCAAAGATACGGGGTTTCGCTAGGCATAGTCCCTCCAAGGTATGCCGTAGATAATGGAGTAATGATAGCCTGGACGGGGCTTCTAATGTTTAAAGTGGGTATCACCGTTGAGCCGAGAAACGCTCTGATAAACCAGAGATGGCGTGTTGACGAGGTCGATATTAGTTGGAGATAGCCCTACTGGAAGAGCTATCTAAGGATTTGAATAGCATAGCAAGCGAGAAGGTAATCATATACTCGGCTTCAGGTGTTGAAGAGAAAAATGTGTTAAAAGATCTGAAACTCATCAGCCTAGGAGCAGAGGCAGCGATTGTTCGCTGTACCTTCCTAGATATCGACGCTGTTATCAAGTGGAGGTTTCCCAAGCCCTACATGCCCCCAGATCTCGACAAGCAGTTCAGGGTTTCGCGGACTATCACAGAGGCAAAGGCACTGTTCAAGGCCATCTCCATAGGCGTGCTAACGCCTATACCTCTATACATGGATCCTGCCAGGGGCCTGCTGATAATGACCTTCGTAGACGGGTACAGCCTGCGCGACGCGATCCAAAGGCTAGACGAAAACGCTGTTTGTGACGTGTGTAGAATTGCAGGCATGTACATTGCGAAACTCCATGAAAACTCGATAGTTCACGGCGACGTCACCACTAGTAACATAGTTATAGAGAAAGGAACGGGAGACGTGTATCTGATAGACTTCGGCTTATCTAACTTTGTTAAAAGAATTGAGGACGAAGCCATAGATGTACACATATTCTTTAGATCAGTTGAGAGTGCACACCAAGATGTTGAAGATCTGGCTAAGAGATGCTTTATCGATGGGTATAGAAGTGTTAGAGGGGCGTACACAGACAATATTCTAAAAATGGTGTTGAACATTCGCAGGATGGGAAGATATGTAGCAGAGAGGAGGCTGAGAGGCGTATGGGGGATCACGTAATTAGGATATACTTTGCCACTAGCAACATGCATAAAGTTGCTGAGGCACGAGAAAATACTTAGCAAGTATGGAGTCTACCTAGAACCTGTAGACGTTAGAAAAGTTGAGATCCAGAGCGAGAGCCTAGAAGAGATAGCTATATATGCCGCAACTGAGGCGTACAGCAAGGTTGGAAAACCTGTTATTGTAGAAGACTCGGGAATATTCGTAGAGTCTCTAAACGGGTTTCCAGGACCATACAGTAGCTACGTGTACAAAACCATAGGCTTAAAGGGGATTCTAAAACTCCTTGAGAATGAAGAGAATAGGAGGGCAACCTTCAAGGCTGTTGTAGCTCTTGCCTTAGGAAAAGACGATGTGCGTGTATTCAAGGGTATGGTAGAGGGTGTTATAGCCAATGAGATAAGGGGATGCAAGGGGTTTGGCTACGACCCGATATTCATCCCTGTTGGCAGCGGCGGCAGGACGTTTGCGGAGATGGATATAGAGGAAAAGAACATGTTTTCTCACAGAGCTAGAGCTTTTGAAGCGCTAGGTGCTTGGATATTAGCAAACAAAGATAAGCTTATATACATACTTTCTAAGTAGACTTTAGCTAGAGCTAGGGATAGTATATGGCAGGCAAGAAAAGGGATAAAGGAAAATCGCATCCAACAAGGCCTGTAAGAGTAGGACCAACCAAATGGGTAAGGTATAGTCCCGATGAAATAGGGGCGCTCGCAGCTGAGCTCGCTAGAATGGGTTACATGCCCTCGGTAATAGGTATAATACTCAGGGATCAGTACGGCATACCCCTTGTGAAAAGCGTAACAGGGATGAAGCTAACCAAGCTACTTGAGAAGTACGGCGTTAAGCACCCAATACCAGAAGACCTGCTAAGGCTTATGGCTCGCGCTGTCAACCTTAGAAAACACCTCAACGAGCACCCTAAGGACACCGCTAGCTTGCGGGGCTTAATAGAGATCGAGTCCAAAATCAAATCACTTATAAAGTACTACAAGAGAGTAGGCAGGCTCCCCCAGGATTTCGAGTACAGTCCGTCCAAGGCCGAGATCTGGGTCTCACAGTATCTTGGCACAGGAGTTGCTGCAACTATTCAGCAAGCCCTGCAACAGCAATCGGTCCAAGAGGCACAGTAGTCTAGCTTTGCCGTTTTCTCGAAACTATTTTACTACAGGCTAACATTATCTACTACACAGGTGGTTACCGTAACATCAACGCTTGTAAACATAGTGTCTTATATTAAAAATGTTAAGAACCTATACGTGGTTTTCTCGGCCGATCTAGATTCGATAATAGCATCTTCTATTATAATGAGGATAGCCCGCGAAGAAGACGTTGAAACATATCTAGCCCCTTTTTACGAAGCGACCAGGCCTTCAGATGCAAGCTCTTCTATACTATTAGTTAAAGTGCTACAGAGAACTCCTGTCGGAGGACTCAAGATAACACAGCTAGACGATTTGGTGGGCAAGGACCCGAAGATAATATCATCAACATCTATGCACCTGCTTAGGGAGTTAAAGAAGCATATCGTGGTTCCTAGGTATATAGATGTGCTAAGCTTAGTAGCAATGTTATCTCTGGCCCGGGGATCGATATACGACCAAAACGTTATAGAAGTTCACAAAAAACTGCTAAGCGAGGCAGTGGACAATAGCCTATTTACATTTATAGACACGCTAAGGCTTTTCGGATACCCAAGAAGAGATGTTATCGACGCTCTGATCAAAACAGTTGATCCCTATATCCTTGGTGTTTCGCTTAATCGAGAAGGTAGCAAGAAAGTACTAGAGGATATTGGAGGATCTGTATCGAGCGAAGAAGCTAAGACGAAGCTTGTGGATCAGCTAGCATCTATACTATCATCGTATTGCAAGTCTTGCGAGCCAATAACGGGAACAAAGATTATCTTGAGAGACTTGACCCCCGTAGACGATGTTTATGAGGCTACCTACGCACTGTACTGCTACATGGATGCTCTAGGACTTGACCCCCTAGTATATGTGAGCATCAGCAGCAAGATTATTGATATAGCTCGGGGTGTATTCGACTACATGTCCAAGCCTTTAAGAGAACTCGTAGATTATGTCATAGAGAATGGAGGTGCTAAGAGAGTCATATCAAGGGGGGTTAAGATGGGGATAGTAGACATCTCCACGCTACAGACCACGCCACCCCTCTTCGTGGCACATAGAGTCCTCAGGGCTCTGGGATTGACAGAGGACGTCACGGTATTTAGCAACGGGAAAGAATACCTGCTGCCTGCACCCCTCATAGCCCCTAGATGGCCCTACGATAAAGAGCTCAACATAGAGAAGAGCTTTGTCGTGTTTAGGTCTCTTCAAGATGTAGGGGAAGCCTTTAGATGAAAATGCATCTACGTATAACGCTACGGATCCCTACACCGTCTAGGGAGGCCTGTCTAAGCGTCTTGGATTCTCTAGAGCCCGACAACAGCACTACACCACAGGGTATTTCGATAAAGATGGGCTGTGACGACAAGACCTTGGCGGTGGACGTTGAGTCGGAAGACGTAGGTGTTTTGACTGTGAGAAACACTGTCGACGATATTCTTGTACATGCAAACCTAGCTTTGAAAAGCATTGTATATATCGCTATGGAGCGAGAAGCTATTAAGACTTTTAAACTATCTCGGGAAAATGATCTAGCCTTAGGGTAGTTACGGTATGTCGTCTAAAAGTGCTAAGTTTAGGTTGACAGGAAGGGAAAGGTGGAGGCTAAAGAAGTGGTATACGGTAATAACGCCACCTGTATTCGGATCTCTACCTGTAACTGTAACTCCCAGCGACGAACCGTGGAAGCTGCTGGGTAGAACCATAGGGATAACTCTATACGATTTAACAGGCGATATTACGCAGGTTCACGTGCACCTATACCTACAGATATACAAGGTAGACCCCGACAGGCTGGAGGCCTACACAATGTTCAAGGGCCACGAGCTTGCTAGGGACTACTTAAGGAGCCTGACAAGAAGAAAAAGTAGCAAGATAACCGCGATTCTAAACGTGACGACCAAAGACGGGTATGTTCTAAGGCCCACGGTAATGGCGTGGACTGTCTACAGATGCCAGACAAGCCAAAGGTATGCAATAAGAAAGAAGATGATGGAACTAGTAGCGAAGATAGCATCGGAAAAGACTATGGATGAGTTTGTCTCGGGTATGGTGTTTGGAGACTATGTAACAGACATATTCAACGAGATCAAGAAAATCTATCCCGTGAGAAAGGTAGAGTTCGCAAAGACCAAGCTACTATACATACCAACGCCAGAAGGGCCAAAGAAAGCTGTTATAGTACCTAGACCTGGNGTTCTAGAGGCTACGTTTAGCGGCTGAAAACCCTCGCCGGGTCTTCCCTAACCTTTCTTAAACAGTGGCAAAATCCTGGCCCTTGCCCTGTTTCGGGGTTTTAGCTAGCTGTAGTTAGGTTCTTATTGTTTTAAGCTGGTTACGTAGATAGCGGTGCTAGGGATTGCTGGGAGTTATATTTGCAGCTGGTAAGGGCAAGAGGCTAAGACCTCTAACAGAAACTAGGCCCAAGGTTCTTCTACCTATCCTCGGAAAACCCCTAGTACGTCTACATATGGAGCTTATGAAGAGCATTGGCATCGATAACATCGTGGTTGTAGTCTCGTACCTAAAGGAGCTGGTGATAGACCGCGTCAAGAGTATAGCGGAGGAGCTCGGAGTAAGAGTTGACTTTGTGGACCAGAGGGAAGAGCTTGGAACAGGTCACGCCCTTAAAGCTGTTGTAGAACGCTACGAAGATGATATGGTCGTAACCTACGGGGACCTCTATATAGAGGTAGACTATGTTTCCCGGGTTCTGGGATACGCAGTAAGAAAGGTCGGCAACTATATCCTCGGGGTAGAGGTAGACGATGTTTCTAAGTATGGCAAGCTGCTAACCGATGGTGACACGGTTTTAAAGATTGTGGAAAAGCCTAGCGAGGGCGGGGCTGGGACCGCTAATGCTGGCATATACGTGATAAACCGCTGGACAGCAAAACTTGTAGAAAACTTAGGCTTATCGCCTAGAGGAGAATACGAGCTAACGGACATAGTATCCATGGCGCGGGGAAAAGGACAGGCATTCAAGGTCGTCAGGATACCCAGCAACTGCTGGCAAGACATCGGATATCCATGGGATATTCTAAACGTGGTCAAACGAGAACTATCAAAAAACAGAGGAAAGACTGTCCGAGGAGAGGTGGATGCCAATGCAACAATCAGGGGGCCAGCCATAGTAGAAGAGGGAGCCACAATCAAGGGCTCTACATATATCGAAGGACCCGTTTACATAGGTAGAGAAGTATCCATAGGGCCAAACAGCTACATAAGGCCTTTTACATCTATAGAAGAAAAAGCACACATAGGCTTTGCAGTAGAGGTTAAAGAGAGCATCATCCTCGAAAACGTTCACGCAGCACACCTCACATATATAGGGGATAGCATAGTAGGTGAAAACACAAACCTTGGCGCAGGAACCCTAATAGCAAACCTAAGATTCGACGACAAGACCGTCAAAATGAACATAGACGGAAAAAGAATAGATACAGGCAGAAGGAAAATGGGAGCAGTAATAGGAGGATACGTAAAAACAGGAGTAAACGCCTCGATAATGCCCGGAGTAAAAGTAGGATCATACTCAATAATATATCCTGGCGTAGTAGTCTACAAAGACGTACCGCCAAAGTCAATAATAGATAGAGACTGGAGATGACCAAGATCCATAACGCTTATTTAGTTCTGCAAAACCATGTCTAATAACGAGCGGCGGTCGTCTAGCCTGGTCTAGGACGCCGGCCTGCCAAGCCGGAGATCCCGGGTTCAAATCCCGGCCGCCGCACCAAACAAACCA
>Ga0065719_100124_pt1 | contig 16792 bp, 19 predicted proteins | sample GBSCel85sediment_FD_59106 | JGI IMG/M metagenome (GOLD analysis project Ga0065719, IMG submission 59106) | Hot spring sediment microbial communities from Great Boiling Spring, Nevada - Cellulolytic enrichment CS 85C v3 (version 3) | ecosystem: Environmental > Aquatic > Thermal springs > Hot... | reverse complement strand
CGAAGCCCATGAGGTCTAGGGGAAGCTTGATGTATTCCATCGTGTGTAGGAGGACGTGCTCCCTCGGCCTTATCAAGAAGCTGTCACCCTCCTCTATCTCATAGAACTCTGCGATGTCGTCGCCGTGCACGTCTAGAACCTTATCAATGGACTTGAGTCTCGCCATCTGCCTTCCAATCCTAAGGTCGAGGCCGTTCTCCCTAACAACGTCGTCCCTGAATGGCTCTATCACGAGCCTCCCACTCCTGATATAGTTCCAGAGGTCGAAGTCACTCAGGATCAAGCGCCCTCTCACCAGCCAACATCATGCTCAGCTTAAGGGCTTAAAGAAATTTCTCCCAAGCTTAGTGCCTCCGGGAACATGTGGAGGCATCCTCGGATATTGCCTAGGTTACACCTCGATCACATCAAAGTCCCTGGGAGCGTAAACCATCACACCTAGCTTCTCCCTAAAACTCTCCAAGTATTCCTGGAGCCTCTCTTCCATCTCAGGGTAGATGTGCGTGAGTATGAGGATCTTCGGGCATATCTCGCTGGCTATTCTCATGAGATCTTCCGCGGATGTATGCTTGCCCTTGAGCCTGTCAGCGGGGAATGAGCACTCATGGATTAGTATACCTGTCCCACGAGCAAGCTCTATAAGCCTTGGATCGGGCGCCGTGTCGCCGGAATAAGTTATCGAGATCGAGGGGAGGTCTATCCTATACGCGACGCCATTAAAGTGCTCGACGGGCTTAGATCTTAGGATTATGCTGGGCTCAAGTTCCAGCACATCATCCCAAACCTCATGGATCTCCACTAAGTCGCGGCAGCCGAGATCCGAGAGATAGCCGAAAAGCCTTCGATCAGAGACTAGTAGATCAAGCATTTCATTCANGCCTCGGGGCCCGAAGACCCTGAACAATTTTCTACTTGAGAGGGCTCTCAACTTCATGAATGGCAGGAGATCAGAGACATGGTCCATGTGGAGATGGGTGACTAGGATTATGTTGATGCTCTCGGGATCCATGCAAATTCTCCTAAGCTTCTCTAGGACCCCGGGCCCTATATCGAGGAGGATTCTAAGCCCGTTATCGGCCTCGAGCAGTATTCCGGAGGAGAATCTCTGGCTCGTGGGTATTATGGATCCTGTCCCGAGGAAGATGAGCCTTGGCAGCAGCTACTCCCTCCGGGACAGGATCTCAACCCATGGATTGTCTACGAGATATGAGGGGAGGCTGCCCACGCGTTTCACCTCGGCAGGAGGCATGGATTCAGCGCGCTCGGATTTCTCCCCGACCGCGGGCGATGCAAGGCCGCTTCTCTCAAGCCTTGCCACCCTCTCAATTAAGCTTCGATGATCCTTCTCAAGTCTATCAAGCCTCGCCTCAAGCTCCTCAATCACTCTTAGTAGCTTCGAGATCTGCTTCTTCAATTCAACAATTTCTTGGGAGCTGGTGTGTGCATTCCGTTCATGCCCCTCAAGCCTCTGGTGGGCTTCCCTCCTCTCCCTAAACCTCGGCGGAATAATCTCCTCCGCCCCCATCCTATCATAAATTATCAGCCCGAAGCCGTGCAGTATCATCACATTATCATCTATCGCCTTGGCATATTTTCGTGGGACGGCTATGCAGACGCCATCATACCTCGACTTCATCTTCTCCGCGTGGAGGAGGGCGTCTTGGAGAGCGCCCTTGCTCATCAAGGCATCCTCATCAAGGATGCTCACAAATATCTCCCTAGACCCATCGGATAATATGAGCCTGCTGGAGTAGAGTGACTCGGGATCTCTCCCCCTCTCCACCTCATAGAATCCCTCCTCCTCATAGAATGCTGAGATCACGTCCTCGGGGGCGAGGCGGTTACGCGACATACATCCACCCCTCCATCCTCTCCCATTTCCACTCATAGTCATGTGGGACTGCGTAGCCATAGACTATACAGCCCCTCCAGACGGAGTATTTTGGATCCTCGACGATCGAGACATTGGCTCCCTCTATCTCCTTCTCGAGTAGCTGTTGTCTCAGCTTCTCATCAGGCCTGACAGCTATCCCTTCAAGGCCCTCTGGCACACTCCAGCTAAAGTTCCCGCCGGAAAGAAGTATCTTAGAGTATAGGTGGGGCTGAAGCTCTATCGAGCATCTCTCGACCGACATTATCACCGCCTCAGCCATGTCCATCATGCCGTAGAAGTACGTGTCCCCGATCTTGATGTCGCTTGGCTTAGGCATGCCCCTCGCGAAATAGCTCTGGAAGATCTCATGGCCTGGGTTGAAGATGAACTCTCCTATCAGGAACCTAGTCCACGCCATGTCATCCAACAAGATCTTGATCCTCGTCCCTGGGATCTTGAGCGAGACCCTAACCTTTTCCGGATTACTCTTTGCATACCTGATGGCCTCGTCCAAGTTTCTCGGAATGAGCCCGATCTTCTCCTTGACCAGCCTAACAAAACTCTCCTCCTTCGCGAGATCGCCATAGCCCGCGTCCTTCAATATCTCCATTGTGAGCGTATTAGCGGCCCCTCCACCCCGATTAAGTGCTATAACCGCGTTTCTTACAGGATACATCGAGATCGGGCATATCTGCGTGTTCCCATGACCCGACTCGACTACCGTGCATGTTGGCGTCTTCTGGGAGATCGCGACCGCGAGGGGCTGCGGTATTATCGTCGCAGCCTTAACGAGAACCCTATCACGATTAAGATCCCGGAAGATCTCGAAGAGCCTCTCATACATGTATCTGGGTGAGACGATTGAAATGCTCGCGACCACGTAGAACCCCTCAAACTCCTCGTCGGATGGGGCGAAGCTCTCGAGAGCGTATCTCGTGAGCTCCCTTATAACCCTCCAAGCCCGCTCATCATCCTTTGCTATGACGCCGTTTCGCATTGGGTAGACCATCCGCTCCGCTAAGTCCTCCCGCGACTCGAGAAATCTCGGAATATCCTTGCCAACAACAATCTCCCTGTCAACACCCATTATCCTCGACATGAGGGAACTCCTATCGATGAAGTATCCCCTATTCTCGATTACCTCCGGCACTTCTCCCAGGGCTATCGGCCCGAACTTGAAGTCGCTCGTCCCATAATCCAGCCCGAAGACATATTCCCGCTTATACTCCTCGCTCATCTAATCCACCCCAACAGCTTATCAAAAATCCCCCTTCCACTCTCCATACCAAGAATCCTTTCATGAATCTTCAGGGCGGCCCCGGAGTTAACCTCCCTCCAGCCAGCCCTATAGGATATTGTTAAGGCGCCATGCCTCGGGTAAGCATCAACCCTAAGCTCCACGCCGGAGAACCTCACCCTAGACCTGTAAACGCCATCCTCCGGGAGCTGTATCCCAAGACCCCCAGCAGCCGCCCTAGCATCCCCACCCCTTAAATGATAATAAACATCCACGTACCAGCACTCCCTGACAAGAAGACCTAGGAGGCTTCTAAACTCATCGGGCTCCGCAGACTTTACAAGAATCATCGCCTCATCCCCCGAGAGGCTGGTAGCCCTAAACTCGGCCCTAAGCGAGCCCCTCAGAATACTGTTCCCATCAAGGGTGTAGCCAGCAGCCCTTAACGCCTCTAGAACAACATCTATCCCCTGGCTGCCGGGCTGAAGTCTGCAGACAAGCCTAATCTCACGGCTACCGAGCGATCCCTCTGACACCCCTTCTCCGGGGAGAATCTACCTCAGCCATAGGATATATTTTGGGGGGTTGGGTGAAAGTGCCAGCCCTACTCGACGAAGTCCGAGATCTCTGGTATCTTCGGCGGCAGGCCCTTCCGCTTCCTGATCTCTTGGATTATCTTGTCCTTTAGGGATGCTGGGACAGGCTTCCATGCGTAGAACTCAGTCGCCCAGAAGGCCTTACCCATTGTCGCGCTCCTTATCACCTCGCTTAGATCAAATGTCTCGGCGGCTGGTATCTCGCCCGTCACCACGGTTATGTACTCCTGCTGCGTGACATTCAATATTCTACCCCTCTTGCTCGTTATAACGGATGTCACGGCTCCAAGTAGGTCTGAAGTAACCTTCACCTCTATCTTCAAGACGGGCTCTAGGAGGATTGGGTCGGCGCTTAGAATGCTGGCGTAGAGCGATCTCCTAGTGGCGGGGACTATCTGGGCATACCCCCTATGAACCGGGTCCTCATGAAGCTCCGCATTCACTAGAATTGCCTTGATCCCCCTCATGGGCTCCTCGGCCAGCGGCCCCCGCTCCATGACATCCTGGAAGCCGGCGATTATGAGAGCCTTCGACTCATGAAGATACTGAACTCCCTTCGTCATGTCAACGAGGATATTGCCTCTCGGGTCTATGCACCAGACATTCCGGGCCATGTCAGCATCCCATCCATGATCTCTCAGGATCTTCGCAACCTGCTTCCGATCCATCTCCTCGAAGATCTCACCCTTCCTAATGAGCTCGATTATCTCGGGCTCGAGGGGCTCGACCTGAAGATAGATCCTGTTATGCTTGTTGGGTGACTTGCCCTCGAAGACTTTGCCCTTCTTCGAGACCGTCTCCCTGTATAGTATTATAGGCTTGCTCGCGACGACCTCTATTCCGGCCTTCGCTATCCACGTAAGCGCTATCTCAAGATGAAGTGTTCCCATGCCGCTTATCAGGTACTCACCGGTCTCCGGCCTCACGGTCGTGACTAGCGTCGGGTCCTCAATCGAGAGCTTATTCAAGAAGTCTACGAGCTTCGGCAGATCCCTGCTATTCTTCGGCTCGACGGAGATTGTGACAACAGGCTCTGAAACATACTTCAAGGACTCGAATGGAACCATGTCAATAGTGGAGAGCGTGTCTCCCGCCCTCGCCTCATCAATTCCAAGCAGAGCAGGTATGTTCCCGGCTGGCAGGCTTCCGACGATCTCCCGGTTCGGGCCCATGTAGACCGTCACCTGTTGAATCCTCTTCGAGATGTTTCTGCCGACTATCTTGATTATATCTCCCTCCTTGACCGTGCCGCTGAAGAGCCTTCCAGTGGCGACAACACCCGCCTGGGGATCAACCTTGACATCGGTAACTATCATAACCGGCGGCCCATTCTCATCGCAGTTCAACATNGCCTGCCCAACCTCGCTATCAATATCACCNTTCCAGATCTTCGGTATCCTATACTTCTGCGCCACATGCGGCGGCGGATGATGATTAATGACCATCTCTAGTATAGCCTCATGAAGCGGCGCATTTTCCTGAAGCCAAGCAATATCATTGTTCTGGAACGCCTTCATGACGTCGCTGAACTTTATCCCCTTCTTCTGGGCCTGGGGCACCGTGAAGCCCCATCTATCNTTAGCGCTCCCAATNGCGACCGTCCCNTTCTGGAAGCTAACCTTCCACTTATCCCGGTACTCCGGCTCCGCATACATNTCGATGAGCCTGTTTACCTCCGTCACNATCCTAGCCAAAGTCTCTTGGATCTTCTCCGGCGTAAGCCTGAGCTCCTTGATCAGCCTATCGACCTTGTTTATGTAGAGGACCGGCCTAACCCTCTCCTCGAGAGCCTGCCTGACAACGGTCTCCGTCTGGGTCATAACGCCCTCAACAGCATCCACAACCACTATCGCCCCATCAATCGCCCTGAGAGCCCGGGTAACCCTGCCGCTGAAATCAACGTGACCCGGAGTATCGATCATGTTGATGATATACGGCTTGCCATTCATCTCATAATAGAGGGAGATGTTAGCCGCCTTGATCGTCATCTGCCTCTGCTGCTCCTCCTCCAAATAGTCGAGTGCAAGAGCCTTACCCGCAAGAGTTGGCGAGAGAAGACCAGCAGCAGCAAGCAGGCTATCCGTAGTCGTAGTCTTACCATGATCAACATGAGCAATGGTACCTATGTTACGAATGCAATCCTTCTGCCTAAGGATCTCCAGCACCTCACTTATCCTCTTAACCCTCGGCATAAGCGCCCTCTCCCAACGCACACCCCCAAAAGGCTCCTTAATATATTATGCCCAATAAGCCCCCACAAACCACCCCAAACACCCCCCACGCCAGAACCCCCAAACAAGTCCCCTCAAAACCCTCTCAAAAACCATGCTTCACGCGCGACCACTTCTATTGTGAGGNGCATCAAAGTTAAAGTTTTACCATCTAAGAAAAACCTTTAACCATAAACGGTAAACATACAAACAAGGTCCAATCGTGAAACTACAGATAAAACAGCACAATCCCGTTGAAACGGGATTAATGTTCCAAGCATACGACACCCCACCCGATTTGAAACGCTTTTCCCGGCTTAGTTGTGCCTAGTCCCAACTCTTATGAGGCCTTAGGGGTGGGGGTAGGAGGGGGTTTGCAGGTATTCTTCCTAATTAATCCCGTTTTNACGGGATTAATCAGCCCGTCAATAATCCCATATCTACGGGATTGTATTTTTGCACGGGATTATTGGTGTTTTAAGGTAAAATTTTTATGGTAAACGTTTAACAGTTTATCACATGCCACAGGGTACTAAAGGTGGCAATGTTGACGTGAATGAGAGGGTTGGGGGGAGGATGCGCTCGGGGAGGGTTGAGAGGGTTGATGAGAAGCTTTTCAGGGAGGCTGTTAGGAGGGCCTTGAGCCAGCCCAGACTAGCGTTTTACTCGCCGGTTGCCAGCTGCGTCCTGAATTACTGGAAGAGTGCTGTGCCTAGGTTTAGTATAAGCGAGTTTTTGGCTAAGGTTGTTGAGAGGGAGATTGCTAGGGCTTGGCCGAGGCTTTATGAGAGGGCTGAGAGGGAGCTTAGGAAAAAGTCGGGTGGAAGGAGGTAGCGTGAAATGCTTAAGATCAAGCCAGAGTGCCTTCCCTGCACGCTCTCGACAGGTGTTAGGATGACTAAGATCGCTACATGTAATTTGGAGCTTCAGCGTCTAGCCGCTCAAGAGATTGCTAGGAGATTGGGTGAGGTTACTTGGGAGGAGGCGCCTCTCGACCTATCCTATATAATCCAGCATATTGTCGCGAGGATAACAGGTGTTAGAGACCCATATCAGGAGATTAAGAGGAGGAGTAACTTAGCCATCCTAAGGTGTTATGAGGAGCTTAAGGCGAGGATTAGGGGAGCGACTGATCCATTGGAGGCCGCTGTGAAGCTTGCTATAGCCGGTAACATCATTGACCTTGGACCTTATGCTGAGGTTGATCTTGATCAGCCTCTTAAGAGGATCTCTAATAATCTCGCGATAAATGATTTCCCAGTTTTCAGGAGGAGTGTCATGGAGTCGAGATCCCTACTCTACTTCCTTGATAATGCTGGTGAGATCGTGTTTGATAAGCTCCTCATTGAGACTATGATTGATATTAGGGGTAGGTTTTTCGATAGAGTCGGGCTTGTTGTTAAGGAGGGGCCACTAGTAAATGATGCCACGCTGGAGGATGCTGTGGAGATTGGGTTAACCAAGATTCAAAATTCGTCCATAATGCTCGTTGGTGATGGGCGTGGAGCTGCTCCAAGCTTCAGGAGCCGTGAGGTCGAGAACTGGATCAACGATTATGATCTCGTGATCTTCAAGGGTCAGGCTAATTTCGAGATCTTTGAGGATAAGCGCGGCTTTTTCATGCTGATCGCCAAGTGCCCTGCCGTCGCAGAGGCTCTAGGAGTTAAAGTGGGCGATATGATCCTGAAGCACTCGGCCTATGGAAAAATGTAGAAATAGCGGATGTATTAGCTCTTGCAGTTAGATCCGCTTATGGGTTTTCTTGGAGCACTTCCGAGATTGCTGCTTTTTGAGCGGGGCGGGATCGAGAAGCTACCTGACATAATCTCGGAGCTAGGATTGAGTGGTAGGTGCATGCTCGTCACTGGTAAGAGATTTGCGAAAAGTTCGGGCTACTTGGATAAACTTAGGGGGCTTCTCGAATCCGCTGGCATGAGCAGGGTTGTAATCTTTGATAGGGTTGAGCCCAATCCATCGGCTAACATAGTTGATGAGGGCGGGAGGATCGCGGCTGAGCATGAGATAGACTTCCTGATAGGCTTTGGGGGCGGAAGCGCTATAGATACCGCCAAGGGGATAGCTGTCGTGGCAACCGGTGGTGGAAGTATCATCAACTACTTTTACCCTGTTGAGGTGAAGCACTCCACCATGCCGATAATAGCCATCCCAACCACCTGTGGGACTGGGAGCGAGGTAACGAAATATGCTGTTATAAGTCATGGATATAGGAAGAACGTAGTCTTGGGCAACGGCCTAGTGCCAATTGCCACGATACTGGACGCAGAAGTCCTCAAGTATCTTCCAAAGGATATTCTTGCTCACACGGCGTTTGACGCCTTATCACATGCTATTGAATCATGTTTTCACGTTAGATCAAATGAGTTAACACAAATGTTCTCGGTAGAGGCGGTGAGGACTATCCTTGAGAACTTCATGCGAGCCTATGATGGGGATTTCGAGGGGAGGGAGAGGCTGCTCTACGCCAGCATGATCGCAGGGTTGGCGATAAACTTCTCAGGAACAGTGGTGGTCCATGGGCTTGGATATTACTTGACTGAGAAGTATAATGTCCCACATGGCCTAGCTAATGCCCTCTTCCTGCCCCAGCTTATAGAGTACTCGTCAGAGAGAATGCCCGAGAAATTAGTAATGCTCTGCAATAGGCTTGGAATAGCTTTAGATGATCCGGGCGCGTGCGCAAGGGCGATCTTGCGGAAGCTGGATGAGTTGCGCCGTTATGCTGTATTACCTTCGAGCCTGCACGAGATAGGAGTTCCGGAGGCCGAGTTTGAGAAGCTGGTTGATGAGGGGCTATCATATAGGAGGAATATTGAGAATTGTATAGCACCTCCGAGTAGGGAGGATGTTGAGCGCATGGTTAGAAGCGCCTTCCGGGGGCTTACACATGATTAACACCGAGAATAGTCTTAGAGGTGTTATTNGCGAAGCTCTCTTGAGAGGGCATGAGGCCTTGATAGAATGTATGAGGAATGAGTTAACCGGGGTGGAGGGCAGGGGGAGCTTCGGGGACTATTCTCATCAATTCGATCTGATAACCGAGAAGGCCGTTATCGACTATGTAAAGGAGGCTTTCGGCGAGAAGGCTTACATCATCTCCGAGGAGTCCGGGGAGATTAGATGTGATAATCCAGAGCTTTACGTGTTAATAGACCCGGTTGACGGCTCCACTAATGTTGCTAATGGAATCATGTTCTGTGCATCCGCAATCCTGATATCCAGGAGCCCATACTTATCGGGGACCATTACAGCCGGGGTAATAGACCATTCCTCAGGAAAGATTTACCTAGGCGACAAGAATGGAGTCAGCATTATTGGCGGGCATTTAAAGCTTAGGAAAAATAATCTCTCAAAAGCGCTTGTATTCTTGGACTTAGCAAGCCTGACAAAGGATATTGAAGACTCTTATAATCCGACGGAGCTGAGTCTCAAACTAGTCAGGAGGGCTAAGAATACGAGGTTCTTCGCCGCGGCAAGCTTGGAAATAGCGCAAATATTAGAGGGGAGGGCTGATGCGTATGCCTGCTTCGCTAAAGATCTTAAGATCATGGATTTCGCTGCGTCATTATGCTTATTGAAGTGGGCTGGAGGAGCATACCAGATCCTCGGAAGCGAGAATCCATCACTATTGGATACCAGGAGATATGGTGTAATTGCGGCCTCGAGTAGGGAGCTGCTTGACGAGATACTGGCTCTCTGGGATTAACGCTTATATTTGCGCATTATTGAAGATGGCTCCAATGAGACCTAAAGTGTACATTACTCGCAGAATTCCGGAGATAGGGCTGAAGATATTAAGGGAATACTGCGAGGTCGTGTATAGGGATGAGCTCCCACCACCAGCTAGAGATGAGCTTCTCAAGGCGGTCGAAGATGTTGATGCCATCTATTGCACGCTGAACGAGACCATCGATAAGGAAGTGATGGATAGGGCTGGAAAGCTCAAGGTCGTCGGCACGATGAGCGTCGGCGTGGATCATATCGATGTCGAGTATGCTACGAAGAAGGGGATATACATAGTCTATACTCCCGGGGTTCTGACCGAGACCGTGGCGGATCATACTTGGGCACTTCTATTAGCAGTTGCTAGAAGAATTGTGGAGGCGGATTCTTATGTAAGGAGGGGTGAGTGGAAGATCGCGTGGGCGCCTACAATGATGCTGGGATATGATGTTTATGGTAAGGTTCTCGGGATAATAGGTCTTGGTAGGATTGGGCAGGCGGTGGCGAGGAGGGCTAAGGGCTTCAACATGAGGATCCTATACTATGATATCATCCGGAGAGAGGGTCTTGAAAAGGAGCTTGGCGTGGAGTATGTGCCGCTTGAAAGGCTTCTGATGGAGTCTGACTACGTATCAATTCATGTTCCATTAACTCCGGAGACTAGAGGGCTTATTGGCGAGAGGGAGTTAAGGCTCATGAAGAAGACCGCCATCTTGGTTAATACGTCTCGCGGCCCTGTTATTGACCAGAAAGCGCTTTTCAGGGCTTTGAAGGAGGGTTGGATCGCCGGCGCCGGGCTTGATGTATTTGAGAAAGAGCCGATAGATCCCAATGATCCATTGCTAAAGCTGGAGAATGTCGTCGTAACACCCCACATTGGAAGNGCCTCGCATGATACTAGGAACAAGATGGCCGAGCTCACCGCTACGGGCATAATCAAGGTCTTGAGGGGAGAGGTGCCTGAAAACCTTTTGAACCCGGAGGTCACCAATATTAAGCCGTTAAACATGGTTAAGATGATCTGAGGTGGCTGAATTGGCGGAGCTCTTCTTCGATGGGGATCTAAGCATTCTCAGGGGCTTAACGATAGCCGTCATTGGCTACGGTAATCAGGGAAGTGTTCAGGCCAAGATCCTTAGGGAGAATGGCTTGGAGGTCATAGTCGGCAATAGGAGGGATGAGTATTGGAGGAGGGCCGAGAAGGATGGCTTCAAGGTTTACGAGATAAGAGAGGCTGTTAGAAGGGCCGATGCCGCCCTCCTACTAGTCCCGGATGAGGTCGCGCCGGACATCTATTATAGCGAGATGGATGAGGAGATTAGGAGGAAGGGCTTCTTTATACTCGACTTCGCAAGCGGATACAATATAGCATATGGCTTGATCAAGCCGGCGCCGAATGCCGATGTGATAATGGTGGCTCCCCGGATGTTTGCTTGGGGGATTCTTGAAAGGCATAAGCAGGGGCTTGGATATCCGGTCTTGGTCGGCGTCGCGCAAGATGTATCCGGTAAGGCATTGGATTATGCTCTAGCGATCTCGAAGGGTATTGGGGCTATAGGGCTCCCCGGCGGAGTCGCCCTCAAATCATCATTTGAGGAGGAGGCCTTCCTCGATCTGCTAAGTGAGCATACTTACATACCACTCCTGATAGCCTCTATTATGGCGTATTTCGAGGTCGCCACCAAGGTTTATGGAGCATCGCCGGAGGCTGCGATACTGGAACTCTATGCCTCGGGCGAACTGGCTGAGCAGGCTAAAGCCATGGCCGAGGAGGGGCTGATAGAGCAGTTGAAGCATCATTCTAGGACGAGCCAATATGGCCAGCTGACGAGAATACGGAGATATTATGAGATGATTAGGGATATTATTGAGAGCGAGGCTGAGGAGATTTGGAGCGGCGAATTCGCGAGGGAGTTCGCCGAAGAGAAGCTATCCGGGATGATATTGATGAATAGGCTTAAGGAAGTACTGGGATCAAGCGACTTAGTCAAGGTCGAGAAAAGACTACTTGAAACGATTAAAAAGGGAAAAGTGGATTGAGAGAAAAGTTGTTGCCCTAGTATCCGATTCTGGCCTCCTCCTTTATTCTGCCTAGCATCGTAAGCGCGTTTATGAATCCCCTCCTCATTATTCCTAGATCCGACATCAGCGCGACGAACTTGAAGCCCTGAGAAATTAGTTCCTGAGCCTGCTCTGGGCTGAATGCATGTATCCCAGGCGTGACGTCGTATTTCTCGCAAACGTTCCTAACCTTCTTTAGGGCTTCTTGGAATCTTGAGTCTCCGAATTTTAGGGGGATTCCTAGGCTGACTGATAGGTCCATGGGCCCGATATATGCGACATCTATTCCGGGTGTCGAAAGTATTCCCTCGAGGTTTTCTAGGGCCTTACCCGTCTCTATCTGGACCAAGAGTATCCGCTCATTCTTCTCAAAGTTCTCGTAATAGTCTAGGAAGCTTCTCTGGCCATATCTAACCGCCCTTCTCGGCCCGACGCCTCTCAGCCCTCTCGGCGGATATGATGCATAGCTGACAGCTCTTTCAGCCTCTTCCCGGCTATTAACCCATGGGACTAGTATCCCCTCAGCCCCTATGTCAAGCGCCCTCTTTATGATCACCAGATCATTCCATGGGACCCTGATTATTGGCGAGATATCCACGCCCCTTAGGGGCATGAGTAGGACCTCGATGTCTGATATCTCGAGCGGCGCATGCTCCATGTCGAAGACGAGCCAGTCGAGCGGGAGCTCTGACAGGGCGTCAACAACATCTGGATGGTTTATTGTTACCCATGTTCCAAGAACCACTTCCCCATTCTTGAGCTTCCTCTTCAAGGTAGACATGGCTTCCATGACACCCTTACAACTCATATACTTTTTGGCCCCGCTCCTCAGCGCATCGGTTCCCCGGGATTACGTTTATGAGATGCGGGCTTTATTCTGATGATTTGGTGGCAGGGTTCCTGGGATCCGCGCCGGCGGGGTCTGTGGAGGTCGCGAAGGCCGAGCTCGCGAGGCTTAGGAGGGTGGGTTATAGAGTTGTGGGGAGGCACTCGGCTGTCAAGATATGCCACTGGACTAGGAGCGTTCTCAGGGGTGGCAAGAACTGTTACAAGGGATGGTATGGTATTAGGAGTCATAGGTGTCTGCAGATGACCCCGTCGCTTCAATATTGCAATATGATGTGCATCTTCTGCTGGAGGCATCATACTATAAACCGCGTGACAGGTGTTGGGGGCGAGTGGGATAGGCCGGAGGACATACTTGACGGCCTGATCCGGGAGCAGAGGCAGCTTTTATCAGGATTCAAGGGTAATCCAATTGTTGATAGGAAGCTTTTCGATGAGGCGATGGAGCCGAGACATGTCGCGATCTCGCTCGATGGTGAGCCGACGATATACCCGTATCTCGCGGATATGGTGAAGCTAGTCAAGAGCAGGGGTATGACGGCCTTTCTGGTTACAAATGGCACTAATCCGGATAGGCTCATGGAGCTCGTGGAGGAGAATGCTGAGCCGACAAACCTCTACATTAGCCTTTATGGNCCTGATCCTGAGACTCATAGGATGCTCTGCAGGCCATTAATCCCTGATAGCTGGGAGAGGCTTATGAGGAGTCTGAGGGTTATGAGGGAGTTTCAGAAATCCGTGAAGGTTGTTAGGCTGATCATGATTAATGATTATACGATCCAGGATCCCGAGAAGTATGCGGAGCTCATTAGGATCGGTGAGCCAGACTTCATCGAGTGTAAGGGCTACATGCATGTGGGTGAGTCCCAGAAGAGGATGAGGAGGGAGGCGATGCCCTCTCTCCATGAGATTAGGCCATTCGCGATGAAGCTTGCAGACGCTCTAGGATATGAGTATCTAGCCGAGGATAGGCCGAGCAGGGTTTCGTTGATCGCCAACCCCTCCTCGCCACATTATGACGTGGTTAGGATGAGGGTTTCAGGGCCTGGAACCGGTTTCTAAGCCTTCTCCAGCTCTCTTCGAGAGACTCTGGGATCACCTTCGTATCCGCTAGGACTGGCATGAAGTTTGTGTCTCCAATCCATCGTGGAACGATGTGGAGGTGGATGTGCTCTTCGAGGCCTGCTCCAGCGGCCCTCCCAAGATTCAGCCCCACATTGAATCCATCGGGCTTATATTCGGATTCCAGCGCCACGATCGAGAGTTTTAGGAGCTTGATCATCTCAAGGAGCTCGTCGTCACCTAAATCGGTTATTCTTCCAACATGCCTGTATGACGCTATCATGAGGTGGCCATTATTGTAGGGATACCTGTTTAGGATCACAAAGCATGATTGGCCCCTATGTACCACGAGGTTCCTTGCATCATCCTCATCCCTTGAAGCCTCGCAGAGAAAGCACCCCCTATCCTTCTTTGAGAACCATTTTATGTAGGCGATCCTCCATGGCGCGTAGAGTATCCTCATCGAGTGATCATCTCCCGGATTCTTTAAGAGTATTTCCATGACGCCTTATCGCGGGAAGGGTAATTAACCCGGGTTGTCATGTCATTGGGGCTGGATATGGCAGAGATAAGGCAGGTTGATGTCTCGGGTAAGGAGGTTATTAGGAGGGAGGCGGTTGCGAGGGGGTTCATCAAGCTAAGACCTGAGACTATTCAGAGGATAAAGTCTGGCGCCTTGGAGAAGGGCGACCCGCTTCAAGTCGCGAGGCTCGCGGGGATAAATGCCGCAAAGCTGACGCCATTCTTGCTCCCCCTCTGCCACCCGCTCAAGCTTGAGCATGTTGAAGTAAACCTCAGCGTTGTGGATGATGGTGTCGAGGTTGTGGTCAGGGTTGTCGCACATGAGAAGACTGGGGTCGAGATGGAGGCTTTAACAGCCGCCGCGATAGCCCTCCTCAATATATGGGATGTCGTCAAGCAATATGAGAAGGATGAGTCCGGCCAATATCCATTAACGGAGATCACCTCGATAAGGGTCTTGAGGAAGATTAAGGAGGGGTGAGGANGCTGTCCTCGCCAAAGCATGAGCATGAGAAGCATGCGCCCAAGACTCTTAGATTCGCCCTCATAACTGTGAGCAGCTCTAGGTATGCGGCGAGGCGTGAGGGCAGACTCTACACGGATGAGTCCCAGGATCTCGCGGCTGCGATGATAAACGAGCGAGGCCACGTGGTCGAGGTCAGGGAGCTTGTGGATGATGACATAGGAGCAATAAGAGCTCTCCTAGAAAAGCTCCTAGAGAGGGAGGATCTGGACGCGGTGATCTTCATCGGCGGGACGGGCTTCTCGAGGAGGGATGTGACGATAGAGGCTGTTAAGCCGTTTTTTGAGAAGGAGGTTGATGGGTTTGGGGAGCTATTCCGATGGCTCAGCTTCAGGGAGATTGGGGCGGCTGCGATCCTGAGCAGGGCCACGATGGGGATTGCCCGCAGGAAGGCTGTTATCTGCCTACCCGGATCACCAAATGCTGTAAAGCTCGCTCTGGAGAACTTTCTCCAAGCCCTACCACACTTGATCTATATTGCGAGATCCTGAATCTTGGTCTAACTCTTCTCGCTGGATTCTCCTTGGCCGGCTTGGGCGGCTATTGGCAGCGCGACCCTGATAAGCCTCTCCTCACCCCTCATCACGAGATAGCTCGGCGACCTGACCTTCCTGTCACCGACATAGACATGGCCATGAACTATGAGCTGCCTCGCCTGGTATATGGTCCTCGCGAGCCCGAGCTTATAGACCATTGTCTGAAGCCTTCTCTCGAGGATATCCCTGACTGTTAGCCTGAGGACATCATCAGCCGTCGCGTTCTCGTCAACAAGCCCCATCCTATAGAGTCGCCCCATGAGAATGCGCTCCTCCCTAGCCCGCACCTCGCCAGTAAGACCGAAGAGTTTCCTCGCATGAGCCCTAATCTTCCTCAGGATCGTCTGCGCCCTCCACAACTCCCTCTTATTCCTCAGACCATATTCTCCGACAAGCTGAAGCTCAACGGCTAGCCTATCAGCCTTCCAAGGATGACTCGGAGTCTCATACTGCTTCCTAGGTCTCTTCGGATCTCCCATTCCGCCCGAGACCCCTCAAGGCCTCCCTTATTAACATAACCCATCGCCGGGCTAGACTTAACCTGACCACTCAAGCCCACACCACCCCCTCGATAAGAGCCTTTATCAAATTTCTTTCCCTCATCTTTGTCATCTATATAATGGGTTTTCAGCCATTTTCGGGATAGTCTTTAACAAAGGAGGGCCCATGTTAGGGATTGTTATGGATGATCTGATCGTGGGGGAGGTCTTTGGTTGAGTGGGGATCCGGAGACCATATGAAAAGTTTGGAGATGCCTCCGAGGAGGCAGGATGCGTTGGTAAGGTAGTGGATTATGTGTATGAGGAGATTCATGGTAAGCTGATGGAGATACTGGAAAAGGCCGACCCCTTGGGGGTGAGTAAGGATGCCTGTGGAGGAGGTAACGCTTACGACGAGGTTTAAGGTGGATCTCACGGATGTTGATGAGGCTGTGATCTCGGAGATACAGCNCCTCTTCGCGGAGTATCAGGAGATCGTGAATGAGCTCATTAAGTTCGCTACAAGTAAGCANATTACGNGTTTCGTGGAATTGCATCATGCAAAGTATCGGGAACTGAGGCAAAGATATCCGATANTGCCATGGCGTTATATTATTACCGCCTGCCGGCATGCTACCAGAATCTACAAGTCATTCTCATGAAGCTGAAGGAGCTGGAAATGTGTGAAAAGGATAGGCCGGTGTTTAAAAGATGGGCTGTGTGGTTGGATCATCGTTTATTTAAGCTTGATGTCGAGAGCTGAGGGCTTCAATAATGCTTCATGGCAGGAGATGGGTTATGTTGAGGTTATTTCACGGAAAATACCATGATAAATTCAGGTGGATAAAGCTTGATGAGGCGCAACTGGTGTTGAAGAGGGATAGCAACCTCTACATGAATGTTAGCTTCTCTCAGATGGTTACGCTACTGGAGATAAATGCGAATGTTAAAATTATTGCGGTTGATGTTAATGAGAATGTTATCATATATGGTAACGAGGATTTCATTGAGAGGTTTGAGACGAATGAGGGGATTATTAGGACACGATACTTCCTTAAGCGTAGGAGGCTACAGACGAAGATTCGTGGTAAAGAGTTACGAAAGAA
>Ga0065719_100382_pt1 | contig 16830 bp, 20 predicted proteins | sample GBSCel85sediment_FD_59106 | JGI IMG/M metagenome (GOLD analysis project Ga0065719, IMG submission 59106) | Hot spring sediment microbial communities from Great Boiling Spring, Nevada - Cellulolytic enrichment CS 85C v3 (version 3) | ecosystem: Environmental > Aquatic > Thermal springs > Hot... | reverse complement strand
AGCCCGAACCTCTTAAGTATGTCTTTCTTACTTCTCAGAGTCTTTATCATCTTTACTAAGGTCTCGTAATATTGTAGGAGTTCCTTCACGTCATTAGAGCTTACCCCAGCACCCCTAGCTATCCTGTTTATTCTACTCTTGTCTATTATCGTCGGATGGTCTAGCTCTTCGTACGTCATTGAATCCATTATATGCAACCATTTCTCCATGTTCTTCTCGGAAATCCGTAGTTTTTCGTCGTCGACGGGTATGGGCATGCTGAAGCCTGGAATCATCTGGAGTACCTTCCTCAGAGGCCCTAATCTCTTCAAAGACTTTATTTGAGCGTAGACGTCTCTTAAAGTCAGCTTCCCTGTGAGGATAGCTTTCTCAAGTCTTTTCTGAACTTCCTCGCTCTCTTCTAAGGCTTTAAACTTCTCTAAAAGGGTCTCCAGATCTCCGAGACCTAGTAGTCGAGCAACGAATTTCTTGGGGTTGAATGGTTCTATGTCTTCGAGTTTCTCCCCGTCGCCAATGAATTTTATTCTAGCCCCTGTTGCCGCGACCGCTGAGAGGGCTCCGCCACCTTTAGCTGTTCCATCAAGTTTCGTCACGAAGATAGAGCCTACAGGGGTTTTCTCGTGAAATCTCCTCGCTATGTCGTACGCTTTCTGACCTATGTACGCGTCAATAACTAACATGATCTCATCGGGTTTTAAAGCCTTAGCTAACTCCTCCATCTCGATAAGGAGACGTTCCTCCTCCCCGTAACCGTGTCTACCGGCCGTGTCAATTATGACCAGGCTACACCCTTCATTAATAGCTTTGCTTAAGCCACGCACACCTATCTCGACGGGGTCATCGCTATCCTTTTCACCGTAGAAGGGTACTTTGAGTCTCTCAGCTATCTGCTTCAGCTGGTCGTATGCTGCAGGTCTGTAGGTGTCCGTGGTTATTAAGCAGGGCTTATAGCCGAGTTTCTTATAATAGTATGCAAGTTTCCCCGCAGTAGTTGTTTTCCCGCTGCCTTGTATGCCAACCAACATCATGGTCCACGGGATCTTCTTAGGCAGTACGTCAACTACCTCACCGCCGAAGAACTTTACTAGGTTGTCATAGACTATCTTAACGAACCACTCACGCCTCAGGATGCCTGGCGGTGGCTCAGACTTTAGTGCTTGTTCTTTTATGTTCTTAGTTAACTCAATCACTAACTTTAGGTTTACGTCAGCCTTAATCAGTTCTTTCTGGAGCTCTTTTATAAACTCGTTAACGCTTTCCTCGTAAGGTCCCTTACCTCTCACAAAATCTGAGATTAAGTCCTTTAGTCTTCCTAAGTAACTCATTAAGCTCCCTTTAGAACTCTCATGATCTTCCTCTTACCTAAAACGTTCCAGTACTCTACTTCAGCACCTACCGCTATCTTACTCCTTAATTCCTCTTCTTCAGGCATCTCCATCTCTATAGTATCGTAAGTCTCTAGATCCATGACCTGAACGCTGGCCCCCGTAACAGCTATGACGTGACCAGTTCTTTTATCGATTATCGGGACCTCAACCCTCTGATCTACCGGGGCTACCAAGGTTTTCTTAACTCCGGAGAATATGCTCACGGCGACCACATGTGCTTTAGCACTCCCATGCTTGCCTGTCTTAGCCTTACTTATCTCAACTATCCTGCAAGGCTCCCCATCTATTACTATGAAGCTACCCTCACGCAACTCCCCTAACTCAGCGTATGTTGTACTCATTACCACAGCACCTTAACTAATCCTAAACAAACCTAATATATTTTAACGTCTTTTGTCTTGGAGGGCGTGCGTTCCTAACACGTTAAAAAGCTTATAAGCTCCACACCTAAGAATTGATTGGCGCCGCGGTAGTATAGCCCGGCCTAGTATGCGGGCCTGTCGAGTGCCCCTAGGAGATAGGGGCATGTGTGGAAAGCCCGTGACCCGGGTTCAAATCCCGGCCGCGGCGCCAATCATTAAGTGAGGATTCCCTGTATATCGTACAGATTGCTTAGGAGAGGAAAAATATAAGTGGTACTTAGGTTTAGTTTTTAGGTTGGGTGATGAGTCCTGGTACGGGAGGAAGATCTGAGGAATATGACTTTTAGTGAGTGGTTTGACTGGGTTTTGAGGGAAGCGGAGCTTTATGATTATGGGAGGTACCCTGTTAAGGGTTTCGGTGTGTGGATGCCTTACGGCTTCAAACTCAGGAAACACGTCATTGACTTAATGCGCACGCTTCTTGATTCTACAGGACACGAGGAGATATTGTTGCCTCTCTTAATACCTGAGGATCTCCTCGCTAAGGAGTCAGAGCACGTGAAAGGATTTGAAGACCAGGTTTTCTGGGTTACTCACGGCGGTTTAGACCCTCTGGAGGTCAAGCTCGCTCTAAGACCTACTAGCGAGACTTCCTTAACCTACATGGAGTCCTTCTGGATTAAGAGTTACAAGCAGTTACCTAAGAAGTATTACCAGGTAGTCAGCATTTTCAGGTATGAGACGAAAGCTACTAGAGCCATGCTACGCGTTAGGGAGGTCAGCACTTTTAAGGAAGCGCATACAGTTCACGAAGACTTCAAAGACTCAGAGAGGCAGGTTTCTGAGGCTGTTGAGATTTACAGTAAGTTCTTTGATTTGCTAGGTATTCCTTATGTAGTGTCGAGAAGGCCTGACTGGGATAAGTTCCCCGGAGCTTTATACACGATAGCTTTCGATACTTTGATGCCTGACGGGAGAGCGCTTCAGATAGGTACCGTACACAATCTAGGACAGAACTTCACTAAAGTTTTCGAGGTTAAGATTCAGAAAAGAGATGAGTCAATTGATTACGCGTGGCAGACTTCCTACGGGATTTCCGAGAGGGTCATAGCTACCGTTATAAGCACGCACGGCGACGAGAAAGGTCTAGTATTGCCTTTCAAGATAGCCCCCACCCAAGTAGTCGTGGTTCCTATACCGGCTGGTAGCGACGAGGAAAAGAAGAAGGTGTTTCTTGAAGCGGGGAGATTGAGTAAGCGTCTCGAGAACGAAGGTTTCAGAGCTTACGCAGATCTAGACGAGGAGAAAACACCGAGTGAGAAGTTCGCGTATTGGGAGCTTAAGGGAGTTCCTCTAAGGATAGACTTAGGCCCCAGAGAACTTAGTGAGGGCAAGGCCACGGTATTTAGGAGGGATACTTTGAGTAGGTTGAAGGTTCCTATGAATGAACTCCCCGAGGTTCTCAGGAGGTTGGGTGAAGAAATAGACGTCAACTTAAGTAGGAGGGCTTGGGAAGTATTCAGGAGCCGCGCGGCTGAGGTAAGCGATTTAAGAGCTTTAGAAGAAGCTCTTAAAGAAAGAAAATGCTTGGTTGAGATTCCGTGGTGTGGGTCGAAGGGATGTGTTGACTACGTGACGGGTAAGTACGGTCTAGAAGCTTTGGGAACCCCCCTTAAGGTAAGAGATGATGTGAGGAATAGGGAGTTGAGGTGCCCTGTCTGCGGTGAGAGAGCCGTAACCAACATGAGGTATGCTAGAAAATACTAGTAGCTGGGAATTTTAGGTGACTTCCCGCTTACCAGGACGTGAAGGGAGACTTGCTGGGTAGTCAACTCATCCTGCTTATGACTTCTCCACGTCCAATGCGTGAGCGTTATCAAAACTACTGCATCAGTCAACGTTAACGATTTATAAGGTCTTGAATCAATAGCTATAGGTGTTTGGTTTGCCGAAGAAGCGTGAGAGTAGGGGGAGGCGTAAGGGTAGTAAGGGTTCTGTAGAATTAATTCACTGNGATCAGTGCGGTAGGCTGGTTCCTGAAGACAAGGCTGTCTGCGTTACTAGGTGGTATTCTCCTGTCGACCCGCAACTAGCTGACGAGTTGGAGAAGAAGGGTGCTATAATAGCTAGGTACCCGGTAACTAAGTGTTACTGTGTTAGCTGTGCTGTGTTCTTGGGAATAATTAAGGTTAGGGCTGAGGAGGAGAGGAAGAGCACGAGAGTGCAGTGATGAGTGTCAAGCAAAACTTAAATTATCCGGTGCTCACAAAAATTAGTAGTGAGTGGGGTGCTATGGCGTGAAGATACCTAAGTCACTCAACACTTACTGCCCGAGGTGTAAGAAACATACGCAACACTCGATAACTATCTACAAGTCTGGTAAGAGGAGGTCTCTTGCTGAGGGTCAGAGAAGGTATGATAGGAAGAATAAGGGTTACGGGAGTAAGAGGAAGCCAGAGCAGAAGAGATTCGCTAAGACTACTAAGAAAGTTGTGCTCAAGCTTAAGTGTAGCGTGTGTGGCTACATTAGCCACAGGGAAGGCATTAGGTTGAAGAAGGCTGAGTTAGGTGAGGTGTTGAGTAGGGCATGAGCAGGAAGAAGAAAGTCTTAATACCTATGCCTAAGAGCAAGTTCCTCAAGATTAAGTGCCCCTCGTGTGGTAACGAGCAGATAGTTTTTGACCATGCCTCATTCCCCGTGAGATGTCTTATTTGCGGTGCGCAACTAATTCAGCCTACCGGAGCTAAGGCTAAGCTACTGGGCGAGGTAGTCAAGATACTTAGCTAGTGCTGAGGGTGTTTGTGTTGGTTAGGAAGAGACGGCCGATCCCGTCAGCCGGAGAACTAGTAATAGGGACCGTGAACAAGATCTTCGAGTACGGCGCTTACCTGAAGCTAGACGAGTATAACGGTATAGAAGCTTACTTGCCATGGTCTGAGGTGAGTTCTAAGTACGTTAAAGACATACATGAGGTTCTCAGAGAGAATCAGAAGGTAGTGGTTAAGGTAATAAGGGTCGATACTAGGAAGAACCAAATAGATGTCTCGCTTAAGAGGGTTACTGAGAGTGAACAGAGGAACAAGCTCATAGAGTTTAAGAGGTCGCAGAAAGCTGAGAAAATACTTGAGATGATAGCTCAGAGACTAGGTAAGTCTCTTGAGGAGGCTTATAGAGAGGTTGGGTGGAAGCTTGAGGACTACTTCGGCGACCTCATGACGGCCTTCGAAGAAATAGCTATTAGGGGCGAGGAACTCTTAACTGAGATTGAAATTCCTGAGGAATGGATCCCGGCAATAGTTGAGGAGGTCAAGAAGAGGATAAAGCCTAAGAGCGTGAAGATACGCGGCCTCATAACTCTGAGTACCACGGCGTCGGACGGGGTTGACAAGATCAAGGAGATTCTAGAGCTTCTCGCGTCCTCTGTNAAGGGCTCAGGGAATCTTTCTGTCAGGATCTATACGGTCGGCGCTCCCAGGTATGCTGTGGAGGTCCTGGCCGAGGACTATAAAATCGCTGAGAAAGCCTTAGCTGAGGCATTAAATAACGCTAGGAACGCGGCAAGTAAATATGGTATTGAGTTNNTGTTTGAAAGGGAGAGATCNAAGTGAGGTTTTTAATGAGGAGATGCGTTAACTGCGGTAGGTATACGTTGAAGGAAGTGTGTCCTGTGTGTGGATCACGGACCATCAGCCCGCATCCCCCCAGATTCTCCCCCGTGGATAAGTACGTTGGTTATAGAGTGTCTGTTAAGTACATGAGTAGCGAGAGTGGTTCGCCCGAAGAGTGATTAGAGCGGGGTTTCCTTNATCCCTACTAGGTAAGCTACGTAATTAGTTAGTGGGTGAAGCATCCCGGCTAGTAAAAGACCTGTAAGGAAGTCAGCAAAGCTTAATTCGTGATTGACGGCTAGGTCTATCCCTGAAGCCTTAATAAGTATTGAGGCACCGATAACGAAAGAGATTTGATCGAACGGTATGAAGGGCTGACCGGGCTTCATACTTAATCTCCTCTTAACGAACGAGTTGAGGAGGTCACCGCTCATAGCTCCGAGACCGGATAGGAATCCGTAAGTAACCCACTCATATGAACGCATATAGTGACCGTAGGCCAAGCCTATTAACGTGCCCGCTACAACGCCCGATATGAAACCCTCGATAGACTTATTGTCCCCGAACAGTCTCCTGCCATCACGGAAATTTATTCCAAAATCTATTGGGTGGGGGTTTTTGAAGAGGTACCTACGGCATATCAGAGGTACTGCGTTAGACACCATCGCCGGTAAATACATCATCACTACCCTTAGCAGATGCTCAGCGAAGTCACTCAACACGTATACCCTTGAGAATAACCCCATGTTCACGCTTAAAAGATTAATCTAGTAGTTGCGCTGACGGCTCCCTGCCCTAAAAGGCGGAGTCTCTAACGAGGTGAGCGTTAAGGTTATATGTTTTGAGACCTTTGTTAATGAGGTGAGCGTAAGTCGGTATGAGGTCTGCAAGCAGTAACGTGGTAGCGATTTGTGATCCTAAATTGATGAGCATGTTTAGGNGTTTTAGCGAGTTAGTGGATCTCGATTACGCTGTTTTCGAATCNTATGAGAGCCTGCGTGAGGCTAGTACTCTGCTCGNTGACGATGAGTGTCTTGAGCTAATTAAGAAAGACTACGATCTTAGCAAGGTTAGGGTGATGAGGGTCTCGGAAGATAATGTTTTGGTTAGTGTTCTTGAACTGGTTGGTGTGAGCAGGGTTGAGGCTCTCGTCGTAGGGGTTGATCCGGGTAACACGTTGATAAATTACGTGATATTCGCTAACAACGTTTTGCTGAGTTACGGTTCTGTTAAGAAGTTCTCAGAATTAGCTGAGGTACTGGACAAGATTAAGGGTTTACTACGCCCTGAGAAAGTGGTTGTTAAAGTTGGTGTGTCTCCGGCAGGGTTCTGGGAGTCTTTCATGCCTGAAGTTCTGAGAATAGCTGAGGAGGGTAGATACTCTCTTGTCTTAGTTGATGAGAGCAGTACTACTGACGCGTGTCCTACAACGTATATAGGAAGGAAGGATATTAAGAATCCTGACTTAAAAGCGTGTATTAACATAGCTTTCAGAGAGGGTTTGCTACGACTCACTTACTAGTCATCAACTTATAAATAGTGTTTATAATTAAGGCGCTTAATTCGTAGACTCTCTTCTCGCCGATTAAGTTTCTTAACTTGCTTTCTTCTAATTTACTTAGTGAGAGTTTGTCCACGCATTCTTTAACTATCTTAAGAGCTTTCTTCCTTCTTTGATTAAACAAGCATTTAATGAGTTTTTCAAGCGTCTCATCCTCTTCACGCCACATCCTATGCCTCCTCAGTAAGAGTAGCGCTGACCAAACTTTCGGTGGTGGGNAGAAAGAGGTTGGGCTTACGTAATCTATTATTTCAGGCTTCATGAAGTTTTGAACGAACACTGTCACGCGTCCGTAGGATTTACTGCCTGGCTCAGCGACAAGTCTTTCACCAACTTCTTTCTGCAGTGTTAGCAGTGCGTAAGGGATGTTTGACTTCACTATCGACGCTATCAGGGGTCCTGTGAGCGAGTACGGCGTATTCGATACTACGGCATCCACCCTTAAGACTTTACTGTCTAGTAGTTTGAGGCCGTCGCTCATTAAATATTCTACGTTAGGTTCTTCGCTGATTAGTTTTGCTGCCGAACTCCAAGAACTTTATGTCTAGCTCCACAGCTATCAAGTACTTGACCGAGTCTTTAATGAATTTCGTTAGGAGTCCTGGACCAGCCCCTATCTCCACCGCTGACCTCACGTTAAGTCTTGAGAGGTTTTCCCTGAATAAGTAACCTAGCTTGCAGTCCACCATTACGTGTTGACTATACCTCTTAGTCAGGGGTAATTCTTTGATAACCTCTGCTGACACTTTCTTAAGCCAGGAGCATGGGTCGTCTCTTAAACACGTCATCTATCTAGACCATGTTAAGAAGTCTTTAAAACGCTAAATAATAGTTGAGAATGGTTTAGGTAGGGTGGTTTATGAGCGCAGTTACGTACACTCTGAAAGCTGGTGAGGTGGCGAGGGTCTCAGGTCCTGCCAGAATCGAGGTGGTTAATGGTAAGATCCTGCTGGTAGGCAGTGTTTATGGCGAGAAGAGCAATCTAGTAATTCATGAGTTGAGGAGTTACTCGCTTAAAGCTCTCGCCGAGACTGAGCTTAAGGTCTTCTTAGGTTCCGGAGGTTTTTTCAGTGTTGTCGACCCCTCTACTGAGGTTATTGATGACTGGTTACGTGTAGCTGAAGTAATCGTCGATGATTTCACACTATTTAAGAGTCTTAAGGTGGTCGTGATAGGGCCTCCCGAGTCCGGTAAAACTACCTTAGCCGCATTCATAGCTAACTACCTCAGGGACAGAGGGCTTAATTGCTGTATCTTGGAGGGCGATGTTGGTCAGGAAGATTTAGCGATACCCGCGACCGTAGCTTTAGCCGTGGTTAACAAGCCTTTCATATGGCAGAGAGAGCTAAGCTTTAGTGAGTTTAGGTTTATCGGCTGTATTAGCCCGAGAAACTGTGGTTCTAGGATAATAGCTTCAATGGTAGACTTAGTTAATCAGGCCTTGAGTAAGGGATGCGATGTTGTGGTGGTGAACACTGATGGGTGGGTTAGTGGGAGGGACGGGATCTCGTATAAGCTGGAATTACTTAGGTGGGTTAAGCCTACACACCTCGTAGTGCTTGACCAAGGCTTAAGCGATTTAATGAGTAACGCGTTTCGCGGGGCTGTTAAAGTGATTAGAGCTAGGCCACCTGCTCAACCCAGGGTTAGGAGTAGGGAGGAGAGACAGAGATTAAGAGCTGAGGCGTATAAGAGGTACTTCAATAANTCTTCAGTGAGGACACTGCGAGCTAGTGAGATAGGCTTGATCGGCGTGTCCCCGTTAAACTGTATGGGGGTACCGGTAAACAAGCTGTTAGAGGCGTTTCCAGAGCTCTCCACCATCGTGTCGCACATAGTGAGAGCTTGTAAAGACGATAGGGAACTTATCTTACTGGTTAATGAGTACCCACATACAGGCTTGCTGGACACTCTGAGAAACGAGATATACTCCAAATACTCAGCTAGGTTAGTTATCTCAAGCGTGGAAGACATGAAGAGATGCTTGGTGGGTGTCGTAGGAGAGAACATGAGTGAGGTTGCGGTAGGTTTAGTGGAAGACGTGAGGCTTGAGGAAAACGATATCATAATAAAATTAAGAACACCGTATAACGGCCCCATAAAAAGCTTGATTAGCGGTAATATTAGGTTAGACGAGGAATATAGGGAGGTTAGGAAGGGTGAGTAGTTTGTGGGGTTTGAAGGAGGTGGTTGATGAGGTAAGTGATCGCGGAGAGTTAATGGTGATTGAGGAGCAGTTAAGGAGTGAGTACGAGCCTACCAGGGCCTTGATTAAGGCTGAGGAACTCAACAAGACAGTGCTTTTTCAGGTTGCCAGCAAGCGTCCTGCGTGTGTGGGTAATTTAGTGGGATCGCGTCAAAGACTCTACCAGTTCCTGAGGGTGGGTGATGATGTGGAAGCTTATAAAAAGTTAATTAACGCTATGAGCGTTGAGAGAGAGTTTAGTGACTGGTTCACTGAGTACTCCTTCACCGAGTTCTACGGAATGTATGATGGGGGTTACCGTGAGTTACCAGCGATAAAGTTTTTCGAGAGAGACGGGGGTTATTATATAGATACCGCGGTATTAGTTGCTAAGACTCCGGAAATGGATTCCTACAACGCCTCGGTTCACAGGCTTATGCTGGTTGACGGAGGATTCGCGGTTAGGATAGTTCCGAGACATCTCTTCAGAATTTACGAGCAGAATAGGTTGAGGGGTGTTGAGACGCCTATCGCGATAGCTATCGGTGTTCACCCGATAGTCTTCATGGCCTCATCTATTTCACCGCCTTACGGCGTTTTCGAGTTCTCGCTTGCTGCAGCTTTAAACGGGGCTAAAGTACCTATCGTTAGGACGCCTAAGTATGGGTTGCCTGTTGTGGCGGGGACTTCAGTCGTTATAGAGGGGAGGATTACGTTAAACTTAGTTGATGAAGGGCCTTTTGTAGATCTCCTCAACCTGTATGACGCTGTCAGGAAACAACCTCTAATCAAGGTTGAGTCAATATATTTGCTTAAAGACACCCCCTTATTCCACGTGCTGCTTCCCGGCGGTAAAGAACACAAGATTTTCATGGGTTTCCCTAGGGAAGCCCTGATATGGGATTCTGTGAGAAAGGTTGTTCCTAAAGTAGTTAAGGTTAGGCTTACTGAGGGTGGGGGTCAGTGGTTACACGCCGTGATATCTGTTGAGAGGAATCATGAAGGGGATGGGAAGAACGCGGCCTTAGCTGCTTTCGCTGGACATCCAAGCTTGAAGCACGTCGTAATAGTTGATTCAGATATAGATCCTGATAATCTGGGCGACGTTGAATGGGCGATAGCGACCAGATTCCAAGCCTCTAGAGGACTCATAGTAATTAAGGGTAGTAGGGGTTCTACGCTAGATCCAAGCTCTGAAGACGGCTTAACGGATAAGGTAGCTATAATAGCTACCTACCCACTCGCTCAAAAGAGCGTTTTTGAGAAGCCTAAGATACCTGAAGGCTGATAGCGATGTATCTAACTAAGGAAGAGGAAGCAATACTTAACGGTGAGTTGGGTTACCCGTACGCATTAGCTATGAAGGTTGTTGTCGCTGTTGGGGATTCCTTAAAAGCTGAGAGGCTGATCCCCGTAGTGCACGCTCACGTTTCAGGCGTCTCATACTTCAACATAGGTGATGCAGGGCTTGAATTCATAGAATCTCTCGCAGGCAGTAATGCCGTATTCCGAGTTTTCACGACAGCTAATCCTTACGCAGCTATGATGAGTTCTTCGTATGGTAGCTTGCCTGACGATGTTGTGAGGAAGCAGTTGAAGATAATTAGCTACTTAAGAAGTATGGGTGCTCGCGCGTTTACGTGTGCTCCCTACTATGTTAGAAGACCTTCTTACGGGGAGCACCTGGCATGGGCTGAGTCTAACGCCGTTCTCTATACTAACTCACTTATTGGTGCTTGGAGTAATAGGGAGGGAGGACCTCTAGCCCTACTCGAAGGTCTTTTAGGAAAGACTTATGCTGCCGGCGTTCACTTGCGTGAGGGGCGCGAACCTAAATGCTTTGTGTCAGTTAAAAACTATGAAAGCAGTTTTCTTTATTCGTCAATGCTTGGTCTCAGGATAGGCGAGTTATGTCCTGACTCGATACCCTTCGTGGAAGGACTTAAGGGAATGCTTGAGGAGCATGCTCGTGCTTTCCTCGCATCATTTGGCTCTGTATCTAACGCCCCAATGGTTGTCCTCAATAAATTAACCCCTCACAGTCGGGAATTCTTAAAACACTTGGATATGGTGGAGAGGTTCTCCATAGACTTAAGTGATTTAAGGAGTACTCTATCAGATTTGAGGGACGCTCGCGAGGATGGGAAGGTTCTCTACTTCATCGGTTGTCCACACCTTTCATTAGAAGAGCTTACGAATATGTTGAGATACTTGCTAAGAGAGGGTAAGAAGAGCCTGGGTGGAGGGGAACTCTGGTTAGGCGTTAGCGATACGGTGAGTCTAGATGATGAGACTCTCAAGCACTTAAGTGAGAGGGGCGTTAAAATAGTTAAAGGTATGTGTCCTGTCACCACCAAGCTAAATTTGATGGGTATCAAGTATGTCGTCACCGATTCAGGGAAGGCTCTCCACTACATGCCGAAATTGGCTGGTGTTAAGGTAGTAATAAAGGATAGGGGGGAAGTACTTAAAGAATTTCTTCAGGATTGAAGATCACCCTCCGTAATGGATAGAGTGTAGTGACCTCTAGGGCTGCATCTAAAGTCTCGTTCTCTTAGGACAGGGTCTGCGAAAACATTTATTACGTTTTTGTTTTCTTGGTTGTTTGGTGATAGGGTTTGGGGTTTGGGTTTATGTTCGGGGTGTTATGATGCTTAGAGCCTCCGACGACTTAAGAAGCAGATCAAGAACAACCCGTTATGCGGTAGCACATACGTTAGCGCTTAATGCCTCCCGAGTAAGAACAATAGCCTCGAGTCTTCATGACCTGGCTAGCGGAGGGCTCCGGACGGTGAGGGATAGGGGTAATGAGCCGGAGACCCGACTCAGGATCGAACCGGCTAGAAGCTGGGATGTAATCCTTAAATCAATGAAGCACCCCGAGGAGAACCTTCATCCCTAGGGGGAGTCAGGTGAGTCAGGTAAAGATATATGAGGTATCTAGAGTTTACGGGTCTGACAATGTGTGTGGTGTGTTGAGGGTATCTGTTCGTCCTTTTTCATTCTTGGGTGATGTTGTGGTTGAGAGTGGGGAGGTTAGGGGGGTTGGAAGTGTTGCTCGTTCTGTGCTGGTCGTTCCTGCGTTGGTGGGTAGTACGGTAGGTCCTTACGTTCTTTACGCTCTAGGGAAGAGGGGCTTAGCTCCTAAAGCATTGATAACTAGGTCTATAGACCCTACCCTAGTTGCTGGTTGTGTGTTAGCTAACGTATCTCTTTACAGACTCGTAAGCAATGCTGTAGACTTTAACGAATTAAAGGCTTTGGAAGGGCTCGACGCGTGTGTTGAAGACAATAAACTCAGGGTAGGTTTACTTAGGTGAGTTATTTTGGGTTACTTCATAGTTTTTGAAGGTCTTGACGGTTCCGGTAAGACCACCATCTCTATGAGGATTGTTGAGGGCCTGACTAAGGAGGGTTTTAAGGCGTTGTATACGTATGAGCCGTATAGCGAGGACTTCATCAAATTAATTAATATGTATGGTAAGAGGTTGGGCGGGGTTATGGAAGCCTACCTTATGGCTGCTGACAGGTACAACCACGTTACATCCGTTATTATCCCTGCTCTGAGAGAGGGGGTGGTGGTTGTTAGTGATAGGTATTATTACTCCTCTATCGCTTATCAGGGAGCAAAGGGCGTGGAGATTGAGTGGATTAAGGTTTTAAATAAGTTCGCGCCGGAGCCTGACCTAACCATATACTTGGATGTAGAGCCTAGCATAGGGTTGCAGAGAAAGCAGTCCTCCACTACCAAAATAAAGTACTTAGAAGAAAGTGAGAGCTTCTTGCACAGGGTTAGAGCGATCTACAAAGAACTCGTAGCTAAGGGCTTAATGATTGAAGTAGACGCTTCAAACGATTTAGAAAACGTTGTGAGCTTGTGTGCTAGGATAATATGTGAGAAACTTAAGATGCTCTGCACTCACGTAAGTCTATGATTCAGTGTCTGAGGACTCGGTCTCATAGCTTATTGGAGAGTAAGTCTTACTGCAAACTTCTTGGAATATCTTATCGAATTCTGCGAGGAGTTTTTCTAACACGTCTTGAGTCAGTATTCCTTCAGTTAGTAGCTCACGGAAAGCTCTAGTATCTATTAATCTACATCCTGAGTCTCCTACCCTCACTAAGTCTACCTCGAGATCCACATAGCGAATTCTGCCAGTATACAATATCTCGACTGGAGTGTTGAAACTTACGTAAGCACCCTTAAACGCGCCCTTCTTATCGAAGTACTCGTGTTTAACGTGCCACGCCCCGGTCTTCACGGAAGTTAAGACCACGTCACCTATTTCTTTAGGTATGTTCAACCCGTCGTAAATTCCCTGAGTTTTTATTACGCGCCTGATTATTAGCGACGGTTCTTCGCTATCAGGTACCCCGTATATCAGTCCCTTCATGTAAATTACTCTACCTGATAGTTTCTTATGTTCTATTACCGCTTCTTTCTTCTCCCTCAACTCGTTTGAAAACCACTTAAAGACTAGCTCGTTTTCCTCTTCTCTAGGCACTTTAGCTGATAAGACGTCTAGGAGTCCTACGAGGATGTTATCCCTCGCGTCAAAGCTTTTGAAGAAGTGGTGTAGGAATATGGTGGGACACACGTTTTTCCTCACGTAATCTAGGAATATTTTAGAGTTGTACGTGAGTTCGTAGAACTTAGCTGACTCACCCTCATACACTATCTCCAGTAAAGGCGCTTTCTGAACCTTCCTTACCAGGTCTTCGTATTTTTTGGTGAGTTCCTCTAACTCACTCATTATGTCTACCAGGCTTGCCTCATCAGCGTTGCTTCTCCACCTTATGCTGAAGCCTTCCCGCAGGTATTTTGCTGATACATCAATCAATTCCGTGATTCTCTTCCTGTTCCTTATGAAGTGACTGAAGGTGATGTTAGAGCCTCTCCCTATTATAGCGTACTTACCCACCAACCTTATGTTCTCCGAGATCACTATCTTGCTGTCTTTATTCGTGATTAGTTTTATTGTTGTGGCGGGGATCTCCCTATCCTGCGTGCACTCCTTATAATCTACTAGAACCGCCTTACCCCACGGACTCAGAGCCACACACTCCCTACCCTCGTACCCCGTGATGCGGGTCTTAAACGTGGTGTAGAGACCTGTTAAAGGCTTAAACACTAGCATGTCAGGAATATTCATCTCCAGTATCTCCGAAACCTTACTCACCGCATCAGGGAACCCTATCAACATCACCTGCGATAAGTTATCATTTTCTGTCTTGACTGTCACGTCAGCAGGCACCCCCCTATTCTCACTTATCTTGAGTCTAGATGCTATAGACGGCGTTACGTCCACTAACTCTACTCCGTTCTCACTCAGTATCTTAGAGATCGCTGTTGAGTATATTCCTCTAACACGAGCTCTCAAAAACATCGAGTTAACTACCTCGATACCAGTTTTTCACGTCATTTTCTTACCGTGTTTTAGTCTTTTACTGTTGAAAGTACTGCTATGACGTTCCATATAGCTGTTCTAGCGTGCATTGGCATGTTAGGGTCTTGAGTCACCTCATCTAAAATGCTCACAGCGTTCGCGGCTCTGACGCCGGGTGTTAGTGAAGAATCCCTCAACATGTTTAGTGAGTTTATCGCGGCTCTCCTAATATTCCTCGGTATACTTGAATCATTAACTATCTTCTCAAGCATTAGCATAGCTTGCCTTATCCTAGCTTCATTTAAGGTTTGTTTCTCGGTCGTGCTCGACATACACGTCACCTCAGCCTAATAATCAAGAATCCTGAAACTAAATAAATGTGTTCAGTGCGAGAGGATGACGCATCCCTAACCAACGTTTCCTGGTATAGTGGGGATTTACGTGAAATTTAGGAAGACGTGAGATTCTTAGTAATTGTTTCTTGAAGTTCTTTAATCAGATGATTTAAGATTGGTCTTTGTTTTAGTATTGAGGTTAATAAGCTTTAATGGTTTTCAGGGACCGAAAAGCTTAAATAGAACCGTTTAATGATGAGTTAATGGGATCAAACATGTCGGCTCTTTACGGTATACCCGTAGTTATCCTTAAGGAGGGCACGCAGAGGACCTACGGTCGTGAGGCTTTAAGAAATAACATAATAGCTGCTAGGGCATTAGCTGAAATACTTAAGACTAGCTTAGGTCCTAGAGGTATGGATAAAATGTTGGTTGATTCTTTCGGTGACGTAACCGTAACTAATGACGGCGCGGCTATAGTTAAGGAGATGGAGATTCAACACCCTGCCGCTAAGTTACTTGTTGAGGTAGCTAAAGCTACTGACGCCGAAGTAGGTGACGGCACTACGTCAGCGGTTGTTCTTGCCGGTGAGTTACTGAGTAAGGCCGAGACATTGCTCGACCAGAACATACATCCAACGATAATAATTGAGGGTTATAAGAAAGCGGCTAATATGGCCCTTGAAATGCTTGACGAGCTTGGCGTGAAGATTCATGTGCACGACCTAGAAACACCGGAAGGTTTGGAAGCTTCTAAGCGTGAGTTAAGGAATGTGGTTTACTCGGTACTAGCTTCTAAGTATATAGCAACCCCGGACATCATAGACTACATGATAGACTTAAGTATTGAAGCCGCTTTGAGAGTGGCTGAGAAGAGGCCTGACGGGACTTACGACGTGAAGCTAGACAACGTTAAGATAGAGAAGAAGAAAGGTGCTTCATTAGCTGAGACGAAACTAATTAGCGGCATAGTGTTAGATAAGGAGGTTGTCCACCCGGGCATGCCTAGGAGAGTTGAGAAAGCTAGGATCGCCTTAATTGACGCGCCGCTAGAGATCGAGAAGCCTGACATAACAGCTAAGATAAACATAACTTCCCCGGACCAGATAAAGACGTTCTTAGATGAGGAGACCAGGGTTCTTAAGGATATGGTTGAGAAGATTGCTGCTACTGGTGCTAACGTCGTTATTTGTCAGAAGGGTATTGATGACGTCGCGCAACACTTCCTAGCGAAGAAAGGGATACTCGCTGTAAGGAGAGTTAAGAGATCAGACATGGAGAAACTAGAGAGAGCTACTGGAGGGAGGATAGTCACTAGCGTGAGGGACTTAACGCCTAACGACCTAGGCTACGCAGAACTAGTTGAGGAGAGGAGGGTAGGCAATGAGAAGATGGTGTTTGTTGAGGGTTGTAAGAACCCGAAGGCAGTAACCATACTGATAAGAGGCTCCAGCGACATGATACTCGACGATACTGAGAGATCTTTCAACGACGCGTTACACTCATTACGCAACATACTCAGAGATCCCAAGATAGTTCCTGGTGGTGGCGCCGTAGAGGTTGAGCTAGCTCTCAGACTGAGGAAGAAAGCTGAGGAGGTTAGCGGTAAGGAACAACTAGCTATTCAAGCCTTCGCGGACGCTTTAGAAGAGATAGCGTCTATACTCGCACAATCCGCGGGTATGGATCCCTTACAAACCATAATGGATTTAAGGAGGCTTCACAGTGAAGGTAAGGTTAATGCTGGGATAGAGGTGCTGAGTGGTAAGCTATTGGAGGATATGACTACGACGAGGGTAATTGACCCAGTCATAGTTAAGAAGCAGGTCATTAAAGCTGCTACGGAAGCCGCTACAGCGATATTGAAGGTTGACGACGTTATAGCGGCCACCCCCATGAAGAAAGAGGAGAAAGGTAAGGAAGGAGCTGAAACCCCTGAAGGAAAGTTCGGTGATTTAGAGTAAGTTAAGTGCGTAACTCACGTGTTTTTATTTAATCTAAAT